>Ga0123340_1002264_pt1 | contig 17201 bp, 9 predicted proteins | sample SirMexnodulemix_FD_89961 | JGI IMG/M metagenome (GOLD analysis project Ga0123340, IMG submission 89961) | Root nodule microbial communities of legume samples collected from Mexico - Siratro Mexico nodule mix | ecosystem: Host-associated > Plants > Roots > Nodule | place: Mexico: Nepantla... | reverse complement strand
GTGATACAGAGTGACATTATATTATAATATTAAAAATATGTATATATGTAATTTAGAATAATCTGTAACTTTTTATTCAACTATTATATTATATATTAGTACGTATAATTTAGAATAGTTATTTAATTTTTTTCAACAATAAGGAATTAGTTTATTATAATATTATAAGAAAAAAGTGATAATTTTTAATTTTATAAAAATAAAAATTAAGATTCAATCACGGAGTTTAAAATACTATTTAAATGTTAATAATTTGATTAATTCATCTGGATGTTCGTCGAGTTTCGTTTCTAGCTATATCACAAATTTACGCACGGGATTTAATTATGACAATACAGTCAATTTGGTGGCAACTGACTTAATTACTTCGGGTTGTTATTGATTTTTAATTTATATATGTAAAATGGTATTTAATAAGTAGTTTATAATATTTTTTGTGAACTTTTTTCATGTTAATGCTTTTTGGTGAGTTAAGTGTGACTTTAGAAATTGTGCGTATGCTATTGTGGACTTTTTTTTGCTTTAAGTTAGAAATTAACAAAACACGGCATTGTTTTCACATTCTTAAACTAGGTTGCCGTGGACTATTGTTTTTATTACTAATGATGACCACATTTGTTACGTTATAATCATAATTATGGTAGCTAATTATTGCAAATAATCATTATAAATTCCATGCTTGAATTTTAAAGTGGCTTCCTTTTGAAGGAATGGAATCCTCGAAATAAACAAACTATTTTCAGGTTAAAATGAGAAGTGATTGATGTATTGTTAAAAATTCTCTGCCCAATATCTTCATCTGTGGTACATGATTATCACATAAGTAAATAGATTGGTTTCTCATTTTTATGAGTGGTAAAAAAACTAAATCAATTGTATTTGTACATGATTATATCAATTTATACTTGAGTTACTAATGGTTAGATATAACTTAAAAGTCTCGCAAACTGAGTTAGATCAGTTTTGAAGAAAATAAATCTAAAAAAAAAATACTTAAATTTTCTTAATTCATCATCTTATCAATATAGTTTAAAAATTTAAATTTTATGTATTTTAATTTAAAGTGGTTCGGATTGAATCAATTTTTCAATTTTATATATACTTTATTTTTCTGAGGCATAATATTTTATGATTTTGATTAAGAAAATATAGTTGAGGAATTACAAGTTATCAAAGAAGTTTTCGATGGTTAAATTAAAATCAGGTTTTATAATATTAATTTCTTCGGATACATTTAATTGTTTTTTATGCATGCATGCACCTTTTATGGATAATATGAATCATCCTTGTTACTATTTCATCTGCTATGAGAATTTCCAGATTAAAATTTTTATAATTTTATTTACGGTATATTGTGTCACAAGGTAAATGAAATAGTTTTTATATGATTTATAAAGAAAATTATTTTCCAAAAGAATATACTTATTTATGATTTTACAAGAAAGTTGTAAGAGAGAAGATATTGAAATAATGAGGATATCACTTAACACGAATACGTAATAAGTTACCTAATACGTTATAGTTTTGACTTAATTGATTATGTGAAGTTTTCCATTTTAAGTACACAATTGTGATAATATTACTGTTAGAAAGAAAAGGAACGATGGTTGATAATGAAGAAGTGAGTTTGTTTCGAGAAATTCAGAAACTTTGGTGTTGGTGGTTACCAAAACCGCAGGACCCATTTAGCAGACAATTTATCGTTCTTATATCTTTATGTGAGATTTTTGTTTTTTAAATTATTTTCCCTATATCGTTCTAGTGTGTTCTACAATCATAGACCAAATTTATAAATATTTATTGACGGTATAATTTTATATTTTATAACTTATAAATATTATAATTAGACAATTATTTTATATTTTGTGTCTAGCTATAAATTTAGAGAAAGATTAAAACAAAAGATAATGAAATTAGAATAGATGGTTGTTGTAAAAAATAGTTTATCGTTTCAGAAAATGTGAAATGAAAATATTCTTTTTACGAAAATAAAAAGTGTTTAAAACAGAGTATGTGCCTTTCTTAAAAATAAAATATCTATCCATAACTTTCTATTAAATATAAAAGTAAAATTTCTCATCTAAAAATTTAAAGAAAAGAAATAACACCCCATATCTTTTAAAGCAAGAACTCAGGTAGTTCCTAATAGTACTGTTGTTCAATATTTTGGGGCAAGAAAAGTGAGAATGTGGAATGCAAATAAAATTGTGTAAAGTGTAATGAATTGGAGAAATCCACGTCTCAGCACTATCATGTGTTGGTAGTGTTTTGCTGCATTTATTCGTCTTTCTGAATTATTAGTTTTTTTTCCTTTATTTTGATGACATATCATTGGAAAGAGAGGGTGGAATTTAATCATTTCATTTAATATCTCTTTCCTTCTACATGCAGGCGTTAACCTATCCTTTTCTTCCTCTTTTATAGGGATTTGCTTGTCATTTATTTATATATTATAGTTTTTTTTTCTCATTCTATTTTATGTCTAATAACCGTCACAATATTATTTAATAAAAACGATATGTTGGATTTTCTATCTAGTAAGTGTTTGCTGCGTTGGATACATGCATTTCTCCACCTTTTTACAGATTTATCATGAATAGATTTAAGAAAGGAAGTGTTTTAAAATTGGACAATTTAAAAAACTCTCATTACACAATTTGAAAAATTCTCTTTAAAAAAATAATTTTCAAATTATGTAATTTCAAAGATTTTATTTTAATATAAAAAATGACTTTCAAAATGTTAATATAAAAGTAAAAAATAATTTTCAAATTATAAAATCCAGAAGTTAAAAGAACTTTCATACTGTATAATTCGAAAGTATTCTCTCATAAACCAGAAAGATAATCCGTTTATATGAATTTTAACTATTTGTGTACGTGATGATGACGTGAGGTAGGAATTAAAGAATTAGTTGAAAAATTTGAATTTGACTTCAATATTTTTTGGTAAATATTTACTAATGTTTTTCTTATAAAAATTCTAGTGAAACAAAATAAGTTCAAACATTATACCTTTTGGCAATTTCTTCACGGCCTCAGTTTCCACATTCTATAACAATAACGCTCTTTTCCTCTTCCTGCACCTCTATACTTGAGGAAATGTTCAAAATAACATTTTATGAAAAGGTTAAAAAGGGTCACATAAAAATAAATGAAAAGGATTCTGAATATATTTTGTATTCTAGAACTTTCATTTTTTAATCTGAAAGTCATTGTTAATTTCAGATTAGGCCTATCTAAAAAAGAAAAAAAAAAGCAATTATATATTTTAGATTGATCAATCCAAAAGACAAATAGAAAAAAAAAATCATTCTGAATTAAGCCAGTCGGAAAGTCAAGACTGGGGATTGGACCAATTTAAAAGTGAAAAAAATCAGGGCTCGGTGGAGGAATTACGGAAGGCAATTGCTTCCTCCACCACCACAATTGCTTCCTGCACCCACAAATATTTGTAATTGCAAAAGCATCCTTAGCAGAATATATTAAAGGAGAAAGTGGTTCAGTAAATAGGTGGTGATGGTATATTTTTCGGCGAGTGACGGTGGTAGAGGGTGTTGCAACAAACTTCTTCTGCACAGTTCCTAGGTAAGTTGTTTTCATTTTGCATGGTTTAAGCGTGGTGTAGAGTGTCATTCGAATTCTATAATGGGTTGTGGGGTGTGTGAAATGCCTTACAGAAAACATTTTTCGTAAAATATTTGTATATTATGAAAAACGTTTTTCGAAAGAGGGAGTATGAGGACCCGGTTTTGTATTATGGAAAATATTTTTCGAAAGAGGGGTGTGAGACCTGGTTTTGTATTATAGAAAATGTTTTTCGCAATAGATTTTTGTATTATGGAAAACGTTATCTGTAAGAGCTTTTTGTATTATAGGAAACGTTTTTCGTAAAAGATTTTTTTATTATGGAAAACATTTGCCATAATACAAAACCCTCTTATGGAAAACGTTTTTCATAATACAAATCCTTTTACAGAAAATGTTTTTCAAAACCCTCTTACAGAAAATGTTTTCCATAATATAAAAATCTTTTAAGAAAAACATTTTCTATGATATAAAAATCTCCTACAAAAAATATTTTTTATAATACAAAAACCTTTTAAGAAAACATTTTTCGTAAGGCATTTCACACCCCCACAATCCAGTCTCTTGCGGAAAACATTTTCCGTAATATCCTAACCTCTTTTATCTTCATCAACAAGGTTATAAGTGTCCATTCACATATTCTAATGGGATGTAGGAAGCAAATATAGGGGTACAGAAAGCAATTGCCATTTTGGAATGGGCAATCTGAAAGCTGAAAACGAAAAGAAATACTATTCTAGATTGGGTCAGCAAGTCGGGATAGGGCGGAGGACAATGGGTTAAAATTTTTTTCTTAAGGATATTTTAATCTTTTCACATTTGTTATGGAGGAGCAGGAAGAATGTGTCTTTTTAAATTTTTTAATAATCTAGGCCCATCTTAGAGCCCGGCCCAAATTAACTTCCAAATTAGCTAGTCCAACCCAGACTAAGGACAAATTCTTCCTCCACCCCCATACCCTCTTCCTGTACCCCCATATAATTTTTTTATTCTATGACTGTCCTTCATGAAATTACATAAATACCCTTATCATGAAATTGTGAACCGGATGGAGGTACATCCAGTTCTCATTTTTTTAAAAAAATACAAACCGGACGACCTCATCCGGTTCTCAACCCAGCAGATCGGAAAATCCTCAAATTCGCCGTCGACAGCCCCCAAATCCCAAATCAACTACGCTAATCATCAATATCACATACTAATTGCTAATAAACATCACAAATTGGTTACCTAATGCTTCTATTAAGGATTAATTGAAAGATTTTGAATAACGAACGGAAGTCGCGAATGACTTACCTAAACCGGACGAAGGTTCTCTTAACCGGATGGCTAGCTAACGAAACGGCTGAAGGAAGTATTTGGCTCACTAGCACAACGGGAAGAGTTTTGGACGATGTTTATTAGCAATTAGTAGGTGATATTGATGATTAGAGTAGTTGATTTGGGATTTGGGGGGCTGTTGACGGTGAATTTGAGAATTTTTCGATCTGCTGGGTTGAGAACTGGATGAGGTCGTCCGGTTTGTATTTTTTTTGAAAATGAGAACCGGATGCACCCCCATCCGGTTCTCATTTTCAAAAAATGTAAACCGGATGGCCTGGTCATCCAATTGAAAAGGGGAGGGGTTTTATTAAGATAGAAGTATTTATGTAATTTTATGAAGAGTAGCTATAGAATAAAAAAAATTATATGAAAGTGCAGGAAGAAGGTATGTGGTAGAGGAAGAATTTGTCCAGACTAAGATCTTGTGCTTGTCAAGAATCCAACACGGAGTTCTTGTTTCTATGACTATCATGTTAGAAAACAATCTAATTAAAAACAGAGAAAGCACGGATAACAATAATGATTAAAATAAAAAATATTCACAATAAACATTAACTGGATAAAAATATTAGAAGATAAGAGATTAGAGAATGTTTGGGTTAAAACATGCAGAAACTATTTTTATAAAGAAAACGCTTCCACTGCATGAATAAAAAAAATACATGTTCTTCCAAAATACATAATTCATTGAGTACCCCAAATCTTTTGCATATGAGTACTAATTTAAAAGAGTATAAAAATTATACCAACTTTAAAAGGAAAAATAGCTCTTCTTAGTCTTCATTTTCAAGACAAAACTCAGTTTATAACTCGATTTAACTAAAAACTAAATCAGATAGATTTTCAGTTGTACTTTCTTCACGTTAACGTTAGTTGGGCCTCCTACTAAACCAAACATGTCACATGCCTTTGTCTATAGCTAAAAAAATAGTTTTTAATTCTTATGTTATGTGGTTTGAATGTATTTTTATTCCCAAATTTGATCCTTAGATTTAAAGAACGCATCCCTCATAATTTTTGAAAATATAATGAATTCTTAAAACATGATACGAAAGGTGCAATACTTTGACCATGTTTAACTGAGAATTCAGAAACTACTTTTTTTTTTCTTTTATAAAATTCATTTATATCCATTACAAGTTATACTTACTAATATTTTTTTACAGCAGTTACTAAGAGAAAACAATATTTTGCTCATTTCTTTCCAAAAACAGCTGGTCGCATCAGTTGCATATAATTCTGGCACATGATTTTTTTGTTTAAATAAGCATAACGATTCCGGATAATAAAAAATGGACATAAAGTGGCTTTTTTTTTTTTCTTTTTTACACACTTCTTTTCCTGTTTAATTATTGGAATTATTTTTGTCACTTTTCAATTTAAGTAATCTATATAGATCCAAACTGGGTATGGAGGGATTTTTTAATTAACGAAAGGTTCTTTATTTCATATGAAAAAATGTATTTATAAATGAGAAAAAAACATAAATACGAAAATTTGTTTTGTTTCATAAACATGTGTATTCGTGAAAAAGGTTTAAGTTCAAAGATTTTATTCTTCTATGAAAAAGTATTTCTGTTTAAGGCATTATATTCCCTTACCAAAAGACAACATCATTTATAACCATGAATTATGATTGCCGCATGTGAAGGATTATTTCTCTTAACCTAAAACTGTTTTTTTTATACAGAGTTCTGCACCTTCATTATTTTTCCTCTCTTGCATAATTATCATCACCAACTTTTTCAACACTATTTTCATCATAGGAGACTAGCTTACTCCATTTCATTCTACCACTCAACAATCTAAACATATTCTTAAACTTCATTACCTGACTAGTTTTCCTATAAATACTAAAAAAATCAACTTTTTCATAAACTAAAGCTCAATTGATGATGTTGTTACCTACCCTTTTGTTGGTGAGCACTCGAACTACTAGAGGGACCATATCACAACTCACTGTGTCTCTATATTTTCCAGTTACTCCAAAATCAGATACCATAGTATCGAAAAAAAAAAGTTGACTCTGATTTCTACCTATAACTGGTATGCACACTGAGGTGGATTAAATGTTGTGCATGTGTGTGTGTGGCTCTCTTTAACTTTCTGACTCACTGTTTCTATAGATAGGTGATCACTTATCAGCTCTTTATAGTCACACCTTAAATGTTGCAACCTTATTCCATGACTAGTTTTTGTGCTAAACCAGATGTGTCAAAGTCTCAGTGCTGTTTTGTTTGTATATGTAAGCAGGTTGAGGATGATGCACTGGGATTTGGTGGCTTGAAGGGGTGCCAGCCTTGTGTGGACACAAATTTGGACAGTGTTACTTTCAAATGATTTATGATAACTTCACATCTTACAAAGCCTCATGTAGTGGTCCATAGTCAACTGAGGTGTCATTTCTTGAATAATCAAATTCTGGTTTAATTATGTCCTCAATGGGTGATGTAAAGCCACTTCTGTTGTCTTTTTAACTGGATGTTACGTTATCATTATAGAGCTTTTTGGTGATTGTACTCAAACGACAGAGATCTTGGAATCATTAGACAGAGATGTTACCTCTTTAATCAAAATGAATGAATGAACCCCACCATGGAACAGTAGAATAGCATACAACATTAGCATTACTTGCTTCTCCACGCTATAACTTCCAGAAATTGACTATGTGTGTGAGCTACCCTCTTCTTTTTATTCGAATATGCGGTCGGAAATCGATTCTGCTCACAGTCACTTCTTTTGCTTTTTCTCCACCCTTTTAAAAGCCTCTTTTCCCAGTAAACTCTTCGTTTTCATGTTGTAATGATGGCCCTTTTGACCACCAATAATAAAAGATGAATCTTATCAATTTTATGACACTGCTATCACCAAAAATGTTACTCCAAAAGTTAGTCCACGCACAAACACCACTCACATGCTTTCATCTTCATGCCATGCTATTGGATTGGTGTAGACTTAATATTGGAGATGACCAGATGCAAATCTTATTTTATAAATCAATTTTATAAGATTAAGTTAGATTTTAAGTCTAATTCTTAAAATAGTAATAGAATCTATCAAGTCAAGTGGGTTCAAATTTTTATTTTACTGAAAAGAGTTATTAAAATTGATTTACATGTGAATGACCATAACAATAGACACAAGGTGGAATCGAACATAAATAATTTCTCTGGCAATTTGTTGATGCTTCTATGAATTTGAAAAGACCGAAATTATTATACTAAGTGATAGAGGTATATGAATCATAAACTCCAGTTGTAGTACGTAACCCATCTGAAATAATACAAGACTCAAACTAGTCACAATTTATTGAAACAAACTTGTGGTGATGATATACATTTGCACAAATATAGTAACATTCACTAATACAATTGACTTAAGGAAAGCGGCACACTTTGGTTACATATCTCATATCTGTCGTATATGGGACAAGGAAAAGGACTTTACAAGTTACAACCATGACAAGCAAAATTAAAGAACAAACTAGAATGGAAAAATTGCAAGAAATAGCCTCCTAAATAGTCCTTCTAAGGCATACGACTGCAATCTTCTATGATTAATTATAGCTGTGGTCCTGCTGTTTTGAATCTGGATTAAGAGGACTTCTTCCCAGATTTGTTAGTCTCACTTCTCCAGCCTTTGGACTGAGGGGACCTCTTGCACCAGATCGAGGACTTTGCTCAGTTTTGAGCTCACCCACGCGTGCACTAAATGAGAGGCGTGGGCTTAAATGGCTTTTAGGATCAGTTCTTGGTGTTGGGGTGGAGCTTGTGATCTTTGGACTGCTAGTGTGCCTAAACTCACCACGGCTTCTTGTGATAACTTCATCTAGGATCTCACCTTCTCCAACATGAGAAGCACCACCTCCAAACTCTGATTGCTGTTAGGACAGTTGTATGGAATATAAGCAAATGTATCCACAAAAATATATATAACAATGACTAAAATGTGGATTATCATAAAGGACAAAACTTAGTCGCAATTCTATTGATGTTTTTAGTGTTATTCTTCAATCAGAACTTAAGTTTTTATTTGTCATGTTCATAATCGAAGTGAATTTTCTGTTTATGGGTGAAAAACAGTACCAAAAACACTTATGAAAGTGTATGTAAGTTTTGTCCTATCATAAATTTAAGCTAAGCTAGTTATATACGATAAGAAATCGTACTGTTGCAAGGTTGAATGGCAAAGCTGTTTGCTCTTCATACGCTGCTGCATCCAAGTCTTGAAGGTGTGCTCCCTTGAAAAATTTGGGGAGAAAGTACTGTCTTACCGGAACTAAGAGCATGATCATCATAGGGAACATGACCCCGGCAATAGGAACCCATGTTAGTCCAAAGCATACAAGAAGATAAATGGTTTGGAAAATGGTGAATGTTGCTATTGTCTTGAAAGGAACTGTTTCTACAAAAGTGGCATGGTAATCCTCAAGAACCCTGCACTCAAAGAAGAAATTTGTTGATCATAAGAGGCATGTGATAGAGGATTGAAAAGTAGAAGAATAAAAGAAATAGAATGTTTTTTTACTTGTATCTTCTGCTTGGTGCAGTGAAGAGCAATAAGATCCTTTCCCAGAATTGATTTCCTGGCAAACTTTCAATGGCCATGAAGGCAAAATAGCCCCAAAGGACTGAGGTTGGTATTTTCTTGAGGACAGGCATGGCCGCAACGCATCCTCCCACCATTATTGCTTGAAGCAAGTTACTCAGACGCTGTTCCTTAACCTCAACAGGCAGCAAATCGTCTATTTCTTTCTCAACATCAAATATACTCTCATCTACTGGGGCATCCATGTTTCCCATACTAGTAGCTGCTTGAATGGTTGATTCTTTAAGTTCTTTTAGTCCTTGCGCCTGATCATAATAATGTCACATGAATAACAATATGTCATGCACTAATACTTGAGGTGCAAATAATAAGGTTCATTGTGACCAAAATATGTTTTCCTGTGCTATCATCTTTCAATGTTACCGGTAACCAGTGATTAGGCGATGAAATTTTTATTGACAAATGAAGCACATATAGTCTCTTGTATTATACTAAAAGTTTGAATCAAGTAAGGGAGATTTAAGGATAAGAAAAAAGTTAGCATACTTACTCGAGCAGAGGGGTCCTGGTAAATAAGAGGCGTCTGCATTTGATGGTAGGCTTCTACCATGTTGCCATATAACTGTCCTAAACTAGCATTCTTTCCCATACTTTTTCGTGCGGCTACCACCAGTTTGTTCCGAAGCAACTGCACCAACATTGCTCTTTTTAGAGAGACTTGTTGATATAGTGCTTAAAATTATAAATTAATTAGGGTGAGATTGACAAAAGCACTGACTTGATTACCTGATGTTTAAGAGTTGCCAGACTCTTTGTGTGCATTGGAGACTGTGGTATGACTCCATTTGCTGGAGGAATTCCAATAAGGCCACATATTAAGGTCTTCCCTCCAGAAAAAAAACAAAAAATTAGAAGTCATTATTTATGTCTTTTAAAGTAGTGATTGCATGAGAGTTTATTCATATTAACTTGCTAAAAAATGAAGCAAGGAAGGAACATAAACAACTGGCTCACCAAAAATCCCAAAAGAAGCAAGTCATAATGGTAAGAAGATGGCTTTCTCAAATTGAACTCATTCTGCTGGGAAAGCTGGGATGCTACACTATGGTCAAAGTAATAAAGCACAGCAATCATGGTGGCTGGGATAAATGCTCCGATTATGTAGACAACAGGAACTTGGACCATATCCTGTTACATTCAAGACAAAGAGGTACAATATCTAGTGTTATCACAAGTCCACTTGGTAGTAAATAGTGGAGGATTAAAGAAGTTGCAATTAATTTACATGCCTTAATAACAGTCCAATTCTCATATGCACCCGGTGACCATGGATTCGGGCTGAACAGGCGCCTTGGAATACCATGTGGAACACTTCCAGCAGGCAGGTAGGATACACCTGTCCAAACCAGGACCATAAGTGGCACACCATAGTCTGCTATTAGGCTGCGAAGCCAACCTGTAACAAATTCAGTGTTAGAGATGTAATATAAAATCATTAACTTTCTGATGAAAAAATAAAATTGTAATCAGAAGAGAAACACTTACCAGTACCATAACGCCATGACCTAGCCTTTCTGCTTCTTAATGCAGTGAGGAGTAGGCCAAATGAAAGGACTAGAGCAAACATCCCGTTAGCAAACCTCCATGAAGGTATAAACTCAATTGATTTTGGATTTTCTCTTTCTGGTATGCGAAACTCGTCCACAAGTCCCTGAACAATTATGCAGCAGGATGTTAAATTAGTTTGTCCAAAATGCATTGCTAATTCAGGTACTAATGTATGATTTGAACTCTTGGAATTAAGCAACAACAGAATGAGTGACAAGGTAAACTTTGATACTAATGTATGATTTGAACTCTTGGAATTAAGCAACAACAGAATGAGTGACAAGGTAAACTTTGATAAGTGATCTTACTTTGATAGCTTGCTGCATGAAGAGCATTGCAATAAGCATGCCAAATAGTTCTCCTGCAATACGGGTAAACCTGTTGATTATAGAGCAAGCCCCTAAGATGGCCAGCAAGAATAGCAACACTGCAGTCCAGACACATACCCTACAAAATCAGGTCAAAAGAGAAAAAAAAAAAAAAGGACAATGTTAAGCCACGTTATGATGAATGGTACTAGAAAACAATTGCATCGGGGTCTCCATATGAAAACATCTACAAAATGAACACATAAATCAATATTCACCATCCAGTCCATGCCAGAAACAAATTCCGGCCCAACTCTGGTCTCTCTTTTGCAAAATTGAACATGAATGTGTACATGATCACGGTAGGTTCTGCCACTCCTAAAATCAGCAAAGGTTGACCTCCAAGGATTGAGTGTATGATGCCACATAATGAAGTGGATGCCAATGTTTGAACAGCTGTTAGAACACCGTCTGCAAGTGCAAAACAACAGGCACGCGTTATATTTTATACTTTTTCTTTCTGAGGAGAAATAAGAATACATTAAAGTTAGAATATTCAGTACCAGTATCTCGCTCTAGTTGTTCCCCGAATGAAATGACTGGTATTGCTGAAGCAAAGAATATGTATGTGGTGGGCGCCCAAATCCTGTAAAGGGATGTAAAAATTGAGAAACTTGTCTACCGCTTAAATACAATTGGTTGAAGCCAAGAAACATTTTCAAATCTTTCAATACATGTCCGTCCCCACTAGTAGCTAAACAAGTTCAGCATATATACACATACCTTAAACCTGCTTTGATTCCACCCGTCCAATCTTGCTTGTAGCACATCAACCTCCCTCTCAGATCATTCTTGATTCCTTCAAAGGGTACAAATGTTTCTTCCATATCTTCTTCCAGACCAAAAGGGTCAAAGGGAATCAATATAGGCTGCCACTGGGGCTAAGAATAACACTGCCAATCAAAAACTAACAATGTATAGTTTACATGATTTTTGTTGGTTTTGAATTTGTTTTGGCTAGATTTCTTGACAAGGCTGAATCAGAGGCAAGGTGAGGAAGGAAAATGGAAGAACGTGGGGACAAAGTAAACAAGAATTTAGCATGAATAGTGCAGTTTGGCCTGAAGAGACATATGGGAGAGTGAGAGATTCAATGGTGTGAATATGCCAAGAAGCCAGCTGTAGCAAAAGCAGGGTTTGGAACTCGGGATAGATGCTCTTATTGGGTAGCACCACGAAAAGAGCAAGTTGTATTGTATTGTATTCTTCTCGAGTGCTTCCTAATAACAACAATGTGTGTGAGGGTAGAGTATTTATAAGCTTTAAAAAAGCAAACAAAGCATTGGAGAAAGAAAAATGAAGGTAGATTTGGTGTGGAAAGCACTCTGTGTGCCACTGCCTTGGCTCGTAAAATGTAAATACAGATCAGTCCAATCTTTCCGGCTTCATCATCATCATCAATACTCTTTCAATGCTTTTATCCAAAAGTCAGCCTCAAAAAATAACATGGTCCCACTCAGTACTGTGAGATCGCTCAACAAAAAATGCAGAGTTTATAAAAAGAAGTACAAATTGAATCCTTTACAGAAAGTAGTAACTTACGCCATGACTTATAAGATAATGTTTAAAAAAAGTTGTGGTAATTAAAAGTAGTCAACAACCACAGCTTAATGGTTTAAAACACCAAAACTTTCAAGTAGTAAAACAAAAATGAAAGGAAAGGTATCTATATTTGTGGGAAGAGATGCGAATCATGCGATATCATCCTTCATGCCCCGTTGAGTATATAGCAACCCATTTAGTTGACTTTCCCATTTTTTTTAAGTCTAATCTTCGATCTATTTGGGTAAAGTACATGATTGCTTGCGTTGTGTTGAAGAATGCATTAAACTAAGTACCTCAACATGGACAAAAAGCAAATCCAATACCAGTAAAAAAGTTTATGTAACTATGTAAACTTCTAAAGTTATAAATGGTTTTTAAGAAAATTATAAATGGGTCTCAACTTGTATTTTTTTTAACAGAGTTAAACCATGTTGTAATGACAATCTTCTGTTTAATTCCAAAGGATTGGAATGTGTTGTACTTAAGAGATTAATTATGGTTGAGGTTGTTGATTATGGGTTTAAATTTCTTCGGGACTACTTACACTCAAGAGTTAAACAATTTAGGATGATTGGTTGTCGGTAATCGCTGTTACTTTGGTTATTAAATTGAACAAAACAACATTAAACTTCTCTACATATCAAACTTGTCTTGAAATTGTTCTCAACACAATATTAAAAACCTACATAAGGCCCAATAATATATTATATATTTTGTTTGGCCATGTGCCTTTGGAAGTTTGAAAACTCATGCTGTCATGCACAGAGGGGTTTGTTCCGGGATATTAGCCTCTCCTTGCGAAGTAAACTCATAATGTTACGTTCAAAAATTTGTCTTATACAACCCTCCTAGTGTTTCTTATCGTTTCGTGCATACACACGTTTAACATCAATGCGTCTTGTTCATAAGATGAAAACCTTGACTTCATTATACATCTTAATGAAAAAAAGAAAATCATGGAAAGAATTTTTTTTTATATTTAATTTTCAAGTCAATCCTTTAACTCCAAACTTAAAATTTTGATTGTTTTAATTCATATGCTTTTTTCTTTTAAGAAATCCAATAGTTTCACATCCTGTTTATATCAAAATCAGTTTAAAAACATTTACCCTTCCTTAATAATTCAAAGTATCTTTTAAAAGATAAATTCGTGATTCCTAGTTTCAAAATAAACAATACCTAAAATATAGTTTCGTACCTAATAGTCTCATATAAGAACTTGAGAGAAACTCTTTTTAAATTTTTAATTTAATTATTGTTAATTATTTGAGTGAAACTTTAAGTTCTATTATTTTTATAGTTCCAATGTCTCCTTTTATTTGATTATTTTTAAACAAAAAATAATAGGAGCAAAAGCAAAATGTTTATTATATAAAATTGTTTATTTAATGAAGAATAGTAATGATATGGCGTATAATGTTATAGAACATTGAGTCACAGATATATTTAATGTTTAGAATGTGGCATCATGCTAAGGTATGGGACCAATACCTGTTTGAGACGTATTAATAAAGTAGTAGTATTAACAGCTTTAGGTAGGTCATGAAGGGATTCATTCATGCACGAGCATGAAACTCTCCGCAGTGAACTCCATTCTGAAGACAGATTGGTTGTCGTGGAGCAAAAAAAAATTGCAACTTGCAAATACTAAATCACTTGTTATGTTTTTGTTCTCTTACTTTTTGACTGTTGGGCCTTTTGGGCTCATCACACACTCACTATTCAATGCAGATGATGTTGTTTTGCTGCAAAAGCTGCTCATTGGTCAACTTCACCAACATTTCGCGTTTGCATAAGTTGTTTTCACGCGTTTTACTTCAATAATTGTATTACAAAAACTATATTATCCCAAGTTCCTTATATAGCTCAATATTAAAAGGTTTAGATATATATATATATATATATTAAGAAACTTACTTGAGTTTCTAATAGATAGTAAAAGAGGTATGGGACTTATTTATATTTTTTTATACACATTTCACTTCAAATTCTGCTAATTTCTCTCATTCGAGTGCACATGAGGTCTTTTCACGCGTTTTTAATAACTGTTTGTTTGAATGTGCCTTTGTGAAATTCATTCCGGAGCAAGTGAAAGTAAATGCAATTATCTGGTTTTTGGTTGGACGATGGATATTAGAAAATTGGTTCTAATAAAAACGTTATTTAAAAACTTCCAATGGAAATTAATTTTATGTATAATTACTAAGATAAGTTCTAATGCTCATATCTACATTTTTTATTCAGCTGATTTTTTGCACTATAATTAATTATATTATATTAAATTAATAATTTATAAATAAATAACGAGGTTTGCAATCATTCTTTTGAATATAAATTAATAATTGAAATATTTGCATAATATATTTGTTTTTTAAGTAAAACGCGCAGTCATGGTAAAATTACAAAATTAAATTAGTCTAAATCAAATAAAAACTAGTAGCAATTAGTAATTTAAACAAAATTCTATTAATTAATGGTTTAATATCGACAGCCAGTAGGTTCCTGATTTTTTTTTTTAGCTTTTAACTTTTTAAGTAAAAAAAATTGTAGTTAGGTTCTTAAATTTCTTACGATTTTTAATTAGGTTCCTAAACTAAAAATATGTATAATGGAGTCTTAAATTTTCTTCATTTTTTTTTTTTGTTATGAGATCCTTGGAGTTAGTTGCTGCAAGATTGAAACTTTAAAAAATAACATTTTTTTGACGGTTTTACTAATTTACTAATTCAATGTGAAACGAATGTTTTTTTTAAGTATTGCATTTAAAATAACTTATTAAATATTATTAAAATAAAATATAATTAAATATTATAATATTATTATATATAATCAGTTATTTAGTTTTTAAATAATATAAATATTATATATAATTAGTTATTATGTTTTTTCCTGTTCAGGTTGCCAGTATATTTAGTTATTTAATAAAGTATTTTATTTTTCTCTCTTTTAATACATATCTTCTAGACTCGTCAAGAATTTACTCTTACATCAAAGTAAATCTAAGATGTCTAACCTAATATTATTAAGGAATTGAATCTCAACCATATTCTATAGAAAAAATAAATAGGCTATAAATATTGATTAACTTTTATATTCCCGTTAACACATTTTCTATGGTATATTGATTAAAGAAGGATATGTTACGCGTGACATTCCAAGAATAAAAAATTTGTACTTTTGAACTTAACTTTTATCCCACTCTAACTTTTCAAACTCCACATCTTCAAATGCTTTCTTCACGTCTTAAACACCATACTCCAATTGTAAGTCTCAGCTAACAATTGTTGAACCCCACCAGTTATAGCAACCTTCTGAAACTTCAGATGAAACCAATTTCACTCATATAATAGTGTAATACAGATATATTGGGGAAATTTTCAATATTTAATTTTACATGAATGGTAAAAAAATATTACCTACGACAATAAAAACATTTTAACAAAAATTCAAATACCCTATCCTGTGATTATTATAAACATATTTTAGAAGTGATTATAATAGTTTTTATAAGATAATATTTTTTTAAAATTGAACTAGATTAATTCTTTTACTTGTTTATTAAATTATATTATAAATATATTTTTATATTAAAATTTGAAGGAATAACTCGTAACAATATGAAGTTGCACATGATTTATTATGATTTTTGACAAGAAATATATTTAACTAATTTTTAAACATTTAATCATGTTTCTTTTTAACTAACTCTAATTAATGACCATTTCAATCACCACATATCCGATTCTATCTATTACCGTAAGAATTGTGATCTTCTGTTGAATAGTAAGAAGAACTTTGGATCGGTCAACTATGGAGATAAAAGTTGCTAAATTCGTAGCTGAGAATATTCTATACAGAAATTTATAGTACTACACTATTGTCGTTAAACTAAAAAAAAAAATATTGGCACTACTATAGTTAGAATTTAACAATATTTCAATTCCTAACAAAATAATCAACTAGGTTGTGGTTCCAATGATTTGGTAAGTATTTTATTTAATAGTTGGTATCAGAGTCTTCTTACTAGTTCAATTTACACTGAAATAACTATTTAACAAAAAATTAGTAATAATTATTTAACAAAAAATTAGGAATAATTATTTAATTAATAACACTTTCTTTTGTGATTAGATATTTTTACATTTAATTTAAATACATTTATTATTTTTCAATCTAAAAATAATTCGTATTCTTTAACTTAAAAATAATGATACAAATTTTC
>Ga0123340_1002261_pt1 | contig 17203 bp, 10 predicted proteins | sample SirMexnodulemix_FD_89961 | JGI IMG/M metagenome (GOLD analysis project Ga0123340, IMG submission 89961) | Root nodule microbial communities of legume samples collected from Mexico - Siratro Mexico nodule mix | ecosystem: Host-associated > Plants > Roots > Nodule | place: Mexico: Nepantla... | reverse complement strand
ATATATATATAACACTGTCTTTAATCATTTGTTAAATTTTATTTAAAAAATTGTAAGTATAATTAATTACATAAAAGCATAATATTTAATGAATTTTAAATAATAATAAATGTATTAAAATGTATTAAATAGTATGTTTTTAGCACATTTTTTGGTAGACAAATTAACTTCAACATCGGAAACAGCCCCTGGCATGTTCCCTTATGCACATGTAATTTACTCCCCAGACCAATATTCTTATAATCTATAATTTATGTTACTGAGTTGTTACCCCTTTTTCCATTAACTTTTACCTTTAAGCACTTCAACACCAAGTAGCTACATGTATGGAAGAGGCATGAAAGAGTCCAGAGTTAATTTATAAAAGGAAAATAATGATTTGACATATATAATAAGTGTAACATAATAACTTAATATTCTGTAGAGAGTATGTGAAAGAAAAAAATGACACACAAATTCATTTTATATGTATTATCCTTGTATCACTACCGTTCTCAAAACAAGCACAACCCTGGATTTTATTACTACCTTTATTTAATAATTTCTTTTGTCTGGAAATTAGCAAATCCTTCATTTCTCTTCCATTGTTGTGCATGCATGATGGTAGTAGCAGTATGAGAACTGAGTCCAAGCTCTCTTATATATCATAAAAAACCCTTGAAATAAATGAAAGAGTGTATACTATAATGGAAGCAATAGATTATATACCAATACTTTCATTAACGTGGTGTGACATCATCTCCACCAAATCCAGCTCCTTCTTAACTTCAATCCCCATAGTTGGTGTCATCATCTTAGTCTCACGATGCTCATCAATATGAACACGTTCTTCATGAGATTGCTTTCCCTCCACAGTAGGAGCACAGTGTACTTTTCCATCAAAATCTTTGTCATCCATTGTAGAAGCACTTTGTATATCATCTAGCAGAGAATCAATGCTACACCCCTCTTCAAACAAGTTATCATCCAAACAGAAATCTGGGACCTCGTTAAAATCATACTTTGGCACCAACTGGCCATTGGGACAGAATTGATCAACACACAGGAGCTGTGCGGCTGCTTTGCCGTTATTGTTTGTCTTAGCATTGGCATTTCTAGCAGATTTTTTTCGATAGTCCATTGGTGGATTTTGGTCTAAGTTCAAGCTCTTGATATATTCCTGAAGAAGAGAGCCTCTAGGGTACTTTGAACGGCATTTTCTTTTGGAATATTGTCTTCTCTTTGTTGCGTTCCAATGGTTTTTGATGGAGTTTTCAGTTCTTCCAGGCAATTTTTTCGCAATCTCTGCCCACTTATTTCCTATCTCTGCATGAGCTTCGATCAGTATCCTATCTTCTTCTTCAGTCCATATGTCCTTCTGCAAAATGGCACAAAACTAGTTTGTTTTATAATACAAGGCAGCGCAATGAATTTCAAGAATATAATATAATTTAAAAGTATATCAAGGTCTTATGTGGGTTAAAAGGAATAAACTTCAACAATATCATTGTTATTTTTATGACAAATAAATTGAAACCTTAATATCTGGCCTTAAATGGTTATGCCATCTTTCTCTGCATTGCTTCCCTATTCTCCCAGTCAAAGCCTGAGCTATGTGTGACCACTTCCTCACTCCATATTGGTCCACCAGTTGAATCAACAATCTGTTTATGGAAGCAGTCAAAGCACAGATATGTGTTTTTTCCAACAGAAACATGCCAAATCCATTATGTGAACAAATAAAAAAGATGTAACGAGATTATATAAATGGCCATTGAAAGCAAAAGGTTTAAACATGGAAAGTATACAATGAATGAAATTATGCACCTGTCTTCCTCTGATGTCCATTGCCCCTTCACTATGTTGGATTTCTTCCGAGGTTTGAATGTTCTCCGAGTGCTTGGTGATTCCCTAAGGTTTTTATTCAAACCAACTTTTTTATAAGGTGGGGATATGCATGAGACTTCATCTGGTACAACAAAATTCAAAGGTTTGGTTTCTAGAGCATTGAAGGGCAGGTATCTTTGGTTTGCCACCTCCATATCCATTTGATTAGTGCGAGGGAGGTTCAAACTATAACCTACATATTGGAAATTGTGCATCAGATGAGTATGTGCACTACCATTATTCTCAGCAAAAGGCTTGCACTCAAAAACTTCAAAATCAGGAGGTGCAGACTCACAGTTTACATTATGATCAAAGGGATCAAAATTTGGAGCGTGTACCCCGAAAATGGGATTGGATGAGGAGCCATTATTCACAGGAAACTGATCAATATGATGAAAATCTTGCAAGAAACCCTGTGAGGAAGGAGCTCCAAAAGGAAGCTGATCCCCCATGCTGGGTTTCAAGATATTTTCTTGCACATGCATTGGCTGCGAGGCATAGTTTTCTTTGAGGCTTGCTCCAATGTCCATGAAGGAGTAACAGAAACTGAGGGTAATGTCTGCGTTTCAAGCCATCTCCGTTTGTGTTCCTTAATAGGAGAGAGAGATTGAGAATGCATTAATTGCATGGCAATGCATCAAATGGCCAAGATTGTTTCACATCTAGATACTTGACCATATATGTTACAGTTCAAGTATAATAATAATGTTGCGGTTACTTCATTGACATGGTTATGGTCAAACCTTGCTTTGTGACTAGATATTATGCAGTAGTATGTAATTATAATCCATGAATTCTAAAAAGCCCACATTAACATTCATAATTTGACTAAATTGTTTTGTTACTCAATAATTTGACTGCATTTAGATATTTTTAGTATATGTCATTGTTTCTCTTGTAGGGGTAATGTCCAAAAAACATTAAATGTCCAAAAACATTTCAAGCTGTTCCTTTGTTAGGGTGAAGAGGTACAAGTCCTAAAAAACACAGCTACACCATACAGCTATTATTAAGACCTCCTATAAGATAAACTCCTAGAGGGACAAGTTTGGCTATGATTATTAAGAATGTTCTCAAGCATGAAAAACCAATTTAACATGTCATATACATGATTCAATGCATAACCTTCACTCAGGATAAAAGGCCAAATTGAATGGCTTGTAAATAAGGGAGCACTTCCACTCCACTGATACTGATAGCTTGATATTCTGACATTTCCATTCCTTTACTAGTTTGATGTTAATTACTAAGTACATGCTCATATATGTGGTTATTTTTTAAGATTTTCTTAAAGAAAACTTTCTATAATGTTTTAATCGAAACTTATTCTAATCCAAAATAAATTAATTCAAATATAGAATGAACATTTTATTAGTGAATCTTTTTTGGAAAATAAATCTATTTAACTTGAGATGCAGCTAGTTTATTTGTGCAGAAAATTTACTGCACCTAACATATAGTTAATTAAGTTAACACTCTCAACAGTTTAAAATAGTCTTACCTGAAAAAGTCTTGTGCAGTAACTGACCATAGTTAACAACTTCTATTTAATTCTAAAGTTTAAACGTTGCCAAAAAGACAATAAATGGCAAAGGATCATTCTCAGTAATAATCAGCTTTAAATGGAAATAAAATCACCAAAGAAAGTCCAATCCCCCCCAAAAATATCAGAGTTAATTTCAATGTTAAACATGTGATTACTCAATTTAAGATTATCTCTGCTACATTTTTAGTCTATACTAAAAAAAATATTTACTTTACCAATATTATTTAGTTTATATAAAAACTTTTTTAAGATTATGTGAATTGAGTCCATTCAGTTTTAATATTTTAAAAAATTGTATTTTTGGAAAAGTGAAATACAAAAAATTTAAATTACTTTCTTTATAATTATAATAACATTTAAATAAAAGACTGGTGCAATTGTGAGCTATGGAGAACCTCAATAAATAAAGATTCTACAGAAAGGGTGTGTTTAAACATATATAATTGTTCTAAGGGTTTGAAGGGAATAAAAGACAACATAAAAAGAATAATAAACCTTTTTTCTATCTCTCTAGGAAAACATTTTCATTTTCGTATTAATTAGCATTTCCATATTTCATATACTGAAAAACAATCTTGACAAATTTTTCATTATTTTACTTGAGAAACAAAGAAGTGTGGGAACAAAATATGTATGCTGCTTCTGTAAAAAAATGTCTATTGATCACGTTTTCCACAAGAAAGACAAATAATATAAACTAAAATGTTTCTACTTTTTGTGCACGTAGATTCACATCCAGGTGGCGTTGATGGAACTACCATAAATGTGAGTTTTCAATTTTGCAGTATAATATGTAAAATAGAAAGAGATTTGTTTTTATTATGTAAATAGGCAAGTCTTGTTAGTTTGATTACTTTATTTTGAAGAAACTGTGTCAGTATTCAAACCACGTTATCCTAAAGTTGGTGACACAAATTCAGTGTAATACGAAAAAAAAAAATTATATTTAACAAATTTTAATTAAGCTCGTATCTAATCAAAGAAGTCGTATCAGTTTACCTGTTTCCCTTTAACTTAGTATCTCAATCAGGTCTATGACCAGTCTTAATATTAAAATATTAGTAAAAGTAGACTATCTTTTATAAAACAGTTCTATTAATTAATAGGTCAATTCTTCTTTTAAGAAAAAAAAGGGGGCTTTTAAAGGAAACAGAAAAATAGGAAAAATAATACAAAATCTTTTAATTTGAAAGTTGGATCTTCATTAAATGAAACATAAATTTAACCAGATAATCAAATGTAAAGGTAGCATGTCTTTTGTGGTTTTTTTTGTACAAATATTTTCCAATCAATGGATCATCAAACTCCTATGTTAATTTATATAACAGTACAGTGGTCAATGTTCATTCCATAAGTACTGTATAATTAAACATAGATTTCATCCTACATATGATGTTCTTTATATTTCTAATTTTAAAGTCAACTTGATATAAATCAGTGCATACATTGTTAAGAGATTAATATTTCACAAGTTCCTCTCATCCTAAAACTTTGACATACAAGAGAACACCCTTTTGAAGATTACTGGCAACGGTGAACTAATTCAAGGACTTTGCAACTACACAATGCAGCATTCTATCTCAAATTCAAATTCTGCTGCTCAGGATTCAACATACCCATATTACATTTTGGAATTCAGTATCAAATAAAGTTTTTATAAATACTTGACATGCCAGATTAGGCATCCCTCGTTCAAAAGTATCCAATTACTTAATTTGCTCATGCCCTAATTCTAGTCATTCTCTGTTCTATGGTATTTGCCCTTTATCAAAACAAAGGCACGTTCCTTTTATTTCTAACAACAATGTTTCGATATATGTGCATGCAAACGAACAGATGACAGTGTATTAAACAAAAAAGAGTGTAAGAGTATGTGATCAAAATTTAAACGTTGATGAAATTATCTGATTGAGAAACCATTAGGCGCCACTCAGACATGTACAATTACATCCGAGACCTAACTACTAAAAATTAGTAAGGGGTCAAGAACCCTCAATTCCTATCTGACCTATTAGATTTGTCATGCAACTGGCAAAATTGTACGACTGAAAATTAAGTTTTCTTTGGCTTGAGTCGATTCACCCTGGAATACAGGAAAACACCGGCTAGAGCTATAGCAGTGCCTGCAGAGGAAGAGCACATATGATATGTAGGTATATGGTTCAAAAACTATAAAAACACTTGTTCAAATTATTCCAGTTGGAACCAGAAAATAGCAACTTTACCCAGTGCGTTAATTGGTGAGACTGGAATTCGGAAGAAGATGACTGCGCTCACAATGACCACAACCCTTTTCACACAATTTCCTACAGAGTGGGTAACGGGAGACACCTTCTGCAGTATCATATAAGCAACCTGCACAGTGAATTCACAGAAAATTACATTATAATATAAGAAAACTATCAGAGAAAAGAACCTCGGAAAAATATATAATACGGCTTCAGATAACTTATTTCAATTTCAAAACTCTAATTAGTTAGTAACAACGTGTAAAGTTCTTAATTCTCATACTCGTACCTTTACTTTCTTATCATGATCTCAAGATGAACCTAGCTAAGAAGTGCTTCTAACTCAGAAGTCCTAGTGTCAAGTTATTTTTAACAATGAATGCAACTAGCTCAGTCTAGCATGGTTTAATATTTTATTTAACTTTTTACAAGGGACATCACTCATTTGCTTAGTTATGAAAAATATTATACAAAAGTTTCTCTCTTCCAAAATTCGCATGCTCTGCATAAGACTGTCAGAAAACATAACACAAAAAAGTTATATTATTTATACAACGCATTCTACGATATGTCGTCTCCCATTACATCAATCATCTTGTCTCGTCTTATCTCCTTTTTTCTCCACAGGAAATTGTGTAAATCTAAAGAAAAACAGTTTCTGGCGCACAAATACCCTTCTCAACAGGAATGATATAGAATACAAGCATATAAATATCTCACAGCATAGTAGTCATATTGTCTCTGAACTTCAAAATGAATTCAAATCATCCCCAACAATGGGCAAGAGAAACAAAGTATTGTATAGTGTGCACAGATAAGCAAGAGTTAAATCCATAATTTAAAAAATAATTTCAATATGTAACATTTACTGATGTTTAAATTTAATGGTGAGGAGATGAAATATTGAAGAAGAAATAGAAGTAGCAACAGTTTTGAATATAAGGTAGGCAATTGTGCATAGAAGAGGGGAAAAAGATTACTTGTTGATACCCATGGAAACATAGTGCAGCAAGAAGAGATCTGATATACACTTCATTAACATTTAATCCCTGTCAAGAAAAATGACATGATGATCCATTAGTAGTCTCGACACCACAATATATTTGGATTGTGAGAATGTCAACAAAAATCCTATCAATTTCAACCAAGAATTCAAAACACTCACAGAAGATTGCAGGTAAGTAGGGGTAAATTTAATACCCTCCATTAACAAAGTTACAGGTACTGATATCAAGAAGGACATAACAGTCATTATTGAGAAGAGCGTTATGTTGTCCATAGATTCCTGAGAAGAAAAAAATGTAATGTACGACTGTCATAAAATGCTCCTCATACTCTGCAAAAAAATAACTATCAACAGTAAAACAAATGCGAAAACTTTGAGACGTGTTAATATTACCTCCGTGTTAACCATGAGCTTTTTGCTAAGAACATTGCGAGACTGATTTGTCAAATTGGAAGCCATTGCACTCCAAAATCCAGCCCTGTTAAATATTCCAATAAAGAAAATTCCACTTAGTAGAACACAATCATATTTTCCTTTCATATGGCTGCATTTCCTCCCTTTCTTTTCTTTCTTTCACGTGTATCACCTCTTATCCCTTTGTTTCTCTTTCTTTCCCTCTCCAGGTGTTAATTAGAGATTGGTGTACACCAATTTTTTTCATTTTGTAAGTACGGATGGAATAATGCATGCATGGTAAGAAAGGTTACCAATTGAAAGAGGACTCGGTAGCAGATGCTAGAACTACCCCACCAACAATAGGCACAAGGGAACCAACCACCCATGCAGTAGGATTCTGTCAGAAAACAAATCATAGCAAACGGCAAGAACCAATTCACAATTTGCCATACATAAGTGAGTAAAGAAATATCAGTTTTGTTTAAAATAAGCATATATATGATACAAGAAAGTATGGTGTTCAAAGTTCTAACCTCTCCAAGAAACACGGCAGAAAGGAGCACTGAAAAAAAAGGCTCCATAGCTTTTATTGTGTGAGTGAACGACACAGCAACCTTTCCAAGACTCATGTTAGTAAAAACAGACCCTAAAGTATGAACCAGAGCCAGAGGCCATATCGCTGCAAGCTGCAACCCGAGAAATGGATCACAGATAAAATACAAGAAAACAGAACAAAAACAGAGCAAATAGTAACAGAAAGATTAAGAAACCTGGGCGCGACTGAGTTTAGGCCTCTTGTAGAGTTTAAAACCCCACATGAAAGCTACGAGGAGAGCCCCCATAGCAAACTGAATCGTGCTAACGGTTAAAGGGAAATGGTAAACCTTCAAGACCTGTTTGTTATAGATATTGAAGTAGATGTTGAAGATGATCCAGAACCCAAACAGGGAAACCATTTCGAGAAAGTTGTGCAGACGGTTGCCTCCAGAGAACTCGGTGGCACTGCACTTGGACACGGAGGATTGTCTGGCATGGAGAAAGCGACGAGAGAGAACAGGTTTGAAAGAAGAAGAAGAAGAAGAAGAAGAAGAAGAAGATGGTTGACATGGGAATGAAGAGGAAGAGGAAGTGAAAATGTGGTTGAGTTTGGAAGTGGAAGGAGAGAGAAGGGTGTGAGGTTTGCGGAGAGAGAGGGAAGGGGAGAAAGAAAGAAGTGTGCTCTGCATTTCGTAGACGCAACGACGCAACTCTTTGAGCTCAGAGTCTCTCTTGGTTCTTTTCTTTCTTCGCTTCAACGCAATGGTTGACCGTGACGTGATGGACCAGGTTTTAAAGGCTGCCTTCTGAGTAATAAAATTAATATATTAATAAATAATAAATGAATAATGAAATAGTAGTACTTAAGAATAATAACAATAACTGCTGCATGAATCTGGATTCAAATGTGTGGGATATTCCATTCTTACAATATTATTATTCTATTGTTATTATATTTTGATTGGCTTTCTCTTTCTGTCTTTGTTAGGAAAACGTTTCAAATTTGGTCCTCACCACCTTCATAATCAATTTTCTCAATGTGCACACTGACTCACCACACAAAAAAAGGTGCATACCAATCATAGAGAAAATCAAATATGCTTTATGTTGATGTACTTTTCCACCAATAGGCTGCTTTAACTGGACATAATACATAGAAAATTAGGCATTCAAACAGGAAAAAATTGTTATAATAAACTAAAAATTAAACTATATTTTAAATAAAAATGAAATTATAGTTTTATAATATTCACAGTTTGAAAACAATAGTTTGAATCATTTAAGTATAAAATTAAGTAAATTAGATGCAAACTAGTGAAATCAGATGGTCCATTAATTTTAACTTTCAGAATTCATTCATGGGCGTAACAACGATACCAGAATAAAAACTATAATTACTTCAGTACATTAAGATATAAAAGAAATACTAAACTATTTAATCATATTAATTTAATTGAAAAAAATACGTTTGCTAACAAATTAAATTAAAGCAATATGTACAAATTTAAAACTTTTTGTTTTTCAAAGGCATTCGCTGTAAGAAAATTGCATTCAGTTGAGTATAATATTTTGACGTATGTAAAATTAAAGATATTTAAATTTTAAAATGGGAGAGAACAAGAAGAAGAGTAATAGATGATGAGAGAAAGAAGAGGAGATTTTGACAAAAATCTGTAATGAGAGAAAAATGCATATATTCAAATTTGATTTTTAGTCTCGACAAACTTCACGCCAACGTATAAAACATTTGCTTATTGTTTAAAAAAATATTAAAAATTATAGTGTATTAGAGCATTTGATACGAAAAAAAAAACATTTTAAAAATGAAATTTAGTTCATATATGAGTGTGTGGGATATTAAATATAACGTAATAAGTTTTTAATATTTTACTATGTGCATGATAAAATTATCATAACTTATTTTAATAATAGGTATAACGTCTTTTATTAGAAGGAATGAGAATTTGTTCAATTTTTATCTTTATTCAAACAACATTAGGTTAGGTCTTTGAGTTTATCAAAATCATCTCCTTAAACAACTAATTAGATGCTTCAATTATAGAGTTTATCATTACATTAAATGTAATTGTTTGATAACTTGAATGACCAGCTACACGCTTTGAGAACAAGATATACTAACAACTCAACAATTTCACATAATTGAACCAAAATTAACTATTTTAACACACAACTTTTTTCTCTCCAATTAAACTCAAAAATAATGTTGTTATAGTCTCATTGATTTAAATTCTTTAATTCTACTCAAACTTAACATTAAACAACACACACAATCAAATATTTCAAAAACCAACCACAATAAATCATGAATCACACTTCAATCAAATTAACATTACACTTCAATAAGATAAAAAAAATTACGAGTTATCTAACAAAAGATTTACTCTCACTGACTACAGTTAATTAAACTAAAACAATTTTTTTACCTTAAAATTTATGCTCTTAAAAAAAAACAAATAAAATTTATGAAAAAAAAAAGTTAAAAGAGTCTTAAATTATTTTAAATAAATATGACAAAAATATCAAACATATAATTAAACCAAAACTATTATAGATCTTTTATTTATTTTAGGATTTAGGGTTTAATATAAAAATCTCATCCATGCAAACTAAACAAAAGGAAAAGATTTGAAGGGAGAAAAACTTGCTTGGGTAAAAGGTCTAATTGGATACTAGTAACCTAAATTATGTTTTCTTCTATATAACAGTTTATAAAGAAAAGAAAAAATAACTGCAATATCAAAAACTTGAAGATAACTAAGAGTTTCGATAAGTTGGGAGAGAATTCTTTCTTAAAAAATAATGAATTAAGTTTATTTTTCGTTATATAAATATTTAATTTACAATATTTATAATTCAATTATATTAAACTTGTTCATTTATATTTATAAAAACATATCCTTATAATTAAGCAAAGTTAGAGTTTAAATTAAATTGTCCAATCAAATTTTGGATCAAATCACAACAATGTAAAACCAATCTAAATGAGTCCGAGCTCACATCTACTGCACATAAAAACTATTGAATTGATTTTCATATATGTAAAATATTACTAATTACTAATTCCTATTGGTATTCCGTTAGAAATTCTTAATTTGATCAAATTAAGAATATATGATATTTATATTTTGAGTGAAGTCCCACACTATTTTTAAAATATATTTTAATTATACATTTTTTTAAGAAACTTTATAAACACACTTTACTTATAGTTAAAATTTATTAAAAATAATAACATTGTGTGACTCACTTTTCATTTATTGAAACTCACTCATTATTTTTATAATTTCAATAATTTTTTACTAATAATAAATAATATATTAAAAATGACATTTTCAGCGCTCCTCCTTCCAAAAAAAGAAAAACACCAACCAATTCGTAAATTGAATTTATCAAAATGAATATTTATAATTTTTTTATATCTAATCTTTATTTTTTTACAACATTTTTTTTTCTGATGAGAAACAATAATATTTACTTTTTTCCTGACAACAATTGAAAAAGTAATGAAAATAATAAATTTTTACAAAAATACTTGATCTTTTATAAGTATTTCTTAAATACTTATAAAATATTTATCAAGAATCTTTAACTTTTACTAAATGATTACAAGCCCAAAATCAAGTTGTAATCCAAACTCTGGGCATTGCATTTGAACCCGCATATACCCATGCTCCATTTTTTTAAAAGTTAAATTTTTAATCTTATTTTTAAAAAATTATATTTTAAATTATACATTCTAGATTTAAAAATATATATTTATATTTTTGAGAATATTATATACATTATAGATTATATTTGATAATGTATTTATAGGTCTAAAAATTTATTTTAAAATGAATTTTCAAATACACATGTACATTTTAAAATGTATACAAAACTTGATATTGTATAATCCAGATTCTGAACCGGAAGTATTCTTCACATTTAATCATTCCATGGAAGTGCAGCTTCAATCCACCATAGTAGCATGCAATGGTTCAAACTCTCTATTTTTTATTATTATTTAACTCTTCAATTCCTTCTATTCTAACATGCTTTGGTTTTGTTTTGAAAATATTTTTCACAAGGATTGTACAAAAATGAAAAATAATTAACTCTATAAACTAATTTGTAAAAACTCTTTCATATAATTCTTTTAATTTTTTATTCTAAAAATCCTTCCATTCTTAGACTTTCTTATCACACACACCTGAACTGAGTGATGACTGACACACTGTGCTACTTATATTTTCTTCTCTCTTCTCACATGCATAAAAACTAAGAAAGTGAAAAAAAAATATAGGAATAAAAATTAAGATGGTTTTTAGGGTTGTTTGATCAAAGAGAAAAAGTAAACATGCAAATAAACTGACATAAATGTGATTGATGAAAAAATAACAATGATAACAAAGGGAGAATCTGTTAAATTTATTTGTAAGAGGTTACTTGATCTCCCCTTTGTTTGCTTTTGACATATTATTTTCTAAGACCAGTCCCATCATAAAATATTTTCACTCACTTTATTAATAATATTTTTATTAAAAAAATAATTTCACTATCTTTAATAAAAAAATTATATATTCAAACTCGCTAACTTAATAAATTGGTACTAAATTCGAAAGATAGTTGATAACAACTGTCCACTCCCAAATAATACAAAATTACTATTACATAGTAAGATCCGACCAACAAAATATATTTTATGATAACCTATTTGGGACACGTGTGCTTTTTTTTGTCCATTCATAGGAAATTTGGATATGGGTTCAAAGGCTTCAGATTTCATAATATCCAATTATCCAATACAATCCGTCATAACTGACAAGCAGGTAATATTTTACAACACTCTACAATTTTACAATTTCCTTAATACCCTCAACTCAAGGATGGAAAACGCACACGTGTAACACTTTTCTCATCACCATTATATATTTAAAAAAAAATATAAAGATAAATAAAAGAAAATTTCTGACAACTCCAAATCACATGTAATATTTAATAATAAAATACTGTCTTTCATTTACAAACTAGGCAAATAGGTAATAATCAATTAAAATCATTTATTAATTAATTTCGACAAATTTTATTGAGGAACTAAAATAATTGTACTTTTGAAAAACCTAATTTCTGCTTAGTTTTACAAACAACCACAAAAGTTATGTGTCAAAGACCACATACATTCTTTTTCCAAAATTAATAGAAGATACAATTTGCTTATAATAATAAATATAAATATAATGGCTAATTTGGAAAGTTACACGGTAATTTAACTTTTGCCGCGGAACAGAGATGCTTGAGTTGCAGTAGATACTAGGTTGCAGTAGATACTAGGAGACATAGTGTGTGGTACAATGATTGTTGTCTGATTTTGGGTGGTAGAGGAATAATAGTAATCCTAATAGGATTGGTTTGGGGGAGAATCGGAAGCAATAGCATCGATTGAAAAATGCAATCGTTATCGTTAAGTATGAGTCTGAGGAGCGGTGGTTCAGCGAATTTACTGTTGCTGGGTTCGGAGGCGAGAGTGAGAAGAAGAAGCAGAAGTGTGATCGTAGCGTGTGTTTCTGAGGGAGACAGTGGTGGCAGTAGCACCAGCTCCTTTCTCTCTCGCACCCAAACCTACGCTCTTCTTAAGCAACAGTTGCTAGTAGCTGCTAAATCTGAGGTTAGTATAGTTTAGTTGGTGCCTTGTTTTTTAAATCGGAGATGAACATCGTTTTTTGCCTCTTTTCTTCAGGATTACAAGGAAGCTGCTAGAATTCGAGATTCGTTGAAGTTGTTTGAGGAGGAGGAGCCTGTGTTGCGTCTGAGGAGACTATTGAAGGAAGCAATTGCGGAAGAGAGATTCCAGGTGTCTAACTTATTCTTTGATTTTGCGTGGGATTCATCTTGATTTTTTCTAATATACTCTCTATTACTATTAGGTAAATTTCATGTCAGTCTCACCAAATAATTTGGACTCACTCTCATGTCAAATTATTAGAGCATTTCGAGTTTACGAATTCAATTTGGGTTAATTCAAAAGTTAGGTTAATTGTCCACTTACACAAGAACTCACTTAAATCCTTTATCTTAAATGTGAGAACTCTTTTAAGTACGAGCCTCTTCCATAGTAGTAGTATAACTTAGGATCATCACCCACTCCATCTCCTTGTGGTGTTTGGGAGAGAAACACTCATGGCAATTCTCATTAATGGACCATGAGCATAAACACAAGAGACTTGACACTGCCTTTAATCCAGAACCTTAAGATAATAAGTCTCTGAATATGTTTTACTTATATGTAACTCAACCTGTCTATTTTTACACAATACTATACTCCAACTTAGACACACTAGCTTAATTCTTAACAAGAAGATTTTCCATAAAGGGATCTACAAATCTATAATTCACAAGCTAACCAATAAGATTAATCATCAATACCACTTATTAGGTAATCCAATAGAGAAACACCTGAGAAATTATACAACGAGAAATGGAGTATTATTTTGCAGAGGCAGAATTATGCTTCTGTGTAATGAAGAGTTTAATAAGCAAATCTTATTTGAATTTCATTGCCCTAAAGTGGGTGATCATGCTGGTGTTACCAAAAACTACTGCATTTGTTCTGAATTTTATTGGCCAGAAATGCAAGCTGACATAAGACAATGTGTGCGTGGATGCTCCATTTGTCTACAAGCTAAGGTAGATCATGCTTTACCTCTGGGGTTATTGCACCTTGGCCCATTCCACTACATGTGTGGGAAGACACTGTTGTGGACTTTATTACCCGATTGCCTCATTCTCATGGGTATTCTACCATCATGGCGGCAGTGGATAGGCTGTCTACATTTGGGGGCTTCATTCCTTTAAAGGCAGACTTTACTAGAAAAATAGTGGTTGAATCTTTTGTTAGTAGCATAGTTGGACTCTGGTATTCCTAAATCAATGGTTTCGAAATCTGATAAGAGTTTTTTTTAGTTATTTTTTGCAACACCTCTTTAAAGCACAAGGTGCTGCTCCAGCTATCAGTTCTTCTTATAATTCACAAACGGATGGATGAACAGAAGCTTTGAATAATACCTCAGAAATGTATCTATGCTGTTTTGTCTATTATAATCCAAAGGCTTGGTATTCAATGTTACCTTGCACTCAATTTTGGTATAATTCTTCTATGCATCATAGGCTTGGTATGTTTCCTTTAAAAGCTTTATATGGTTGAGATCCACCCTATGTGGTTCGCTATGAAGTTCATTCCAAGGATCCTATTGTTGTCCAGGAGATTCTGCATGCGAGAGATGAGCTGTTACAGCAATTGAAAGATAATTTAATAAAGGCTAAGAATTATATGAAACAGCAAGCAGATAAAAGGGGACAAATGCAATTAGAAGTGGGTGATTTAGCATACAAATAGCACTCCGTGGTGGTACGCTGAGCATGCGCTAGTTTCTCCATTCCCAGTTTCGGCACACATAGAATCTGTAGCTTATAAGCTCCAGCTACCTGACATTGCCATGATTTATTTGTTGAAGAAGTTTCAAGGAACATCCTCTCAACCTTATGTTCTTTTACCACTTACCACGACCGAGTTGGGTCCTGCGGTTCAAAATTTTAAGGTTTTAAATTATCGTACTATCATCCGTAATTTGCAACAAGTACATCAGGTTCTCATTCAATGAGAGCAAACTGATAAAGATTATAAAGGTATTTGAGATTCTTACAAGGTTGATTTTATTAGAATGGGTATTGCAACATGCAACCAAGAATGCGTTATTGATATATTTGTGGTTTAGATTTCATATAACAAAACTTTTGTTTCACAATAAGTCAATCACGTAAGAGAAAATGACATCATATACAAATCAAAACTTTAAAAACAAATAAGTCTGTGGCTTCTTCTCACTTTATGTATTATTCAACTTGTCTCTTTTTACATAATGTGCAACTCTAACATTTATGCTGTCTTTTAGTTCAATTATAATTTTGGAACACAATTTTAAACTATTTTTTTATTGTTTTAAGATGTAAATCTTATTTCATTGGATGTACCTAAATGAATATCGTAAAATTCAACTAATGTTTGAAAAAGAAAATCGTAATCATAATAAAAATAACGTGAAAGTGTACATTCTTTTCCAGTTGGTTTCAAATTGTTATATTGTTAGGTCTGTGACCCAATTTTTCAAAATTCAATGAACACTGTTTCTTTCAGTATTCAGTTCAACCATTAAATAGCGTATACATATCTTAACTTTCATACCTCTACATTCATTTTTCTCTCTAATCCTCTATCTGATCAGCTCTCCTCACATCATTTACCTTGAATTGACAAAACGTGACTTGTATTGTTATGTGTATTTTTTCTGAGGAATGATTAGCTTATTAGTTTTACATTTGGACACCTTTTCCTCTGTCTTTCCAGGATGCTGCTAGTTATCGTGATGAGCTAAAAAAAATTGCCCCACACTCTCTTTTAAAATGCTGCAGTGATGCTACAACATTGGTATGATCCCTATTTCAATTAAATACTTTTGTCTCCTAGACAGTTCCTTATTCTTTATCTAAAATAGAAATACGTTTAACTAGTAAAACAACTTCCCTTTTTAAGCAGTCTTTGAAGTTGATTGTGCTGATAGAATAATTAGTTAGATACCCTGTGTTCAGAAATGGAAATGTTGAGAATCTCTCTTGGAATAATTTGTATTTGATGATTTCTCCATAAGTTTCATAATACCCCTGTTAGATGTTTGTTAGTGAGAAAGTTAGTCTGTAAGGTTAGTGGGCTGAGAAAGTTAGGAGAAATTAGGCAAGTTTCCTATAAATAAATATTAAAAAAAAAAAAAAGACTTTGAGAGAGATTTATCTTATCATTTGAAAGGAAATTAGGGCGTTTGAACACAGGAAGGTGCAGACCAACGAAGATCTGCAGCTGTAAAGGGAGAATATTATCTGTATTCTTTGTAATAAAATAAAGCACTAGGTTTCTATCAGACCTTTTACTATTGTTGTTGTCGTGGCTTTTCTAGTATGGCATGTCTTCTAATTTAGTTAGCAATGTTCAGTAAAAGAACTCCATTTATTTTCCTTCGGAGTCTTCAAGGAAAAAAAATATTTGTATTCTTTGTAATAAAATAAAACACTAGGTTTCTATCAGACCTTTTATTATTATTGTTGTCGTGGCTTTTCTAGTGGCCTGTCTTCTAATTTAGTTAGCAATGTTCAGTAAAAGAACTCCTTTTATTTTGCTTCGGAGTCTTCAAGGAAAAAAATGCAAATGCTTAATTCATGAGATACCTTGGAGTTCTTAACATTTAATTGCGACTTATTCAGGGAATCAGAGTTCAAGTTAGGAGTGTATATATAGAGGGCAGAAGTCAGCCTTCAAAGGGGTTATACTTCTTCGCATATAGAATAAGAATTACCAATAACTCAGACCACCCTGTTCAACTTCTTAGAAGGCATTGGATTATAACTGATGCTAATGGGAAGACGGAAAATGTCTGGTGAGTTAATCATTCTTCTCTTCTGCAATTTGTTACTCTTCCAAAGTGTTTTTTTTTTTTTTTTTTTTTTTTTTTCTTTAAACTCACTGGGCACATTTTTCATTGTAAAACACAGTTTTTTTTATTCTGGTAACCCACTTAT
>Ga0123340_1002259_pt1 | contig 17215 bp, 12 predicted proteins | sample SirMexnodulemix_FD_89961 | JGI IMG/M metagenome (GOLD analysis project Ga0123340, IMG submission 89961) | Root nodule microbial communities of legume samples collected from Mexico - Siratro Mexico nodule mix | ecosystem: Host-associated > Plants > Roots > Nodule | place: Mexico: Nepantla... | reverse complement strand
ATGATTCTGGCTGGAATCAAGGAGGTGGAAGTGAGGAGGCCTGGAGTTCAGATAGTGGTGGAGCTAATCGATCTCAGGCTTGGAACCAGGATACTGGTGGCAAGGACAGGCAGAGCGGGAGCCAGGGGAATGCAAATAAGGAGCGTCCTGGCTGGAGCCAAGGTGGAAACCAGCAGAGCTGGAGGAGCTCAGCAACTGGTGGATCTAACGATTCTGGCTGGAATCAAGGAGGTGGAAGTAAGAAGAACTGGAGTTCGGTAAGTGGGGAAGCTAATGATAATGTATGTCAGACTTGGAAGCAGGGGAATGCAGATAAGGAGCGTCCTAGCTGGAACCAAGGTGGAAATAAGCAGAGCTGGAGCTCAAGTGGAGCTAACAATAATTGGAACGGCAACGAGTCAAGACAGGCTACAGATGCTAGCTTCAAAAAATCTACAGCTGAAGAGACCAATACCCAGGACGGTGAGTGGAACAAGGGAACTAGTTCAAACACTACTTCTAGGAACAATCAAGAGTCGAATTCGGAGGGGACTGCCGTTTCAGCGGACGGTGGCCAAACTGGTGACGGAGTTCTTAAGGGGGGTCAGTCTAGTAGTGCTGCAGACAATGGTCAATCTTCCAGTTGGAAACAATCAGCAGAAGGTAAGGGGGAAATAATAAAAACCGAATGTAACTTCACCCAATTATTCTTCCTTTTTTTGTAATTAAGAAAGAAAAAATCCGAGGTAGTGCTCAAAAGAAAAATAACTTTACAATGCAAATTAATGATTCTAATTCAGTTACGAATCATTATTAATTAGAAGTTAAACTCGAAATTACAGCAGAATTAAGCTTATGTCATGCCAATATAAATTTGCAAATACGATATTTATTTTCACCTTAATTCAATAGACTTTTGACTTTGTGATTATTATATGTAGGTGGAGCAGGTTCATGGGGCAAGAAAAATGACGGGGTTAACAAAATGGAATGGTAATTACTTTCTTTCTAAAACGTGATGGACGAGAGCAGGAAATCGAGTTCAGGCATTTGGAAATGTAGCTAATGGCGAACTTTTTTTTCCGTCTGTAAATATTTGCTGAAACGTGATTCCTCCCTTAGACTAAAACAGATTTGATGAATGAGGAATCCCTTCCGGTTTATGCATGCTTATTTTAAAAAAATGTTTACTAGAATTTGAATGCATTGTAGGATTACGATGTGTTCCTTTCCTAGTCTATATAGATGCAGTGTGCCCCCCAATCCCCTATTTTGTTAACTTGTAGATGGTTATGCTGAGGATATACTCTACTGATGTTGGAAAAGTCGTATAATCACAGGAGGCGTCGACAGTGTTAATTCCCGAGGCTCGAACACTAAAATTGATGGTGGCTTTGTATAACAGGATGTAGTGTGTGTAAATTCTTAAATTTAAAATTAAGGTAGACTAGGGATCACTCTCTAGTGAATTCTTAGTATTCCATCTTATTTGTGGAAACGGATTTCATACAAGTAAAAGGAACACTACGTAGGTAGCCAAAATTCTTTAGACATGTGTTGGTTAGCCTAGTGGGTTCGCTTTTCCTTTCTTGCTTATTGTAAGACTAAACAGCCACGCGTGGTGTTATCTCAAAAGAGCATTCATGACTCGTTCCTCTTCCATTAAAATCAACCTTGTCCTCGAGGTTGGTTGAAGTCTAGATAAACTTCCGTAATAACTTATTTGGTCTTCCCTTTCCACTGTATCAGATGTTGTTGCACTTTTTTTAACTCCTTATCATTTTGGATTGCAACGTCAAACAGGTTGAATAACTGTTCAATCCTCCGTACACATTATGGGTAAGGGAATTTTAGTTGTGGTAGGTAGTAGCAACTTATAGGCGTTTATCCAATTCTTTCAATCATGGGGCTGTTAGTGGAGTTTCTCATGCGATATATCATGGAGTCATATTTCATTTTGTATTTTGTTATTCCATCAAATTTTCAATGTCTTTTCTTCCAAGATAACGACTATATTAATCATATTAAGTGTTTAAATGCATGCTTTTTTTTTTTTTCAAAGGATGGAAAGAAATTAAGTGGGAGGAGTCAAGAAAATAAACCTGGAGAAAGGATCACAAAATTTTTAAGAAATAGTGAGACTACTAAAACCAAGACGCTACCGAAATAAAGTCATGATAGCATGTTAAATTCTAAGGAATAGATAAATATTGAAATAAAACAATGTGTATGAAACAGTGCGAGTACTTTATTTGTATTGAAAACAAACCAATAAAATAAATAATATATATGTATATGTCTCTCTATAATAATATCATAAACTTCTAAAAATATTATAAACAATAAATAAAACAAATTTAATATTTTAAATAATGTGTGGCACATTATTTTTTAGTAGTTTCCCACTTCAATTATATATTTTTTTAAAAAAATAGACCTAATGAATCTAAAAAAATACTAAATAATTTTTTAGCATTACTATATATAAAAGGAATATTGATTTTGTGCAATTTTCTCTTATTACAAAATCATTTTTAAGGTCTTAACTAATGTTTTGGTGTGTTAATTTTGGGCATAATATATAAGAGTCCACGTGGCTAACCTCGAATTTTGGCGCCTCCGGCCGGAACAACTAATTTTTGCGCCTTTTGGGCATTATATTGATCCATGCGAGTGAACAACGCCTTGGACGCGAGTCGTTTTCCGCTTCATTGCGGTTATTCGCCGTTTCCCACAATCCAACCCTGAAGTCGCTCCGTTAGGGCTTCGGGTTCGCCAAATCCAATTTCCGCTTCCGTTAACGTTCCCAATTTCTTGGCCTTTTTCATCCTTCCAACGTTCGTTTCCACCGCCATTCAAATAATTCCCCAAAAATGTTCAACAAGATCATAAAGCTCGCCCACAAGAAATGCTCCAAATTGGAATTCCCCGAAAACGGACTTCAATTTTACGAAGTAGTCATCAAACACGCCTCTCGCACCGCCCCCGCCACCGTCGCCGCCAACTCCGACTCGCAAAACCCTCCGCCTTCCGCTCCGCCTCCCAATCCCACCGTAATCGAGCCACTCCCGCCACTGCGAGACGTCGACGAATCGGAGCGCCGCGCGCTAATCCTCCGAAAAATACAAGGGTGTTGCTTCCTGTGCGATTTCTCAGACACTGTGGACTCCGTTAACGAGAAGGAAACAAAGCGGCAGACACTTGAGGAGCTCATTGAAATCATCCAATCTGGGTCCTTCCGATTCAGCGAATATCAAGAAGACTTGATTAACATGGTCTCCGTTAACATCTTCCGTTGTTTCCCACCATCACCGCGCGGCACAGAATACTTGGAACCCGAAGAAGATGACAGGTATTTGGACCCCTCGTGGCCGCACTTGCAGTTCGTGTATGATATTCTCTTGCGTTACATTGTCTCACCGGATACTGATATAAAGACTTCCAAGCGCTACATTGACCATGTCTTTGTGATGAAGCTCATTGAGTTGTTTGATTCCGAGGACATGAGCGAGCGCGAGTATTTGAAAACTATTCTTCACCGCATTTATGGCAAGTACATGGTGCACAGGCCCTTGATTAGGAATGCCATCAACAACGTCTTCTACCGCTTTATATTTGAAACTCAGAGGCTCAATGGTATTTCCGAGTTGCTGGAGATCATGGCTAGTATTATCAATGGGTTTGCGTTGCCAATGAAAGAGGAACATAAACTGTTTCTTCTTCGGACTCTTATTCCACTTCACAAGCCCAAAGCTATTTCCTCTTATCACGAACAACTGTCTTACTGCGTGGTTCAGTTTGTTGAGAAAGACAACAGGCTCGCTGATCCTGTGATCAAGGGGATGTTGAAGTACTGGCCGGTGACGAATTGCCATAAGGAAGTTCTTTTTCTTGGAGAACTAGAAGCGGTTCTTGAGGCAGTTCAATGTACTGACTCTCTACGGTGCATTGCCTCCCTTTTCAGGCAGATTGGACGCTGCCTTAGCAGCCCTCAACATCAGGTCTGCCCTTTTTCTTATGTGCTTAAGTTTGTATACGTAACTTGTAGCATTCTGTAGCCCTGTATTTATGGATATGATGTTCTTTGCTTCAGAGAAATGTTTGCTTTTGTTGGCATTACTTCTACTCTAAACCGATAAACTCTTCGGGATGATATTTTAGTCTTTTCTTCTTTCACTGGACAGCATATACTCGACTGGGGTTTTATATGGTTACTTGGATGTTCGGATAATTATCATTGCCTACTGCCCTTTCCTTCTGAAACTTTGGTTGGGAACTCATCATGCATTTTCTTTGTTTACTTTAACAATCCTTGCACAGGAAAAAAGTAAAATAAGTTACTTCTTGCAAGGTATATTAGTTGGTGATTGCTGCCATTTGGGTTTGCATTATTTGATTTGGAGGAAAAAATAGTCGTACATTTATAGTGAGAAAAGCGATAGCGGGGGTGGCAGGAGGCTAGAGAAAGAGTATGCCTTAGAATTTGGGCTTAATGCTAAATTCAGCTTCATAAAATTGGCTTTAGGTAAGTATTGCCCAAGCTTTATGAGGACTACATTGGTCATGTCTCCAGTCAATATGGATAAATCCCTCATGCCTAGGTATGGACATTTGGAGCTTGGAAAGATACAGGTAGCCTTATAAGATCAATAAATGTATGAGCATCTTAAATTTCGGGCACAGGACCTAACTTATCTCAAACCTTGTAAGGACTTCATTGATCAAATATCTCTAATCAATGTAAAATCTCGATACACCCAATTATGCTTTAGGATTGAACATCTAGAGTGTGAAAAATGTAGGTGACCCAATAAAAATACATTATGCTTAGGAATAGACATCCTAGAGCATAGACAAATAGGCATGACGTAATAATGGATCTAGAATAAATTCTAGCATCTTCTTAGAATTTATGTTAGCAACTACAAGCCTTATTGGTCATGCCTCCAATTGATGTGAAATCTTAATACACCTATTCACCTCTGGGATTTGATGTTTGGAGCGTAGACTCAGGTGTCTCAATAACATTATCCCCTCATGCCTAGGAATAGAAATCTGTAAATGTATCATTTCTGAGGTGTGAGATCTCAACAATATGAATATTGTCATAGAAACGAGAGGGATAGAGCACTCTCAAGTCTTGATGCCGAAAATTAGTATGTCAGTGCAGTTCCAATCCCATAGTCGATTTGATGGCTTAAAAGCTTATGGCTTCGGTACTGAGAAGCACATGTAGACATGCACACAAACAAAGACCATGTCATTATCAACTTATGGGGAGATTAAGAAAACAGTCTGGTCTGGTCATTGTTGCTATTTGTTCTTTTGTTTTTAGATTCCAATGTTCCTATATCGTCATGTCTCCCTCATATTGGTATTTGGCTGACATTGGGCACTTGATTTTGGACACTTATTCATGCTTAATCTGATTTAGGGCAAGGATATTGTCCGAGTTGCCTACAACTACCATAGAAGTTGCTTATTTAGGAATCCATAACCACGTGGTACAGAACGTAGCCCCTTAATGCGTCGCAAATATAGGGACATGGCATGACACCTTGAGATGCGAGGGTTAGGCTCCATGACCTCTTATTCTCCAAGGCTTAATCCCAAATATAAGTATGGAGGTTAATCTTAAGAGCTTATATATACTTACCTTAACACAAAAAAAAAAGGAGGGTTACAGACATTCCTATGCATTGAATGTTTTAGCTAGAAGTTACTCAACACTTTTGGATGTAACAGTCCATTGATTCCTTGAGCATACGCTGATAATTTTTTGGCTAATGTGTGACATGGGCTGCAATATTGATGACCTCATTTTCTTGTCTGTTGGAAAATACTAACCAACTATAAACTGACATAGTTTGTCTGCTATTTCTTGCTTCAATTTGGCTGATATTTAAAATCTCCCTTCTCACTCACTGTGATGCTATTTAAATATGATATCTAAGCTATGTAGATGTAGGATGATTAGATACCTCGGCCAAGGAAAATTGTGTCATAAGACATTTTGAATTTGGATCTAGTTTAATGGGTAATGAATTATGATAGTCAGATTTTATTATATATTATAACGTTATAATGTAATATCATCCTTTGATGTTGTAGTATAGGAAATATTTCTTATTCTCTCTTGATTGCTCTCTGACAATTATTCTATCCATGGCAGGTTGCCGAGCGAGCACTTTACTTGTGGAAAAATGAGAGCATTATGAGTTTAGTAGCCCAGAATCGAAATGTTATATTGCCATTAATCTTTGAAGCTTTCGAAAATAACATGAAAGACCACTGGAGCCGGGTAGTGCAAGGTCTAACAACCAATGTGAGGAAGATGTTTCTGGAGATGGATGCTGAATTGTTTGAAGAGTGTCAAAGACAGTACATAGAGAAAGAAGCCAAAACCAGAGAGTTGGAAGAGAAGAGGGAGTTAACTTGGAAGAGATTGGAAGCAGAGGCTGCTCAAGCCGTGAGTGAAGATATGGTTAACTAAGGCATTCAGCTTGCAACCCTTCTTTTCACGTTGGTGGCTGTGCTGAAAGTTCTTCCTGAATTGGGGTTACATCACTGCTACATTCCCTAAGATAGAAAGGAATTATAATTTTATTTTGATTCAATTTTTACTAACCATTGACTAAAGACAATGGTATAGGAATTAAGAGTAGAAAGTTTTGTTGGAAAGTGTAACATTTAATGTTACTAATGTATTTACATTTAAGTTTCCAATAAACCTTCTATTTAATAATTCCTTAACGTCCTTTACTCTTGAGTTAGAGTAATGGATAGCAAAATCGATTTTAATTACACGCATGGTGCACAAGAGATGAAAATTAGCAAGCTTGCGAGTCCTGTTTCTTAGAGAGCAAGGGTTACAGTGTTTCTTTGGTCTATACCTCCTTGTAAATTGTAAATACGGAGATATTTTTTCCACCAAATTGTCGTTCATTGTACCAAATTGGTTCAGTGTATGAAAAAATGGTGCAGTTGGCACTGCTTTTTTAGTGAACGAATGAGATTGTCTGGTTCCATACTTTGGCGAATGGCATCACGATCCTTACAGAGTTTACAATTTTACATGAATCCAACCCAAAACGGTATGTTCCCTCTGGTTTTCTGCTTTGCATAACGGTTAGTAGCTTATTAAAAAAAAAAACTAGCTTATATAAGCCAGTTTGCATCACGAAAAAACACCTACAAGAAAACATTTCTGTATTTGGAACAAAAGAAAGTTGAAAAAAATAAATGATAATTATATAAATTATAAGGTAAGTATATAGTTTTATAAAATAATGTTACTTTTATTTAAAGAAAACATAAATATCATTTTAAATACGAAAACAACCATAAGCTCATAGATTAGAACAATCTAAATTCATTTACATCGTAGCTGATTCAATTCTGGACTGCCTAAACCACTTTATAGACTTTTTAAGTTCATTTATTAACTAAATATATTTTAACGCCTTTAAATGCGAGGAAATAAACTATGTATTGGTATTGTAAAATAACAGGGTGATTCAATCACAAGTCTTCATGTATAGTAAGTTTTTTAAATTCTATAATAATTATCCTAAAGTTATATAACAATGTTTTTCTTACTGGGTAAAGTGTAAATTTTTAATTGAAACTGTTCATTTAATTTTAAAACGGATCATGATGGCCCGTTGATTTAACAGATTTAAATTGTTTCTAAAAATCATAAGTCTTTTGAAATACATAATGATGTAATCCATTAAACATAATGATGGCAGTCATTTGAATTTTAAAAATAGGGCATGAGGCTCCACCCTCCTCCCTATAATATAAGCAATGATTTGTTTTTTTTTTTCCTGGGGTAGAGATTTCTTGTATTATTTTATGATATAGATATTCTTTATTTATCAGCACTATATTAAAAAACTCATTATTTTTTAGGTGGTCTGAATAGTTATTATCATTATTATTTTTGGATGGATAACGTATGAAGAATGGTGCCATAAGATGAGGCACCGTCTTTTCAAGTTTTATTACTTCCCATATATATTCGTTCACATGCAGATCCGAAGATCCTTTAGAATTGGACGGTTTGACAATTTCTTTTAGATATGGAGACAAGTCACGTTAAACCCTTTATTATTACTGCGAAAAGTAACATTAAAATTAAACATAAAAAATGTCTTAGAAGTTGACATGAACTAGAAATGCCACTTCATCCACTCATATTCTATCGTCTTCTTTCCAATGTTTTTGTTTTCAAATCAATTCGTGAAAAGGCCAGCTAAATACTTTTATTAACTCATCCTTAATTTAGTTATCTTCTAATTACTCTCTAGTTGTCAATTTGAACAACTAGAATATTACGTTATCTAGTTGTCAATTTAATTATATAATTTCATGTCTCAAAGTTATATAACATTTTGAACAAGGGCTTCATCCCAATACCAATATTACAAGTGGATTGAATCATAACTCAATATGACACCACAACACCTAATTATATTTTCTATACTAACATGTTATTTGACTAACTTTAAATATGAAATTAGTTTAAAATATTTGAGGAATTAAGTAGGAAAAATAATTATACTTAATATGAAATTGATGGTTTAGTCTCATTCCAAAACTAGATCTACAAAAGGCTGAATGTGAAGGTACCATGAATGCATTTTTCAAAAGCTAAGAATATAATGGAACAAGCAAACAACTCAAAGTTGATGTCCCAATTGTGACATTTTTTTGATGTATTAGCAGAACTTTCAATTCCAGCATAATAATGGAAGCAAGTAATGCACGGCCAAAAGCCACACTTTCAACTTCAAGACCCCACAATTAGAGACATCAAATTGTATTTTAACATGTTGGAATAAAGAAATTCCAAGTACACACATTTAATAATTATTGCAGCTGGTAATGTGCAGCTTGCATAACTCAGTATAAAAAAAACAAGCATTATTGAAATTTAAGATTTTCGATTATCTAAACATTTAAGAAAATGAGTTTGCGGCTATAAAATTAAAATAGTTACAGTAGGTGGAGTTTGAAGGAGTATAGTATACAGAGCAATATAAAGGCAGATTAAAAGTAAAGTGAATTGAAATTTGAATACATTAAACTATACATTTGAGGCAATGATCAATGATAGTGGAACTAGCTCTATATTGATTTCAATATAATGATAACTTTGAAGAGCTGTGTGTACATACCTAAATATGATTCCTAGTTTCTAAATTTAAAAACAAATTGTAGAAACTTTGATCATTCTTTTTCTGATAATTTGTTGATCCCAATTGTGTGATCATAGAATGGGATGGTTGGTGGAAGTGTCCAAAATGAGAATAATTAGAAGAGACAAAAAGGTTGTAACAAATAGAGTGGTGGAAGAGGCTGGTGACGGTGGCGGTGCATGGCTGCTGCTTCCTCTGAATATCATCCCGAAGAAGTCTCCATCGTCACTGGTGGACCCCGCACTGTTGCCCTTGCTGGTTGCTCCGGTGACGGTCCCACCACCGTTGAAACCGGGATACAGATCCCCATTGTCCCTGTTCAATTATTCACTCGTAAGAACTCAAAGAAAGCTACTTTTTTTGGTTTGGTATAGACATGGAAAATAAGGCCAATGAAAAGGTGAAAAGGCATTAGCTTCAAATTGAAGGAAGGGCACAGACAAATATCTTGTTATCTATCATCCTTCATTGGCTTCAACTTGAAGAAAAGGTATAGAATGTGAGGTAATTTGTTGAGAATTATTAAAATTAATTTGTTGTGTTGTGACTCGTGAAGAGTGAGTTGATTGGCATTAATTAAAAGGTGTGTGTAACGATGAGAGTAGGAATTGGAAAAGAACAGGAGATAAGGTGCACTTGTGTAAAGAAACATGGGTGACTAGATTCAACAAATTGAGGCGATGAAGTCAAATTCCAAATAAATTAATTTAGGTAGTAGTTTGAATTTCACAACACAGCTGTTTTTGACACCCTTTACTATCTCTATCCAATGAACTTCATGTAGAACTCACAAAAATGATGTGTCATTCCTCATTTCTCATTTGCTGAGTTGGAAAAGATGGCCCAAAGGCCAATCTTTCGAATAATTTCTCATTTTTTATTGATAAAGTTGTAAACTTTTTGTAATTTCTGATAAATTTCAGTCCATAGTAAAAAGGGTATGCAATGTGAGAAGTTGATTGGGAGTGGCATAAGGGTAGCAAAGTGTGCCAAACAAGTGGAAGTAGGCATTGAGAATTCAAATTAGATGCAGGGCCACTATAATGCCTCTGTTTTAAGTAGCAGCATAATGGTTGTTACACTGAGATAATTCAGGAATTGAGCCTAGAGTTGCTTAGTGTAGTGATGTGTTAAAAGGGTTAACAAGGGGAAGAGTCGCTTTCCCAATTATGAATAAGAAGCTGCTTTGATGAGTGTGTTGTGACTGGTACGTGTCGAATCAGAAAATGGGTCCAAAAGGGCTCCAAAACACGTTATTATACTATGGAAGGGTCCCATTTTACTTGCTGGAAAGCACAAAAAAAGGAATATAATTTTCAGCCAAAACATCTGACATGGACCTACGCTCCAACCCTAGTTTTTCAACTCCACGCACACCCACCTTCCTCCTAACACTTCTAAACTTCGTTCAAGAGGCTAGAGGGGTTTATAAGAATCACAAAACAACCCAACACCCATCCAATAACACTTTAATCAAAGTCTCCTGCTTTCAAAATCCCCCAAAAAAAACAGGAAAGAAAAGAAGAATCTTTAATTCTGGGGCGTGGTGAACTTTGACAGAAAAAGGTAAATGAAGACAAATGAACTGTTACCTGTTGGGCCATGAGGCAGAGATTCTCCTTTCCCAATGACCTCACGATCACGTGCATGGCCCAAAAAGACTCCACTTTCCCCCGATTTAGTTAATTATTAATCAACATTGCTAATCCCAATCCCAATCCCGCGTTACTCTATAACAATCCAATTACTACTACACCAAACCCTGTAAAGTGAGTTTTAGCACAAACCCAGGTTTGGGAAACAAGACGTGAAAGCGGAAGCACGTAAAAAACATTTTACAATATTCCACACAGCTTTTCATTCAACCCCAAACCCCAACCCAATCAGAATCCGAACAACTTGTTCCGCACAGTTGGCACTCTCTGCACCGCGTCCTTTTAACATCTCTAAATGAACATTGCAGGAGCCATGTGGGGGCACACAGACCAAGGGGCATTCACGTCATTTACTTCTTCCCCAAAGACCACACTAATCTTTTCCCACAAGACTGTTACTCACACAACACACCAACAGACCACACCACCCTTTCTAAGGACAGTTAAGAAGACAGGTAATGTCCGTTGTAGGGACAGATTAAGATTATTCCATTAGAGAACTCGGTTGAAAAGGGAATAATAATAAGCGAATAAGAATACTATGTTATAATATAATAAAATTAAAGGTCACATAATTATTATTAATAATAAGAAGAATATCAATACATGTTATAATATAATAAAATTAAAGGTCACATAATTATTATTAATAATAAGAAGAATATCAATACCTGGGATCACCGAAAACACCGGAATACATGGTGAGCTGGTCAATTTGCACGGCGGATTTGGGCTGCACACTGGTGGCCTCTGCATACTGTGCATTCATCCCTGCACCCGACGGTACAAAGAATGCTCCATTTACCATTATGTCCCCTTCCGTTCTCCAATTCCAACCACTCCACTCTCTGTCGTCTGTGTCCACGCGCTTCGTCACCTGCAATTCCAAACCTTACTTCTTTTCACAAATTATCAACAAAACCACCTCACGCGCCGCCCACGCGTTTACACTATTCCGCCAGCAAGCATATATTCGTTCCAAACAAGAGTCAAACAAAACAAACACAGTGGGCACGCACATGACATTATTATTATCAGGATGACATGCAACAGTTCATTCCCATTTCCAAGAACAGAAAAAAAAGAAAGCTCTTTGAGATTATTGACATTAATATAATAATAAATAATGAAATTATGAAAAAAAAGTGTACCTCTTTGGCATCAGGGTCGGAGGGGGCGGTGTAACGGTTACCCTGGCTGTTGATGGTGGGGTTAGCGCTGCCGCCGATAGCGTACATCTGCCACTGGGTGAAATCGTTGTTGACCACGTGGATGTAGCCGAGTCTGCAACGTGGCATGCGCTGGACCAAACCCTCGCCGAAGTGGTTGAACGCAATGGTGACTTGCATGCCTCTGTCGGGGGAGTACTTATCGTTGTGTCCCAAGAGCATGACCTCGTCGTGGTGGGCGAAGTGGTTGTTGGAAATGGTAATTGCGGTGGAACCCATTATGGCGTCGATCAAGCCGTCCGTGCAGTAAGAGAGGGAGCAGTGGTCGATCCAGATCTTCCGGGAGCCGAAGATGGAGATGCCGTCGCCGTCCGATCTGCCCCTCCACCCAACGTGAGTTGGGCTGGCGCGTATGTTGGTGTTCCCCGAGGGCGTGCAGTGGTGGACGTGGATGTTGTGGATGATGATGTTGGAGACGTACTGGAGCGTGATGCAGCCGTGGCCGGTGACGTGGACGTTGGCGCCGCGACCGTCGACGGTTTTGAAGCTGTTGAAGATGAGCTCGTGCTTCAGGTTTATGGTCATGTCGGCGGCGAACACGATCCAGAGAGGCTCGTCTTGGATGACCGCGTGCCGAAGCGTGCCAGGGATAGGGTTGGCCGGGTCGCGGTCGGAGGAGTCGGTCACCACGTAGATCTGTCCGCCCTTCCCGCCCATGGCATCTTTGCCGAAGCCGACGCTGCAGTCGGCGAGCTTCTGGCGGTTGGCCGCCCAGTTGGGGTCGCAGCGCCAGCAGTCGTCGACTGGGTTTCCGGTGAGACACGTGCCTTGTTGGTCCTTGGACAGTGTTTGCCTTCTCCATAACGAGACATTGACCTTCCTGCATCACGAAAAGAGAAAGTAGCGAAATTTTTAGTGTTGGAGAGGTGGGAGAAGTAGAAGTATATAATGTGGGTTGTTGGGTTGTTGAAAGATTGTTTACCGTTGAAGTTCGTGGACTATGGATTCGGGGTGAGGGTGTTGGTGGGGTAGTACGGTGAGGTTGAGGAGAGCTTCGGTTGGGGGTGAGAAAGAACTTAGAAGGCACATTAAAAGAATGCAGGTGATGGGTAGCATTGTTCTTGAAGAACAATTATGACGAAGTGCTTGGTTTGGTTTGTTTTGTTGTAAAATGATGCTTGGTTTTGGGTTTTGGTTTGGGGTGCTTCCTCTTGAATGCACAATTACTTAGGAAGCTCAAAAATTTGAGGAAATGGGAGGGGTTTTTATTAAGTGGTTTTATAAATAGTGGTAATGGTTGGGTAATTATTCTAGGATGGGAAAATTAAGTTGCTTTGTGGGTGGGGTTATGGTTTTATTTGTTTATTAAGGAAGAAAAAGATTGGAGTTGGAGTAGAGGTTTATGTATGAATAGATAGATGAGAGAAATTTATGAGAGAGAGACAGAGAGAGAGAGAGGGACATTGTTTCATGGTTTGTCTCTCTCCCTCCTCTCTTGGTTTTCCAATTCTATTCTGCGTGGCTCAGTTACTCACATTCCTTGCCTTGCCTTGTTTACTAATCCTTCTTGGCATAGCGGCTAAATAATGATGATAAATGGAAGAGGAAAACTAAAACTGCAGAGAAAGGTTTATCCAAATGGCGAAGGGAACTGAAACCCGTTTCTTTTAGTTTCTTCTTTTTTGTGTTTTACCATGTAAAATGTAATGGTAATATCTTTTGTGGATTAAGATTCTTTGCTGGGGGCTTTGTATTTTCTAAGGTCTTATTCGCATTAATCTCCCATTTCCACTTTTTGAGAGGCCTTTTATCCGTTTCCACTTTATGGATAGGTGGGAAAAAGATTTTGGGATGAGAAAGATTGCATCTTTGAGTCCATTTTTCACTCCCACTGTGGAAATGCAGGTCTCCTTCCTTCCAAAGATTTCATTTTTTTGGGTTTAAAGAAAAGTAGCAAAGATACATAGGACAGAGGAGAAAACAAACAAGTATCTTTGGGCCTCCATTAGTACCCACCACAAGCTTTCTTTCCCAAAACAGAGACTTCAAAAATAAGTTTCAGATATCTTACTCTTTCTGTTTCAAGTATTAATCTTTAGATTTATATAATATATATTATTTCAGGTCAAATATTACCCGTTTTTCAACAGGGCTTAATTGCATTTTTAGTTGTCTAGGGTGTGATATGATGTGATTTGTTAGTTTTGATAGAAAAAACATTTGTTAGTCTTTCAAAAGTTATCTGGAACAATAATAAATATAAATTTTAATTGGTTTACATTATAAAAGTTTGTGCACAGTAATGTACGAAGATTAACTTATATTTTTAAAGTTTAATTAAACATTATTTCGCGAAATAATGTATGGAATCTAAGTGCTGTTTACATGTTTGGTGAACTTAAATTCAGAACTATAAAACAAATCTGAAAAATCAATCAATACTGGTGGTAGAACCTCTGGACTAAGTACTCGAAAAATAAATTTAGTTAAATGATTAAATTTTCTTAAATTATACCTATATTTCCTTTCTTATTATTATTACATTTGTTTCTTACTTTTTAACAAAGTGGCACAAGTTGTTCGAAACTTAAAGCAGACATCCTAGGATAGTCTATGTTGTAGGCTGCACTGGATTTTTATGAAAAAAAAAAATTGAATTTTCTTTTATGTTTCTGTAAAAAGAATATGATCCATCCAACAGTTTAAATCCAAGCATGTTGTGATCATAATGAAGTCACTGAACTAAAATCAGACTCTTAAGTCATGACTTTTTCATAAATGTTTGTCAAAGAGAAATAAATAACCCAAGCTCTTAAATAGACTAAAAAAGAAAAGTTCCATAAAAATTGATTACTCAAGTGAATTTTAATTATACTATAAGTTTTTTTTTCTTCTTTTCCATAAATATCTATGACTAAAGTTATCCATACAGCCTTATTTTAATACATGTTGGCAACAAATATTTAGAAAGATCATATTTATTCCATGCCTTTGAAGGTGACATGTTTAAAAAAAAAAAGATTCTTTTAAGTGGAGCCACTTTTTTAAAAAATAGACAACTTATATCATCAAATTATCTGTTTAAAATTTTATGCACCTACCTTCATAATAATGCCTTCACAATTCAAATACATCTATAATTGCTTTTACCAACCATGCATCTATTCCATAACATATTTATTTGACTTTATGATCAGAATATTTAGCCTCTGCCCTGTTTCTTCTAAGATATGTCCATCAAAGTGTTTGCTGGAATGAACAAGAGTGGTTTTGTAGTTTGGACACTCTTCTTTTGGAGGCATTCTAGCTTTGAGATTTTAACATACAACTTTTACCAAAAATGTGGAGGTTCAAGTCTCGTGCAAGCCTATGAGAATGGATACTGTTATTGCCATTTTTTTCTGTTGACACATCCTTGCTCTGGTCATTTCTTTGGCAGAAAAATGTTTTCATTTTATTTTAAGATGTGCAGTCACAACACTAACACGTTTTCATTTTGTATTCTTATTATATAAAATGGAAATCAGTTTCTATTTTGCTCGAGATACCCTTTAAAGTTATAAAAAGTAATTGTGTTATAAGTTAATATTTTTTAATTGTCTGATTTTTTAAATTTTATTACAAATATTTATATTACCATTAATTTAGGTAAAAATAAATTATACGATATATTTTCGTTGCTTTTCTTGATCAACAAAAATGTGTTTCTAGGAGGAGTGTTTTCATACAAAAATAAAATAAAATATAAGTGTGAGAATAGCAAAGAGGGTGTGTCAAATAAGAATGGTCAATGAATATTGAAACCTATACTCTCCAGTTTCCAAGAAAAATGTTTCAAATAAAATTTACCTAACATTTATATGTTATTAATAAATATCCATTGGAAATATATATATATATATATATATGTACTGTTCATTATAAATTTTATTCACATATCAGTGGATATAACTATTTTTTGTGAATCCTACCATTGTTAATATTGTTTTTTAAGTTAGGCTAATTTAGGCCCAAAGATTTTATTTGGTTTCTCTGTATTTATTCGACACTTAGTTGGGTTGGGTTATTTTGTGTTCAGAAATTTCTCTGGGCTTTTGTATCCCCATGATTTCTTCCTCACTCCTATAGATGACATGAAATTACTTTTTTACCCTTAATAAAAAAATTATTATTTTTAAAATATTATTTTCCTAATGACATAAAAAGTATAAAAAATGAAGTTTATGTAATCAAAATAAAAAAAAAAATATGATACTATAAGAATATGATTATAAGTTTGAAGATTTATAATCATTATAAAATTGACATTATTTTTAAAATATAATTAAATGTATGGAGTTTTATTTAAATATATATAAACCTTACTATTATATTGTTGAATATAATTAACTGTTAACAGTTATATATATTACATAATTACAAGTAGAATTAAATGTATTATTAAACATTTTATGCTGGTATATTATTAAATTAAAATTAATTATTAAATTGTATTAAAAGCTTTATAGAAACAAAATTACTAGTAGAAAAGAATATTACATAAATATTAAATATTTTTTATTAGTTTATCATGAAATACAGTTTGAATAAGTCATATAAAATTAAAATAAATATCAACTTAATGTTATAGTTATAGCATTTATATTTATAACATCAAAAGTCCAATATTGTTTCAGTTCTTAATATTGATTATTGTATTTATTAAATATAATTTATAATTAGCATGATTAATATTATTTTTTTATTGAGAGTTACCTCTAAACTAAAACATAAAAATATAACACAAAATCATAGGTGGAAGACACTAAATTTTGATGAGATACGAATTAATGAGATACAAATTAATTAAGCATGTATTTGAGAGTTGAACAATTTTGTATATCTAATTTATTTTGAATTGTTTTATTAAATATTTTTAGGATTGAATTGATTGGATTTAAAAGTGCTGAATGAGTAATGTTTGAGAGACTCCATGTCCGGATATATTATTGACAGTTGCAATTTTATTTTTTATAATTCTACCAAAAACCACTTTTGGTATTTTTTTTTAAATGTTTTTATAGTAAGCATAGTTATTATAATTTATTTATTTTTATAATAAGCAATTTTAAATTTATTTTAATAATCAAATCGGATCTGCATATTGAATAAATAATTTAAAAATTATTTATTTTAAATTTAAAACAACAAATCCTTAATTATATAAAGT
>Ga0123340_1002258_pt1 | contig 17215 bp, 9 predicted proteins | sample SirMexnodulemix_FD_89961 | JGI IMG/M metagenome (GOLD analysis project Ga0123340, IMG submission 89961) | Root nodule microbial communities of legume samples collected from Mexico - Siratro Mexico nodule mix | ecosystem: Host-associated > Plants > Roots > Nodule | place: Mexico: Nepantla... | reverse complement strand
TTTAAAAATATAAAAGTGATATTATTTAATATGTATATATATATATTATAATTCGTATATCCTATCTATGTATCTAAAACTAAAATTCTTTCTATTACTATAATTTAAATTTTAAAAACATTATTTAGTTTTTCAATTTCTTAGACAATTTTTTTTGTTATTTTTTTAAAGGGAGACAAAATCACTCGGATCATATATTTCGTAAACTAACGAGGATGACAGTATAGGCGGCCGTGTCCCATTTTGGCCTATCAAAAATTGATTGGGGGTAAATTAGTCAACACAAAAATTATAGGTTAACTCTTCTGGTCTGCAGTTTTGCGAAGAGTTCTCCATGTCCACCGAAATACACAATATAAATTAGTTTCTCTTGATTACGTGTATATATGAGATGTAATGTGGATTTGATGATGGCAACTATGCATTGAAAAGTTGAATTAGTCAAATAAAATATTTTAAAGTAATAAAGACTATGAGTGAAGCAAGATTTTGTCATAAAGATTTAAGTGATATTCAAGTCATGATTAGCCGAAGATGGTTTTTCACAGCAACCATATATATTATATATATATATATGATTTATTCATGTTTAACAAATAATGGTTTGAAAATGCTTATATGATAAACATATTAATTTAATTTATAAAGAAATGCTTCATAAATTAGACTAATAATATTATTCTTTATTAGTTTTATTATTTATTTATTATTTTATATCAACATATTACTTATTTCTATATCTTCTCTATGTACACTAGTAAATAATGCTTCAGCCTACTAAAAACGTCTTGATAATGAAACTTGTATATATCTCTCATCCATCAAACTTATAAAGAATCATATATAAATGGTAGATAGATATACTTTGAATTTACTAAACACAATTGAACAACAATATCTTAATTATATAATAATAAGTACTTGTATCGATGATAATATAATTGTTTGACAACTAGCCAAAAATTAACAGAAATGTGAGTTTACACTTTTATTCCCATCTTTACTTGATTGTGAGAACGTCTACATTGTCTTGTCGTTTCAAGTGCTATAAAATATATCATAATACAAAGTTTAAAATTATTTAGTTTAATCATTTCATCATCTTTCCTTAGATAATTTAATTGGAATTTAATTTGTCATGCATTTATGATACAATAATATTGATTTATTCATCTTTTTATTTATATGTATCTATTTTCTTGAACAACTCATTTTATTTATATTTTATTTTATAAGGTGTTTTCACGTCAATAACAGTCATGTTGCAATATTCTACTTATTTTCGTGTCAATAATATATTCATTTTATGATAAAAAACAATATATTATACTTTTGTTTGGATTATTTATATGTTATGATTAAATCAGGTAATGCATTGCATCTATTTGTTTTTCTTCTTCATAACTTGAAATATTTATTGGCATGTTTATGAACAGTATATCATATCATGAATAGTTTTGAAAATAAATTGCAAACTTAAACATACACAAATACTCTTATCATCATTGTGAAGAAGAAACTAGTATTTTTAAAAATTTATTTATGACTAAAAGTATCTTAAAAATTTAAATACTTTAATTATTATTACTAATATTATTTTTAATATCGCAATAATAATTTTATACTGACCAAGAAATATTACATAAATAAGATTAAATAATCTTTATTTTATTTTATTTTTTCTTTTTGCTGTCAAAGCAGAAAAGGTAGATCTGGACCACACGGGATATCCGATCTCCTACAATCGAATCGTGCAGCGTCCTCTGACACACGCCGGCTCGCGATCCTTGTCAAGGACACGTGGCATTCATATATCCAACACGGATTTACATCAGACGGCCATTGTGCGCCGTCAATTGGAGTTACATGTACATGACCACATTTCATTAAATCCAAAATACATTAGAAAAATTCAACCGTAAGTGCTGTGTGTTTTATTTTTTTTTTTTAATTTATAATAATTTATAATTTATATGGAAGAAGGGGAAAATAAGAAAGTTAAAAACAAGGACGAGGCCCAAAAATCACCAAGCTTGAGGCATTTTTTTGGTTTCAGGAATTACGCGACATCAAGAGAGGTTCGTGTTTCTAGAACTTGAGTCTTCTTCTTTGCATTTTTTTCTTTACGTTTTTGCGGCACAATCACTTCTTACCATCTAATGGTCATTTTTGTGCTCCTTTTTTATTTTAAAATTAATTTTATAGCTTGATTTCGTTTTTTGTGTGTGTGTTCTAGTTATGAATTATGGCTGATTATTTGTATGTCGTGGAATGTGGATTTATTGATTTTATTTCTAGCTATGATTCGTGTTGATATAATCTTTAATGAGATTTACTGTCAAATTTATTTTGTTCTTTTTTGGGGATGTTGTCGCGTTTCTCTGGGGTGTTCTGGGACCTTGTTTAAATTTTGACCTAGTTCTAACATTGAGGTCAGGGCACAAATACGTAGATACTTGCCTTAGTGTGGTTTCTATTTTTTGTCTAATATTTTTATTTTAAAATCTCTCGAACTTTTCAGACTTCTTTGAACAAATTTTAAGCACCAGATTGTGAACTTTTTTTTTTAATCTTATGTTGGTTTCTGTATTGAATAATAGTTTTCCGTTGTTGTTTGTTTGGTTTAATGTTTTGCAGTCCCAGTGAACTGAGAAAGTCAGTTTTCCCGAACACTGTAATACCTGCTTTTCTTGTGTTACTCAAGTTTCGTTTCACTGGTTATGGAAATGAAGTCCTACCTTGTTCCTTTCTTTTCAATGATTTAAAATGGAGCATAACTCCTCTAAGCTCTGATGTTTACAAACATATTACTGTCTTTTAAATTTGATGTTCTCATGTTCTTTACTGTTGTGATTTCAACACGTGAGAAAGCTGGATAATGTAAACCAGTCTTGTATTTTGCTCAACTTGATTGGTTGCCATATTGGTTTATACCTCTTTGAAAATGGATTTAGGTCTAATTCAATTCGATAAAATTGTCTTGATGAGATTTGTACCCAATTATATACTATAATTTGACTATATTTCTAGTTGGTGTGTGATATGTAATAGTACCTTTGCATGTATTTGTTAGGCCTGTGAAGACTTGAAATACAACTTCTGCTTCAAACTAAGATACTTAGTTATTGAATTGTTAAATGTTCTGATAGTTATATCTTTTATGTTTATTTGATGCTGGATCTTCATTTACTCTAGAATTGTTATTATTACTGGTCTTGTCCACTTAACTGAGGTTTTTTGTATTTATTTCAAATTTTCAATGTTTGTTTATTGTAGTCCTAGGACTGATCATTAGGTGATTTTTTATAGAGGCTAACATGAGCTTTGCTGCGCCATCGCTTGGTTCTGTTGGTAAGTATCTTCTTTGTAGTATGCTTGCTACTTCAGGGTGTAATTTATTGAATTCTAAAGGCCAGTATCTAGGAATTCTTAAGATGGATTAATGGGGTTAACTTCTGTGGATTTAGGGAGCACAATTGTTATCCCATCTCGTTTTCTTTTTGTGATAACTCATTCTTTATTGTGGTTCCATTTTAGGTGGTAGATCTGCTAGAAGAGCGTTTGAGTTTGGAAGAACCTATGTTGTTAGGCCTAAAGGCAAACACCAGGCAACTATAGTTTGGTTGCATGGCCTCGGGGATAATGGCTCCAGGTGACATGACATTTCCTATTGCTCTATCCCAAATTTATACACTCACACACATACATATGAGAATTTATTTGTGGTTGGGAGATATATTTCTGTTGTCTTTTAATTTTTCAGTCATAATTTATGATTGTTGTTATTTGTTGTAGGATACTTGTGAATTGAAAGAATATGTCACACTTGAATTTGGATGTGATAATAAACCAGGGAGTTGCATGCTTAGCTGATTTATATTTTACATATATGAAAAAATGGAAGAGTACATTACAAGGAGAAGTTACACCCAAGAAACACTCAACCCTTAATCTAGGTACATACACCCAAAAAAACAACTTTATGACAGCTGTACAATACCATAACAATCATAATTTTAACATGTCCTTAAGTTGAAACATATAAATTATATGCACCAAGCTTGGTACATATAAATTGAATTATAGGTTCTCTCAAGGACTTAGTGAGAATGTCTGCAAGCTGGTTAGAGTTGATAAATCCAGTACGGAGTTCCTTGGACAACAGTTTCTCCGTAATAAAATGACAATCGGTCTTTGTGTTTGATTCTTTCATGAAGCACAAGATTGAAAGCAATATGAAGGGTTGCCTGATTATCTTAATACAACCTCATCTGCCCAACTTGGCAAAATTTCAACTCTTATCATTTGGTTCTCATTTTCTAAATTCTGGACCCTATCATAGAAAGGTGATTCATAAGAGTGGCACATGCTATTGAACAAGAGAAACAGCAGGGTTAACCATTAGAGTGTCAACTTAATTTGATGTTTTAGCATTGTTTTAATACTGAGTTTTAACTTGGAGAACAAAACTCATTTTCTGCTTTGCTTATGCAGTTGGTCCCAGCTTCTAGAGACCCTTCCTCTCACAAATGTAAGCACACAGAACTTTTAACTGTTAATAGGGGAACACATATTGCTTATGCCTAGTTTTATATTCTTGGGATATGTATGATCATCTTGATAGTAATTTGAAAGATAATTGTTTAAATGTATGATGCAGATTAAATGGATATGTCCAACTGCTCCTACACAGCCAATATCTATTTTTGGTGGCTTTCCATCTACTGCTTGTAAGTTTTATTGTTTTTTAGGCCCTTAGAGGGACAATCAACCTCTATAGTTAATGTATTATAAACAGGCTTATGTGCTGCAACATTGAAGTTGTCACATGGAAGTGCATTTGAGGACAGAGCTAGCACTATGGGTTTTAAATCTTCTAATAACCTTAAATTGGTCTTGATAAATTTCTTATCTATAACTTCTGTATCTCTTAGGGTTTGATGTTGGAGACATTTCAGAAGATGCTCCTGATGATCTTGAAGGATTGGATGCTTCAGCTGCGCATGTTGCAAATTTGTTGTCTACGGAGCCTGCAGACAGTAGGTTTCACTCTCAACATTTTTGTCTAATTGATGTTCCTTGTAGCTTCCTTTTGTTTTTATTTTATGAGTATGTCGATGCCATGTTCTATGACATAAGGCTTATTTTCATGCTAGATTATCATAAAAGTTAGAACTTAATAATTGAACTCTTGCATATTTTTGCTTATTCATGCCTTTTAATTACTTAAGAAGAAAATAAGTTATCTTGGGCCTGATCTTTGGTTTGTCAAAGATATCTAACAGTGGTGCATAAACTTGCACACCAAAAGTTAGAAAAGAATAAAGAAATAGACACAAGTAAAACTGTAAATAAAAGCTTAAAGAGCATTTTGCATACTTTAGTACAATAAATGCATATTTGGTTAGCTTATATGGTGAAATGAATTATTTTTTGCCCGTTTTCTATAGAACATTGGAAAACTATGTACTAAATGTAAACTTGTGAACTTTATACCACCATCATTTTCACATAGTAAAACTGCATGACTTTGAGATCCCATCTCTGTAAACATCAGTTTTTTGAATGTGCATGACAAAAATATGCAATTTGATCCACATAACTTATTTTGAGATCTACCATGTGTTCTACTTATAATTTAATAATGCATGTAAGTGGTTGGTAGCCTCATGCCCCAATTAGCTATGTATTTGGAAGAAATATGAATGGCTCAGAGCCAATATCGCCAGCCTCTGATATGAGCACAGTAAATTCCTCGGATTTGAGGTCTAGGATACCTCCAAAAGGGAAACAAAGAAGCTGATAATTCTCGTCTTTTTATTCATTAGTATTCATGGTTTATCAGTGAGCTTTGTTAAAATTTGTTTGTTATTACGTCATAATTTCGGTCTATATGGTTGAACTTCTAAAATGTTATTAGAGTTGCCAAGGTCAATAGTGTAAATGCGCAATTTCAGATGCTGTTCAAGGGAATGTTTAATTAATTCTGCTTAACTATTACTGTTTTTATGTTTCTTGGGTGTATAATTCATTTTTTCAATCACAGGAAACAAATTATTGAGTTATAATAATTTGTAGTCTGATATTTGTATGATAGTTAAGCTTGGTGTGGGAGGGTTCAGCATGGGCGCAGCTACTGCCCTGTACTCCGTGTCCTGCTTTACTGCTGGGAAATATGGGAATGGGAATGCTTATCCTGCCAACCTAAGTGCGGCTGTTGGTTTAAGTGGCTGGCTTCCGTGCTCAAAGTCTGGTCTTCTGACAATATTTTAATTTCTCATGTTAGTTTGATTCATCCCCCTTCCCTCTGCTTTCTATATTACTTAATGAAATTGCTATATTTTTGTTCTTCGTATAGGACCTTGAGTAACAAGTTACAAGGGATAGATGAAGCTACAAGGCGTGCTCAGTCCTTTCCTATTTTGCTGTGTCATGGAAAAGGTAAATCTGTGAAAAAAACAAAAACAATTTGAGTATTCTCCTTATCTTCATAAATAAGGTCTTTGTCTAGAGTATTCTTAATATATCCTAGAATCCATACAACTGCATCCCAAGCCTCTTGACAAGTTAAAAAATGACTTGTTACACTCACTGCACAGACAATATCAGAATGAGTGACAGGAAGATAATTTAGCTTAATAAATAACTTCCAGTATCTCTTAGGGTCTAAATACAACTATTTTGGTCATGTACAAGTTTGATACTATAATTCATTGGTATTTCTACTGGCTTAGCATTAGCATCCCCATTTCTTCTAAAATATCCACGCATTAGTCACTGTTTTTAGCCGGCGTTTGGATGGTGTCCGGTGATCTTGTCCTTGTTGTCGTTGGAGTGAATAGAGGTCACTAGAGCACAAAAGGGTGCAAAAAAAACAAAAGCTCTGGTCTAGAGAATGTGGGTCTACTGTGCCAACATGGTTTTCTAGGGGCTCTAGATAGCATGTTAAACTATAGGAAATAGAGAGACATTGAACTGAAATCATTTTTTTTTTGAGACGTGTGTTTTATTATATTGAGAAAAATAAATTAATACAATAAATAGAGGAGATTGATATTCTATAGCAATAAATATATGATGTTGGAATTCCTATAATAATTGTATAATCTAGATATTTCTGATTATAAAAAGATGTATCTTATTTCTGTAACTATAACAATTGTCTTTATATTTCTAATTATAAAGATATGATCATGATATATTTCATTATGAAGATATTATCCTTATTCCTGGAATTATAACAAATTTTAAACGTAAAGATTGAAACCATAGTAATCTCTGAAACACCAGGGTAATGAATAAAATACAGTGAGCCATTCTTCAACTGATCCTAAGTATGACTATTGAATCAGCCATCATGAGGAAGTTGCGGAGACGCCAAAAACACCAGTTTCTCATATAAAATTTAGGGGCAAAGAAAGTAAGAAACTCCGTAACTAATATGTGCTAGTACTTTTCCTACCACGCACATTTAAGGACTGCAAGGGATAGTAACGGTCAAAGTCCCTAAACATTTGTTTTTTTACCATGTTTAGTCCTTGCTGCTACATAACTGCGTAACTGATGAGTTATGATGTCCACAGTCGAGTGACTTGTCACGTCATCAAATTGTGTTTTTAATCCTGCTTACCTAGTACGTCATCAAGTGACTAGATGAGGGATTGAAAACACAGTTTACTAAAGCAATTACAGGTGATTATCTCATTAGACTTCTTGAATACATGGAAAGCTATTGGGTTGTCAACGCCACTGTTGGTTTCAATAATAAACAAGGACTCGGTGATATCAGAACAAAAGGGAACTTTGATTGGTCAAAATCTAGATTAGGGACTGAACAGAAGTACAGAAAAGTGAAGGGATAAAAAACTGAGTAAACCCTTGGTCTTTTCAAAGGGTAGGTGGTCACGTGTAGAGTAGGTGGTCACGTGTTTCTGACCTGCATGCACACAGCACCAGCATTGTTAGAAGAATGATGCAAGTTCTGTTCCGTTTACCTTGAGGGATAGGCTGTTGTTTGAGAGATACATGATAAATAAGATGTTGGCTTCTTACAAAGTTGGCACTTGGGTTTTGCTTAGATTTTTCATGAAATAGAATTTCGACTAAATAGTTTTCATGACAAGCTTTTCTAATCACAACATAAGTTGGTCGAGAAGTGGGTTACCTGAGTAGGTGATTTTCTATTTTCTTTGATTTCAAATATCATGATTTTGCAAAATGCTGCAAAACATTCCCTTATTTAATGTATATCCAGGCTGACACGCCTTATTATTTGAACTATATGTTCAGCTAATAATTACCATTGGTTAATGTTTAACACTATTCATCTAGGTTGTATAAAATTTTCTATGTATTTAGTAGAGTAAAATACATACAATCATTTTATAATGTGCTCTAGTTGTTCGATATTAAGCTCATTTTCGCCAACATTAGGACTATTGCTAGGTAATTTAACTTTGAATAGTGTGGAGTGAATCACGTTTGCATTTATATTCTCAGGTGATGATGTTGTTCCCTATAAGTTTGGTGAGAAGTCATCGAAGTGCTTAAGTTCAACTGGATTTGGGGATGTAACTTTTAAAGCTTATACTGGGTAATAAACGAAAATCCCTGTAATAGATTGTCCTATTTTTTTTCTTTTATAAAATCTTTATTCCATGCTAAATTTTAATCTTTTCTGGACTTTTCTTTTGGTTCTACGTACAAAAAGGCTTGGACACTACACAATTCCAGAAGAGATGGATGAGGTTTGTGCTTGGCTAACGTCAAAATTGGGCCTTGAGGGGAATACTGCATAGGTAGCCGGCAAAGGAAGCAAAATGCCAAAAGTAATTCTTTTCCTTTTTGGTCCATTGTCATTTGGGTATTGCAGATTTGCTTAGATTTCTGCTGATGGCATGCATAATTTATCCTCAATCCATTTTGTAAAACACTTGGCCTGAAGGCATCGTCGTAACAAGGTAATGTCATTGAAACAAAAATTTGGTGGCAGGTATGGTGATGGAATGGTGCTCATATATTATGCTGGAGAGGATCTACAATGCCAGTAGGGTTTCAAGTGGGACTTATTACTTGAGGTGTACTTGGTTTTGGTTTCGTATAAAACCAAACAAAATGTGGATTAGATTTTAAAACTTTCATTTTTTTTAAGTCTACTTTGACTTTTGACCAACTGATTTCAAATCAGTTTTTAAACTGGTTTGTGAACAAAGTTGGATTTCGGTGGCAGCTGATTTTACAATTTTTTTAAAATTCAAAACTAATTTTAAAACCAGTTAGATAAACCTTATATTTTATGAATAGTTTAAAGTTAGATAAAACTAAGTAATAAAAAAAAGGTTGAAATATATATATATATAGTCAAAATTCTAGTTTCAGAAAGGGTTCTAAACAAAAAAATGTATCAAAAACAGAAATTGTTTTTCAGAATCTGATGCATATGTTAAGAGTTCAGCAAGTTTACTTTGGTTTGTTGTCTTGAATTTTTTGGCACGATAGGTTTGGTGATTTGTTATGTTCGCCTGCTTTATTCTGTTGGCGTCCTATGTAGAATGCCCTTTAAAGAAAATTATCCTTATAGAAAATTTGGTTTTGTCGAGACAAGTAATGTAGATGAAAATTTCAGTTTCATAATTAAAGTCCTTTAGAAACTAAAAGAATTTTCTTAAGTTACTCTTTTAATGGCATCTTGTTATGCCAAGGAAATTACTGCCTCAAATTATGATTTGATGTAGATTTTGGTTTCAAATTCACTATTGTGATCACACAATTTGCACATGCTATTGGAGACTTTTTCTTCTGTCACCCTCATTGTTTCTTCTTGTATCCTCATAGACGTGGAAAAGGTTAAAAAGTGCTCATTAGGGTGTGATAATTCTGGTATTTTGAATTGTAGAATCTTAAAACATATTTTAGATTGAATAATTTAAAAATACATTTTAAACGGTATAATCTAGAAACATATTTTAGATTATATTATTTGAAATATAAAAATATATTATAGATTGTATAATGTAAAAATGTATTTTAAATTGTACTACTCAGAAATGAAAACGTTATATTAATAGTTATTGATGTTATATGTCGACTAACAAGTATTTAATTTATATACAAGGCATGTATTATATCAGTTTTCATCATAACTAATAATATTTCATGTAAAAATGATCGAACTTATGACATCTATACTGAATCTAAAATCAATATAAATAATTGATGTATAATATTCTTTTTTTAGCAGTGACGTCACTAAACATCCTTATTTTAGATTTTAATGGTTGTTTTTAAGAAGTTTGATTTTGTAATGCAAAATATACATAGAACATCTAAAAATTGACACAAACCAAAATTATTTCAAAATATTGATAAAGTCTACATGACAAGTCTAAAATTTAAGGAATTAAAGAGAGGACTAATTAGTAGTAACGATTTCATTTATACTAATTTCATTTTGCATACCAACATTTCATGATTTTTTATTACTTTCACTCTTCAATCCTAATAATCTAAATATTATACTTGTATGATTTGATACTCATATTATGATTTATAAAACAAGCAAGGTGTTCCATTTGAAAATCCAAACTCACCTATAATAGGTTAATAACATTATAATGGTAAATAAATTGAATATAAATAATCGACTTCATGAATATTGTTTAAACTTTTCACAACTCAATATTTACTTACATTTTTTTATCTTCACTTTTTTTTTGTCTAAATAGTTAAAAATTTAATTGACATATCTCATTAACAATTTTTTGAATATATTTTGTATCCTGGTATAATTTTCTTTATAGGTACACATTCCTACCTAAATAGAAGTAAAAACAAATTGAAAGATCAATGCATAGATAGATTTATTCTTTCAACAAGAAGACTGGGAAGAGTAACAAGTTGCTGAAAGGATCACCATAAATTTTGATAATGATCTTATGAAAAGTGACTGCAAAATAAATGCCTCTAATTAGATTGAATTCAAAATCCCCTATATATAATCATTCTCACACATTGGTATTTGGCATTTGATTATTTCATATGTTGAATCATTTTGCACCCGAACTTGAAGGAAATGAAGTTAATTCCATTGGAATTCCTCTATCCCATCTCATCCCTTCCCTAATTCCTCCATAGATAGCATAAAAAGGTATTGTTATTCACCATCCTCCTCATGAAATACATTTCAAGAAATATTACAACTTTTCTCTGGCTTTCTTGGAGGCCATTTTTTCCATTTTTTTTAGTATCTTTATTTTGAGGCTTATCTTATGTTGTGTAAGTCAAGAGTCAAAAAATGCATGCTTGAAATTTTGTGGTCATCTGCTATAAGTATCTACCGATCCCAGGCCATTTTAGAAAATAGTGCATAGACTCGCCATTAGTTTCTTGACTTTAACAGACATCCTTTTACGTAAATTCCAAAACCATAATGGTTTATAAATTATAAACTCTTAAAGAATATTTATAACTCAAATTTCAAACATAGATGTCAATCACATGCATGGCTAAGAGATCCAACAATCCCCTCCAAAATTAAAACCCTTGCAATTGACAACTAGGTTCCATGCACAATCATTTAAACATGTAAAAATATTTCATATCTCATTTCTAAAAATGCAGTTAAAATTTACATGGCTACGACCCTCAACAAATCCCTCAAAAAAAGGCCTTGCACAGATGATTAGCTCAGCCCCATAGACAATCATTGATACATGTAAAGAACTTCCATAACTCATTTCCAAACTTGCATCTAATTTACATGGCTAAGAGCCAGAGCATTGCTCCTGAAATACAAACCCTGATGCATGAACAACTAGGCCCCATACACAACCATTCATACATGAAAATCAATCAGGCACTGTTTCTTGAATCAACCCTGACACAAATCTGAAGCCACTAAACGCACGAGGAATGTAGTAAGCCTTTGAAAAATGAGCAATTTTTAGGTTCCAATCATCCCTACAAACAGATGGTCAAATACTCATTCGAAGACAACATGCATTATCCAAGTATTTCTCACCTCCTTCACGTGACATTCATTTTACTGGTGCCTCTTTAACAAACGAAACATTATCTGTTTTACTGGCAAAAGGTGACAAAAGGTGCTTTTCTTGGTCATCGTCTATTCCTGATGTTGCTTGAGATGCACATGGTGAGGCTGACGAAAGAGAATCAGTAATTTCATCTTCTGCAAAGATAAGCAGTGCAAATTGTTTACATGTGCACATCAAGATGGAAAGCTCAGTAAGCATTAGGATCAAGATTGGATGGAGAAAAGTAAAGAATAAGAATATGAAAATATACTTACCTGAACATTCATGGTATTCCGGTAGTTGTTTAACAGTAGTTGCTTCAACACAATCAGGAAGTAGGCAACTGCAAAGTGAACCTAAATTTTCACCAAAAGACTACACTTAGAATATCACTGTGTTTCTATAACAAATTCTCCTTGTAGTCTACAAGAATATAAAGAATGTGCCACGAAAAGTATATAACAAAGAGTTCATAAGGATTCAAAGACAAATATAATAAGAATAGCCTTATCCATGTTATTAGAGTTAGTTAAATATCATATTCTGAAAGATATTATTCATCATAAGACCCTTTTCAATAAAAAATATGATAAATGAAGTAAAAAAGATATATAAATTATTGTGGTCTTACCTAACCTAGCAAGACGATTCACCCAACCTGGGATTCGCTTTCCATTCAATCTATGTGAGACATCATCCGTAAAATGATTGCAGTTCTTAGATATAAGGTGGTAGGTATCCCCATGATACTCATTAGCTATACTCTCAATGAATGTTCGAACCTCAGAAGGATGCATATTTACATGCCCTAAAGTAACAGAACATCTGTATATAAATCCAGGGCACTTCTTTGGCTCTACTTCAAATACTCCACTTGCTGGAAAGTCATGAGCTCCAAATCCATACTCTCTACCGTGTACTATTCAAAGAGAGACAGATAGAAAAGCTTCCTCCAATTAACAGTAGAATATAGACATTACAAGAATTACAAAATTTATATAAACATTACAACAAAAGCGAGAAAGCATGGAGTATAGATATTACAAGAAACATGGAATAATAAGAAAATAACTCTTAAATCCAACTAGGTGACTTAAAATTTACATTTGTAAACATACACACACACATGGTTTCTCAATCCTAACCTATAAGCTGTATTGTATATTTAAGGATATTGGAGGATCGCTCTTGATATGTTTCGAAATGTAAAAAGGAAAATGTGTAATATCCCCGAGCATTGAATCAAAGAAACTGGTTTGTTTCAAAAATACTTTTATAGCTAGCTATCACTGATATCTTTACTTGACCATAATACACTTCGAAGGTTTTCGTTGGTTAAATTCTCTGGTATAGTTTGTGCATTTTGAGTTACTTAGGTATTTTTCTAATTCCATTATATGGCATTACTATTTAGATGAAAGGTGAAGACTTTGGTGGTTAGGGAGAGTTAATTCCATAGTTCTTTTTCTACTATGAGGGAAAGAGGATGCTTTCCCTTCGGATCTTGGAACAATACTTGAGGGCTATAGTTTATGAGCCTGTTCTATTAGTTCATAGGATATATACAAGATCTTATAGGTTAAATTTAAACTTCCAGAAAAGAAAAGCTCCTATGCTTCTCAGCATTTTCACACTTCCATTTCATTAAAAAAAGTAGTTTCTTGCCTTCCTGTAATTCACATATTTACCCAATGCATTGGCATCTTATTTTGATGATTAGCTATGTATTTTATAAACCTGATTCATTATAAGCTATCACACATTGTGAATATTGACTAAACTAAGCATTTATGGTGTTTGGGTTTAAAGCTAGCAAATGTCTAATTACCCCTCTTTGGTTTTAACTCTGTCCAGGACCTGCATTTATGCTTTATAATTAATACAGATTCTAATTCCTACTATGACAATATTTGATGATTTGGATCAAAACCATAGGGTTTGAAGTTTGCTTGGGGAGCATGACCATTCCAGGGAATGCAATAAATTATTTTGGAATTTTATATAAGACAAGGAAACGCCTATATCAAATTAAACGACATGTTTTGCACCGTTTGGGCTTCCATAAATTCTTTTAAATTCATTCTTGTAAACATGTTTCTTAAATGGGATAACTACAACATTGATACACACAAATCATATACATTTGTTACCATTCGTTGAGAAAAGATGAATACAACCAGTCCTAGGTTTTATATAAAGGATCATAATGCAATTTGGCTATTATTCCATTCCAAGAAAAAAATGTATATAAATTTTTTCTTTTGATTCTCATCCGCATCTTTGTCTGCGGATATTCATCTTCAAAACCCTATTGGACATTATACTGGTATCCTTTCTAGCAAGTTGGTATAAATTAAAACCTCGGTTTGCTACTAAATTGTATTTAATCATGAAACATCTTATGATAATCTAATAAGAAGAAAAAACAACAATAATACATCCTTTCATGCAATAATTAAGGTTATGGAATGGAAAATGGAGAAGAAAAGCAATTAACGTTAAAGAAATAGAAAATTGAAAGAAACCTTCAATGCCTGAGTGAAAGATTCCAAACCCTAACCAATACAAATAATTGTTGAGAGGGGTGAGGTCGTAGACATTCAACACCAATCTGGTGTTGTTGTGTTTGTCCTTGTCGTCATTGACATTATTCTCTGATTTTGAGGTATCATTGGAGCTGCTCTTCGTCGTCCCCATTTTTCACAGAGATTGATGTCTATACCTCGCTCTCTATGAATTCCTGGGGCAACAAACAACCTTGCAAATCCTCAAAACACTACAAATTATTTATATTGATTTATTGATTCATCATTTTTTACGTGACTCTTAGTCCATGAATAATATAACACAATGTTAGACCAAACAACGACAAACTCGGATTTGGATCTCCGCAATTTCTTCCTCCTTTTTCATTAAAAATTCCAAGTTTCCCGGCAAATGACGAGGGTGTGTCTCTATGTGCCACGTGTACAACAAATCATGTTTGATACCTTGTGAAACAAAGCTTTTTTTTGCTGCGATGTTCTGTCGTTCAGTTGAAGTTTGTCCCCAAAACAATCTTTTTCTTTCTTTAAGTAAAACCGGTCTACGTCAACTTGGAATATACCGATTCTTTGTGGATTTGTTTTTTTTTTTTCATAAAAAAGATGGAATGCACATGAATGTCTAATTATTAATTATGTATCATAAATCAAAATATGTTATAGTATATAAAATAGATTTTAATAATAACTGTTATGGAGTATAATAGTTTTGGTTTCACTTTTTAACAAAGATGATTTTTTAGTAATGATATTTATATCTGTAATTTGTTTTATGTTTTTTCTCTCTTTCCACGAGATTAAAAACCGCGCAATCTAATCTCTTAATTGACTTTGAATGAGCTCATCTTGCACATGTCCAAAGTATTTTAACTATTTTTTTTTTCTTAATCGTTGTTTCACCCATATCTCCATGTCTACTTATTTTGTTTTCTATCCTTTTATTTATTTATTTTTTCTTCATACATTCATCTTAACATTCTCAATTTTACAACGTATTTCACTTTTTTTTTTCTTTTGTGATCCCTTTAAAACCCAACATTTACTATCATAGAATATAAGTACTATGATTAAGTTTTCCTTTTAAGTTTTACAAGTACTTTAAAGTCACTAATAATTTGATTATTTTCTCTATTTTAATGAGTTTTGTATTAGTCTGGTCATTGGTAGTAGGTTAGTAATCATATTTTTTTATTTGGGGAGAAGAGAATAAATGCTCAAGAACAACAAAAGTCGAGTGATGTACTCCATTTATATAGGAATATTCATTATTAGAGTGTTGACTATGAAAGATAGAGTAAAATTAACAAGGTTTGAAGATCTTGACCTTGCATCTCCACCTCCACACTATTAGATGTAGAATGCAACTTACAAAATCAATTGGATAAATGATTTTTCAATTTGCATAAATCATTGTTAATAATAGCAATACCAATCTTTTGACAAATCATTGTTAATAATAGTAATATCAATCTTTTGACAAGATATTATTCCTTCAAACACCTTCACTCTCACTTAAATGATTCTGTTTAAGTGAGTATTGTGATGCATAAGATATGTCACTTAAATTTATAAATAAAATTCGTCACAAAAATCAAATTTCTTACAAAATTTGTCAACTTTTATCACAACTTCTTTATTGTCATAGAAAATTATTATTTTTTATTATGATATCATATGTTTTTGTTATAATGGATTTATATTTTTTTATCGTACTATTTTGTAAACATTAGTTCAATAAAATTCTTATCAAGTAAATTTATCATACCATCTAGTAAAAAATATACATATTAAACATATTTTAATATGTAATGGATAATCTCAACAAAACATTTAAACTCTAACTTCTTTTATTAAGAATAACGACATTTCAAACAATCTTGTATTCGTAATGTTTCAACTCTTATTATTCACGTGTCTTCTCCACCTATTTTAGTTATGATAGTTTTGTTATTATATATAAGAATCGATAATTAAAATTTAATTTATAATTATTTTTTTAACTGTTACAATGTTCAAGAATATATGGAAGGAGAGTTCATTCTAAAAGAGAAACCTAATTTCTGTGACAATAAATTATATTATAAACGTAGATTAGAATTCACTATCATTTCTATTTAACTATATTGTTCGTGTGATTTTTTTTATTTACATTACTTAGTTTATCTTTTACTGATTCATTTGTAACATTTTTTTTTTGTTTTTGTTGGTGTTTGTATCTGATTGATGATTATGGAGTGAGTTTTTTCATTCACTTCTCTACATATTTTAATAAAATAAAACTCACAATTATATTAATTTAATATAATGTGGAGCGAGAATGTGAATTCAATTTACTGAAACAAATAGTTATAAAACCTAAAAGAAAAGACGGAAAAAAAAAAAGTGAAAGTTACCGCTTCCTCTCCTCTAATAGTGTTGTTGCGATGATACATAGCATAGAGTGTGGAATTATTTTAGGTCGATGTGAGTTTGTTTTTCACTATTTTTATGTTAGCACTATTCAACGAGTTAAGCTTGTGCATTTATTTGTTAGTTTGTGTATTTTTATTTTTTTTTACGTTGTATGTGGATTTGTACTACAATTTTAAAATATTTTTAAAAATAATTTCTATACAATAGAGGAGAGAATCTTTATATATA
>Ga0123340_1002256_pt1 | contig 17222 bp, 9 predicted proteins | sample SirMexnodulemix_FD_89961 | JGI IMG/M metagenome (GOLD analysis project Ga0123340, IMG submission 89961) | Root nodule microbial communities of legume samples collected from Mexico - Siratro Mexico nodule mix | ecosystem: Host-associated > Plants > Roots > Nodule | place: Mexico: Nepantla... | reverse complement strand
ATATATATCATATTCTTATGAACCATACAACTTGTGCCATAGAAACCCTTGAAACAATTAGAATAATCATCGGCTAATATTGCCGAAAATAATGGGTCACACATTTTAATTTGTTTACATATGCATGTGAGCCTTACTCTAGAAAAAAAGTCATAATAGTTCCTCTTTCTTCCTTATCCTATTAAAATTATTTTTAAAAAACTCCTTATCGAATTTTTTTATTTCTCTTTGAAACAGATATGAAAACATTTTCGTGTTAAAAGAATCTATTTACCCTTTCAAACTAAGCACTAGAAAAATAGGTAAAATGTTTTTATTTTATAATTTCATATTTTTATTAAAAGTGCAAATAAGAAATTTGTGTTTGAATTATAATTTGAAATTTATCATGTATTTTCCAATGCATATAATTTAGAAGTAAGTATTTGATTTTAGTGACATAATCGTTAGTTATATGGAAGGTAACCTTTATCCTTAATATATCCAAGTGGGAAGCTCCAATGAATTCCACTACTATTGAATTGTAAAATATTCTATTGGCCACAAATTTTTTGTCTAACATACTCTTAAAACTAAAAACTCCTTCGTAATTCTTAATATGTGATATACATTAAGCATAATGAAATTAGTGGTGTATTCATCATACATGCATTTCTTTAATAGAAAGTCTTATTCAATATTATGAAAGTCAAGTTGTGCGCCTAGGATATGAACGAGATTTAATTATATAGTTTATCATTTAATTGTTATTGCATTTATAAATTTATGGTGGCATACAGGAGATAAAATTAGTAGAACAATGGTAATTGAGTAATAAATACTTAATAAAATTTGTGAAAGAACATTAATGTAATTATGTGAAGTGTAATAATGACAATATCTAACCTTTAGTGTCTTTCGTTCAAGGCTTGTAGATTGAAACATTTGTCTACAAGGGAAAGCTAGACAAAACTCACGTTGGCTAACCTTGTTCGGCTCAACTGTTTGCAGGCCAACCTCGGGCCTGGATCATGATTTTTTACGGGCTTATGCATTCTCCACCCCTCTTAAATTTCAACTGCACCACCATGAGAAGACCAAACTACCTCTTTTAATATTTATATTTAACTTACTTCTCATTTCTTCTTCCCCACCTCTTCTTCTACCTTCCGCTACACCTTGTGCCAACAACTCTTCCAAAATTTCTTCTTCCAATTGTGAGTGGGAGAGCCTATTGGGAGTACAGTAAAAGCACCATAGTTGAAGAGATAAATATTTATGATGTATTTTTGTTCTTGTTGGTTTATGTCTGTAACTTATTGTGGATTATAGAATATATTTCTGAATCCACAAATACGTTTCCAATTACATAAGCCAAATAATCTAAAATGTATATATTAATTTCAAAAGATTTGTTAATTGTTTCTTATTATTATTTGATGGGTTGCGACCATCATCTATTGTAGGAAAGCATGCGAAAATTGGAGAAGAATTTTTTAAGAGATCTACTTATATGTTGCTCCTATAAAATTACACCGACTAAGTGACTTGTAAATTATGAAAGGTAAGGATAGAGGAAATTGAAGTTGATCTCTTACAAACGTAAGTTAGGTAAGTTTCGAATCTTTCATTCCTAAATTAAAGTCACGATGCTTAGCATGGGTTGTTGTCACTATTCAATGTTGATTATGAAATCGATGATAAATATCTTATATCAGCCTTTTGTTGAGAGGTACACCTCGGCACCAATAGTTGTCATCTCCTTATTAGCGTCATCATTGTTAGTCAAGCTACTTGGTGTAAATTTCGGTGATGTTGTGACAGAATTGAGACAATGTTGTGATGTTCATATTATTATTACTGTTATTCTTTTGTTTTTATTTTTCAAATGCCTAATGCACTGATTCAATTAATATAGTGTATATTTAAAAAGATGTCAACATTCTACACCACATGACTAACAATAAAGATGTGATAAGAGGTACTCCAACATACACCACATAACCAACAATAAATATGTGATAAGAGGTAATCCAATATAGGACAACACTCACAATGCATTGCAATTAGCCTAGAGCATTAGGAACGAGAAGACCATTTATATTGTTTATACTTGTATAAGGTGAATGACAAAGACATAGTAGTTAAATTTTATATTTTTAAATTTAACAATAATATTATATAAAGTTTGTTATTATTAATAGATATTATTATTGCTCCTGAATATTTACTTTGTGAATGTTGTTACTATTCAAAAATATCTTTCTATAGCATAAATTATCCGTGTTTAAATTTATAAATACTCTTTAAGATAAATTAATTTGTTTCAAAAATTAATTCAAAAAGTATAAATATATTTAAAAAATCCAAAAATATTTTATTTTTAAATATACAATCTAAAATATAAAATATGTATTTTAGAATGTAAAAAGAAATGAAATACAATAAATTTTGTATTAAACAAAGAAATGTTGTATCACACAACTTATAGAAAATAAAAAAAAAATGTTAAAAAACTCTTATAAATTTTATACTTTGAGATGTACAATATAAAATACAAAATATATAATCCAAAATGCAAAATTATAAAATAATGCGAGAACTAAAATAGCAAAAATGAAAACATAACCCTCACCAAAATCACAACTTACCACCAAGCATGAGCAACCACCGTTACCAAGCTCCACTAGTCACCAAGCACATGATCTTCACAAAATATCCAGATACTTCAGTACAAATATACAGAATGCCCACAATTGATAATTTATTTTCATAATGGTAGAATTGAAAATTTATATTTTATAGATATGCAACTTGAAAATATGGAGTGTAGAAAGAAAAGCCCTAAAAAGAGATGGTATTGTATCTTTGTGGAAATATTACGTGTAAATCTCAAATTTGTAAAATTTACGTTCAGAAGTATCCATTTCAAGACCAGTGGTAGGGAACAAATATTTACATTTTTAGTGTGGAAAGAAATATCCCACACAACAAAGTAATGTTTATATTTTCGGGTAAGTAGGTTTGCAATCGATATTTGTGGGTAAATTCTGTAGTTGATAAAAAAAATTGGTATATGAAAAATATATTTTGATGATTTAATCTTTAAATTATAATTTTATATTATTATGCTTATTTAAAGTTAATTTTTCTTAAAACTAAACAGTAATAAAAAGTATTTAAGTAATTTATATTGAAGTATATATTAAAAATAATAAATCACATCCAGTTTTATTTATATAAGTAAAAAATCAAATAATTTTAGATTAACAAAAATTTTGTATGTATGATTTGTATACAAAAAATGTAATCTAACTGTGAGTTTTAAAAAAAACAATCCAATAAAAAATATCGAATAATAAAGCACTTAGTAAGTTAAAATCTTTTATAACAATTTCTAAAATCTTCTTTTAAATATTCAATTTCAATTTTAATAATCAAATTTTTATTTAAATATTTTTTAATAATCAAGTGAATAAATTAAAAATGTTCGTGAAAAATATTAAGTATGAAAGAATTGTTTAAAGCTTAATTTTATAGATTTATAATTTTTATTTAAATTTACAAAATTAAAGTTGTTTTTAAAAAAGTTTATTTTTATTTAAACATATATTTTGAGATGTAATTTATTTGAGTTTTTATTTTAGGAAATATAAATTTAATTATATTAATATCGTGTGATGTGATTTTATTTAAGTTATACTTTTTAAAGTATGATGATACCGATATAAAATAGTCTGGAAGTATTTTTTTAACTAAATCTAACAAGTCAGTGCTTTGTAATTGGACTTAAAACGAATACACATTCCATGGAACACGAATTCTTCCTGCACCTCGTAATCTCGTCCTACACTTTCATATAATTTTGAATTCTAAAAATATATTACTTTGAATTCTAAAAATATCTTTATTAAAATGACGGAAGAGAACATATATTTTAGAAAATATAAAGAATCCAGTTTATACAAAAATTAATGTAAAGATGAAAAATTAATGTACGTTCATTTACTATCGGATTTACAAATTTGTTTAAAATGTAAATAGGATGATTTAAAAAAAATTACACGCTCACTAACCATCTGATTTCCAAATTTATTTAAAATATAAATCGGATAGGGTCACATTTGATTTAAAAAAAAAAAATACTATAACACTTCGTGTACTGAGGTTAGAACTGGACTAGTTTTAAAATTTGTGTCCCTTAGTTTTAAATCTCACTTGGATTTATGCAGGAACAAAACACAGTGCCATCTCTAAGGAGGGCTCTGAAAGATGTTGCAATGGAAAAAGATGCTGCAGTTGTTGCACGGGTAATTAGATTCAAACATTTAATCCTTCCTCCTGGACTGGTTTACTTTGGTTTTAATCTTCCACAATTCCTATTAAACCTTACATGTTATTGCAGGAGGACCTTTCAGCATAGTTTCGTATCCTGAATAAACGTCTTAAGGAAGCAGAAGATGAGCAATATCGTGTATGAAACTTGATTTTACTATAAATATCTTTGATGAAGGATAATTTTTTTTTCTTATTTCCATGGTTGGTTTTCGTTCATGGGGTGTAGGTATTGGCGACTTGGGGTAGTTTGCTGGCAGACTCATTATCTTCTAATACATAATCTAGTAGCTTTAAGAGTGATGATTTTATCTTTAGATGACGTCTTAGTTAGCTATGAAAGGAATGTGTATATAAACTCTGGTCTCGGCTCTTAAATAATGACTTTGATTCTCAAACACCGTGGACTATTGGGTGTATTGAAAAAATAATAGTTCTATTTTAATAAAAAAAATTGTGTTTTCCAATCCTTGTGTGCTTGTTCTGGGGCACATGTGCAATTTGATTGAAATTCTAATGAAATTGAAGAAGAAGAATAAATAATAGAATAAGAAGGTAATTGGAATTTTGAGGTGGGAGGTATGTTGTGGAAAGTGGCATGACGTGAGAGTTTGGCCACCACAAGGGTGCGATGTTTGACGCAGTTGGTAATGTTAGGACCCCATATGGTACCATCACCATAAAAAGCAAGGAGGAATCAGAGGGAAAAAGAAAAAAGCAATTGAAGCAATCGATTGGTTTCTTAAACCAAGGAACAAAAAGTGGGAACCATTCCAAAGTAGAATGTAAGAGCATCTTAATACATGGTATAATCATCACTCTTAAAGCTACTTTAGACCCATCTTTCTCTACATAAATTGCGCTCCAACTCTCTCTTTCTCTTCATCCTCACATCAGCAGTAAAGCCAAGGTCTGCACAGCAATGCCAACTCCAAATGACCCAATCATCACCTGCACTCACCACAACCACAACAACACAATCCAACTTCCAATCAGTAACGCATCAACCCCACTTCTCAAGTCAAATAAACTCATTTATCATTTATGTGCAAGTTTCTAACATTAGGTACCACACACACACACAAATTTAGGTGCAACAATAAAACATTAACATTTATGATTTATGTGCATGTTTGTTGCTCATATACCACATTTGGGTACATGCGTAGATACAAACTTTAGGTGCACTAACTTCAATTAAAAGACAACATAACATTTATGATTTTTGTGCACTTTTGTAGCTAATACACCACATTTAGGTGCACTAACATCAATTGAAAGACAAAATAACATTTATGATCTATCAGCACTTCTGTAGCTAATAAACCACATTTAGGTACACATAGGTACACATTTAGCTGCACTAACATCAATTAAAAGACAGCATAATGTTTATTCTAACCACATTTAGGTGGACTAACATCAATTATACCATAACAGACAACATTTATGGTTCATGTGAACGTTTCTTTCTATCAAATAATCAAACAAGACACTTAGCACTAAAACACGCATCGAAACATTTAGGTGGACTAGCACCAATGGAGAAATAACCAAGGTTTTAACAAAACAGTCTGTCACAACAATTTCGGCCACAATATCAATGATTTTCTTTTTTTTTATCTTTGTAGTTATATCAAGAATGACATGTTTGTAAAAAAATTATGACTACAATAGTAACTTAAAACCTCAAGGATAGCATTATGGTAAATTTTAAATTATGTTCTCGGTTGAAACTTCTTCATGTTTCATGATATTGGAAGAAATTGCAGATAAATATAATCACTGTCACTAACATTGCAGTCTAAACACTCCAAAAACTAGACATCGGAGTGGAAATTGCTGCAGGGAAGCTTTTTTCAAAAACTTGCATACGGTCTACAATTTATTGTTTATGCAATCTAAGGAAAAGTGCATGACACACAATTAACAAAAATAGAACACTACACATTAATGCTTTAGTAGAGAGAAAGAGAAGAGAGGCATAGTATGGGTACCTGTCCTTGATGGCCAGAGGTGGGTAAGGGGCGTATGGTGGCAGAGTCAACTTCATCAGTAGGCAGAGGAACTGCAGGATTGCTGTTAATGAAGGGCATGCCACCACCTTTATCTGGCACTAATGGAACTGTCACCGGTGAACCTGCTTGTGCTTGGGGTGCTGGACCAGGTGAAGAAGCTGCTTGGTGTGGACGAAAAGGCCATGGAAATGAAGGGGAAGATGGTACCTCTCCCCCAGAAGAAGGAGCTGGCGTTGCCACTGGAGAAGGTTCTGGAACCATTGCTGGAGAAGCAACTTCTATGGCTAGCTTTTCAGAATCTTTGCATGCCGTGAGTGACCCATTGTGGAAGGTAAAATAGAAGAAACCGGGTCGAGATGGGTGCCACTGAAAAATATTAACTTGGTTAAGGAAATTGGAAAAGTAGACACTGCTGAAAGTAAAGAATGAAGCTTTAAGAGCTTTACCGTGAAGGGGTTGGTGAGAAGAGTGGCTTGAGTGAGATTGCAGAGGTTGTAGGCTTTCTCGTTCTTGAAAATGTAGAGGTTGAAATGTTGTTTGTGCTTGAAAACTGAGAAAGAGGAGAGGCAGAGCAATGTTAGATGGTAGTGCTAGAAATTGTTATGCATTGCTAAGGTAGATTTTCCAAATCTGGGTGTTGGTACTTACTGATGGAGTCACCGATGGAAACTGTGGGGTTCTTCCACTCTGAAGAGCCATCTACTAGAATTGTGGCTGAATGTGAAAGCTTGAAGAGTGAAGGTAGGAGAAGGAGAAAGAGAATGGGGAAGTGCATTGTGATGAATGTGTTTGATTGTGAAGGGAAGTTGAATGGAGGAGGGTTTGTTGGTTTTGTGTTGTATTTATGAATGGCCCGGCTCTGTGGGTGGTAATTATGGAAGAGGAAGAGAAAAAGGATTTTGAAAACTGTGTTTGATTTGGAAGAGAGAGAGAGAGTGTGTGGGGAAGGAAACTGTTAAATTGTCAGGTGTGTTGGCTTTTTGATAAGGCAGAGTTTGAATGGGTGCCAGACATGGGTGTTGGGGAGGGTGTGCTGATATTATTATTTTACACAGCAAAAGGTTGTGAGATTTTGTTTCTGAAAAATCTAGTCTCAAAATTGTGGCAAAAGAGGTTGAAAAAATGGGGAGGAACACAATCACTAGGAAATTTTTGGGGCTCTGAAGTATGATGATGGCGATTATAATTCTAAAATGATTAGTGCTGTGATTATAAACCTGCAGTCAATAATATCGTGAATGCTGATTTCATTTTTCAATTCAAAAAAACCCTTCTTCTTGGGTGGTGCGAAATAAAAATGGTCTTTCTCCTTTACCCCTTTTATTTTGAACGAAGTTTTGCTCACACTTTCATGCAATAGCGGGAATAATGTTTTCAACCTATCATATTTTTCCTTCTAACAAATTTCATTTAATAATATGATTGGTTAGAGAGAGAAGAAAAAAAAACAAGTTGATGGTAAAGGGCCTGGCATTTTAATTTTATGTATAAATTTGGTCTTTTCTTGTGGAGGGGTGGTGGTCATGTTTAATTTAACTTCTTTATATTACATTAGTATAATGTAAATCTTCTTTTACAATCTTTCTTATATCCATAGTACTTTTTTGTCCATATGTGTGATATTATCTCAATCAAATAAGTTACGACCAAACAAAAACCTACACGACACAATGGAGAATGAAACGCCAATAATATACGATATTAAATTTATGCCAAGAATGTATACGTCCCGTAAAATAATATGATATGCCCTTCTTTCTCTGTCTTCCTTCCTCTTAAAATAAACACTTTATTTCGTTCATTTTATTTTTCTTCTCGAGTGAATGCATTGCCTATATAGCAACATCTTGGAAGTTGTTTACAAAAATTGTTTTAAAATAAAAATATTATTTAAATACAAATCTCGTATATATAAATTACTCAAAATTAATTTTTTATAAATTAGAGAAAGTTGTTTATATAAATAACTTTTTTTACAATTTATTTATTTATAGTATGATATTAAAATAATGTTTTTTACATAGGTAATTTATAAACAACTCTCATTATTGCTCTAATGGTATAGAAGAAAGAAATTAAGAATATCGAATATCATATGCAAAATTCTTTGATCGTCCAACAATCAACCACATTACGTGTCCCCTCATTTATCACTTTATGCTCTTACTGTTAGAGCTCTGAACTCCACAGTCCAAAAGTTTTACTGTGAGTTTAATTTTTAACATTGACACTTGGTGAGTAGTGTTCTTGCACTAGAATGGTACAACACTTACCCTACGGAAGTAGGGACGGTCAAAAACATAAGGCTCGATGTCTTTCTCTAAGGTGGCAGCTTTGCTTTATTTTAATCTCAGCATGTGGTCCAACATACAGATAACGAGACCACAAGGATCGCAACGACAAAGTGGAAGCATCATATTTATTGTCTTTGGTCTATTTAATATTTTCTCCTCATTTGCCCCTCGCTTCTCTACAACTCTCTCAATTTATACAATCATCACTATAATTAAGCTCGGTTTTCTAGAAGAGGCCTACGGATAAAACAAAACAATTTAATGTATGATACAATAAAATCTATAAATTATCCACATCAAGAACTGCGCTTGTTGGTATTTTACAACGGGACCAGGTTCGTAAGTTAGGACTGAAATACCCACGCATCTCATCAAGAATTTTCAAGAGTAACGCTTTTACAGATCGCATAAACAATTTCTATATACTTTTTCTCCAAATAAATATCTGTCTGAGCACATGACTAGGTTATATACTCGTCTACAAATCCCCTTTGCTATCTACTATTACACATTGGAATTCTGCACAGGGGAGAGAGACCAGGATGTCAAATTCGTATCTAAACTACATATGGTCCAACTCCATATTTCTGCTTTTACCTAAGAATAAGTAAATGCTGTTTCTTACAGAACAGGTTTCCTTGGCCCCTCCTGGCTCAATTCCTTATATCTATCTCTTCATATCATTAACCAAGATCGCCATTGGGACTAACCGTTAGGCTGAGAACTATCATTTAAGAGATGATGATTAGTCTGGTCCTTTCATCACTCCCCACCACTGATTAATTCAGTTAACTGTCCTGCAACTTCACCACTAGCAAATTTTATCTACCATTGCAAGGAGCGAGCCCTACGGAGTGTACACGGTGGCCTTTGTTTCTGCGCTACAGGGAGTACTTTTTCCATTAGCTGCCCAAACAAAAACGCCAAGGTCAGTCGTAATCCAATCATTTTCTGTAGCCAACAACTATTCTATAAATACACATTCTAATATAGTCACAGGATAGCTAAAAATCCAATGCTAACAAGCTTCGTGAAACAATACAACAAGGTCTAATATCATCATTCTTGGGAAACTAGTTCTTTTGCATCTCTATTAAATCGTTATGGGCACTATTGATAAAAAAAATCAGTATGAGCACCGGGTTAGTTTGCTATATCTCATCATATACAAGCAACCTTCATATCCCAATGAACCATGTTTGTATTCATGATTAATCACCAGTTATTTTCTCATGAAAAATATCTAGAAGAAATATTCACCAATAACATATTATACCAGTAGCAACTAGCAAGCAACCTGTAACCTTCAGATAGAGCATGAGCAGAGAAAAATTTTCTCAAAGCAATATGTAAATTATTAACATAAACATTTTCACCAAAAAGGTCCGACGCTAACTAACTTTTCAGAACAAATCAGTACCTGCTTGTACCTCTCTTTTTTCCTCTCGGCCTGCACAAGAATATCTTCAGTGAGGATTAGAGGGTAAAAATACATAGTAAACTCTAAAGCTACAAAGGCAGATGTGCAACAAGAAATGAGACACACTAAAGTAGAACCTGTATTACAGGCTACACTCAAACCCTTACAAGTTACATCCTCTGTTTTGGAAATACAGTCCAAAACGTCGGCTGTTTGCAACCCAAAACGCTTGAAGAAACATATTCCAAATTCAAACGTGGTAGCAGTGAAACCAAGACCCGAAGCATGTGTTTGAGAGAACATAAATTAGATGATCATGGCTCAGGTAGACTGAATTCTGAGGCAGAAATAGACATTTTCCCATCCCAAAAATGGCCTTCTTGTTTGGTAGAGGGCAGACTCAACACTATAGCTTGAAGATTATGCACAGACCCAATGCTGTGTCATGTGTGTAACTGGAAAAACGCGTTGCAATTGCCCACATAACACTAATTTCAGTGAACAACTAATGAGGGAAACAGTGATATTTCCACACAAAAAATAGTGCAAGCATTCTCAACAATGGGTAATGGTGAACATATCTTTTTATGAACACCAGTGAAGTTAACACACTTGTTATAACAGTCCGTATGAATAATAGTAGTAGTAAGAATACGACATTTTGTAATAATATATTGGTGTAGAAAATCATAAATAAAAGGTAACCACAATCATTTCTCAAAAGATGACAGAAAAAATCATCCCATATCTAAAAAGTTCAAGGCGAGTATCAAATACAATGCCAACAAAAAAGTGGTGATAGGTTAACCGAAGTTTATTCATTACCAATATCAAACCTATCACCATTTTGTACACCCATCTCAAAGGTATGAGACACTTGTCTATAAGAGAGAGAGTAAAAGTGATTACAATTGGATCAGAATCGTAGCAGCATTAAAGCATGGGGAGCACAATCGCTTAGACAATTTATTTCAATGATCAGACAACCCCAACTGCAAATATTCATGGCTTCAGAAATATTTACTACATAACCAGATGCCAAGAAACAAGACAGGTTATACTTAAGCAAGGATGGCTTCAGGTGTGATTGAATGAGAAATTGAGAATAATAGTGAACCCATTTATGATGAGAGCAAGAGAAAAATATGACCTGCAAGCGTGTTTACGAAAGGAAAGTCCATCAATGCAATCCCAAATATTAAAAGATAGCACCCAACAGCAAGGTAATGAAACCATCTCAGGGAACAAGACCAGGCCAAAAACCCAATCAATGATCAGCCAAATCAAATGAAAACGAAAAGTCAGCACTGGAAGGGTTTCAACTTTCAAGTTCAACACATAACAAAACTTATTGTCTCCTGCAATGATTACAAAAAACAAGTTGCATGGCTGATGAAAACTGAAAGTATCCCGGGACAAAACTTCAAAACAATGAAAACCAAAGCACCTTTTCCTTCAAGAGCTTGTCGTTTTCCTCCTCTAGTTTCACCGCCAAGGACTCCAATTCCACCTGGTAAGCCTGGAATAACGAAATTCACATCACAACCAACAAAGAAAAGTCAAATACACCGAAAAAAGCACACATATATCATATCCACATCACTACCTGCTTGCGTTCACGAGACCTAGCAGCAGATTCTCTGTTTTTAATCATTCTCCTCTGTCTCTGTTGCGCTGCCTTATCCAACTGCTCCAAAACGGGACGCGCTCTCTTCCCTCTCGCGCCTTCAACCACCTCCACGCCGTTCCCGAACCCTATGACGGAGCCTTCCACTCCGTCCTGAAACGGCGTTGCGGCGAGGAGGGGATCGAAGGCGAAGACGCCGCTGCCGAGCCTCTCCGTGAGGGGCATTGGCATCTTGATGTCGCAGTCAACTTCTTCGTTGTCGTCATCGTTGACTGCGCCGGCCTTGGCGAGGAAGTCTTCGAGAGTCATCATCTCGTCGTCAGGAGCCTCCTCCTTGCATTCGCGGCGGTCACCGGAAACGATCTCCCTCCAGACGTCGTCGACGGTCTTGGGGGCGGCGGTGACAACGGCGTCGGAGATGGGGATGAAGTTGGTGGTGGTGAATTGGGGTGCGGGAGAAGGAGAGGAGGATTCTGATTTTCGTGAATGGGAAGAAGCCATTAACTTGGAAGATGCCATGAATCAATCATTCAATGTCTGTGTGTGTCTCTCTCCTAGGGTTTCGGTTTGGGTTTCGGGATTTGGAATTCGCGAGCGAAGAAGTTTGAGTGTGCAAACTGCAGTGTAGAGAGAGAGAGACCCCAATGCCTTGTTGCGGCAGTTTTTTGTTTTATTCTTCTTCCTTCTATTACTCTTTCCTCATACCTCATCAAACACGTGTCACGTGTCAGTTTAGTTCTTATTTTTACTAAGGTCGCTCCAAAAAATAAGGATACTTATTTAATTTTTAAGGTATATTTTTTTAATTAAATATTATCCCAAATGTATGGAAAATATTTAATTGATCTATTATATTTATTGAAGTAAACTATGTTTTATATTATCCCAAATGTATGGAAAATATTTAATTGATTTATTATATTTATTGAAGTAAACTATGTTTTATATAAAAACGTAGTTAAGAATAATATATTTATGTGAAAGGTATAAAAAGATAGTAATATTTTGACATTACTATTTATTTTTTATATTATTTAATATTAATATATATTATTATTTTATTTATATATAATATTTTATTAATAAAATACAGCATCAAATAAAAATATATAATTAAGTAAGAATGTCAAATTAGTATTTTTTAATCTAAAATCAAAGTGATAAGTATAGGTGAAACATTGATTTGAATTCATGTATTTATAATAGACATTTTTTACTTCAAAAATGGTGTCATGTAAATTAAGAGGCGCATCAGCTCAAGTAAAATTTAAATCCATGGATCTCTAGGTATATGTTTGAATTGTAAATATGTGTATTTGGAAAGGCTTAGATATTTCTTGGTAATTAATATCCTTTAGTATTATTATATAAATATACATGTATTTGTTGAGGTGAGATAAATAGAGGTTTTTCTATTATAAAAACCTTATCTTTATATAAATAGTTGTACTTGTTATCTCTGTAATAACCTGCTATTAATGTAGTATATAGGTAGGTATAGATCATGAAATAACACGTGGAGGAGACTAAATAGATAAATTATGTTATATTTTAAAAAACATATATATAAATATATTTAGTTATGTTTAAATTTTATTTTAAATTACTAAATACTTTGTATTGTATTGTCTTTATAATAAAGTTGATTTATTTTTTATTATATTAAATATTCAAATTTTTATATTTTTTAATTAATTATATGCTATTTGATTTTATCAAAGATTAAATTGACGTGGATCATAAATATCACAGCGTAATCAAACTCACCAGAAGGAAAAAGTCACAAAAACACATGGTCCCTGTAATGATATAATCTATATCCGATAGTAAGTGATCTCCTTTTCAATCATCAGAAAATTGCGAAAGAGCAGCAAGCATATGAATCTAAGCAAATTTTTGATGGAAGCGAGTGAATATATATTCCAAGTACATTGAATTAGATAAGCTTAAAATTCCTGTCAGAAATTGAACTTTGCACGCAGCCACACACATGCATTTCCTTTTGGAACCATAAGCTGTTGAGTATCTTTGTGCACAAAAAGTTTGCGTCTAATTTTATGCATCACTCATTCTTATGTCCTTTACCTACCCCATTCTAAAACCAACCTTATAGATAATAAGAAATCACTTATTTAGTTAATCAAGATGGTAAGAGGACAATTTTCATGTGCCACTACTTCTAATTGCTAACCACACTTAATAATTAATAATTACCAATTGAAATAACGATCCCTTCTGCTTGACATTATAGCAAACACTTGGCGATGTAACGTAGCACACTATATTTCAGAATGACAACTAACTAAACGTGGCAACGTTGTATTCTTTGTGTTTCTTTTCCACTTCGAGAATGTTCACGTGGATACCTAACCAAGCAAGTTGTTGGTTTCTCAAAACTAGCTTGTTTATGCTTATACACAGTGACTCAATTTATCTGTACGCATGTCTCTTTCAATTGGCTAAGGCGTAACAACAGAACATGACTAGGGGCCATGTATGCCTCCAATAACGACAATAGATATTTCTAACTCAAAGGAATAAACCAAATGATTAAAGTTGATAGGTGGTTAACCATGACAAGTGTTGACAAGTATATATTTGAGCCTTTTCCTTCTTGAAGCTACATGTGCATGCAAAATAATAAGACTATAAACAGATTATTTGTGAGGTTGGAGAAGCCTTTGCCTTCAGTGATTAAGTTAATTTGAGTTTGAGATTTGCCAATTCTTGGTGCGTCAATCAGCAGGTAAATTAAACAGTATAATCTTTATTTTACATCATGCATAGAACAAATCAGAAACCACACACACAGTTTTACATGTAGCAAATGCTATAAATTTCCCATGTATTATTAAACATTGATTAAGAAAATAAAAATAGAAAAACTGTTTAGAAATATTTTCTGTGTTTCAATTTCAAATATAAAACTCATTAAAAATTTGTTATTTAAAATGAATAGAAATATTTAATACTATAGGGTGTATTAACTATCTTCTTTGTGCATAAAACCTGCACGAAGCAAATAATTAGAAAAGGGATATCTCCTGCAATTTCAGCCTTAAGCTTGCAGACAACTTGGCAAAAGAAATCATTATCTCTGTATTTGTGGATGAGATTGGAGGATTCAAATATCTGAGAGAAAGCTTACAAGCACATTAAATTTAAATATGTATTAACCTAGCTGCTAGGAATCTGATCATTAGCCTTATAGGGATATATACCAACCATTCTTTGTTATATAATTAGGGTTACAATTGTCAGGGATATTGAGATTGTATAATAGCAAGGTTTTTGAGAGCCAAGTTTGTTCAGTTAACTCTGTTAGCTTTTTGCATTAATTATCAAGTTTTTATTAGGACCAATAAACCAAGATGTGGCCAAAATTAAGAGCTTGGAAAACTCAAGGTATGCTTTTACGACTTCCGCCTTAATTTTTTTCATTTGGCTTCTCTATTTGTTTCAAACCCATGAGAAATCTAAAGCAGCATGATTCATGCTGATTATTTTGTCGAAAAAGATTAACCAAATTTTGAAAATATTAATAATTTCGTATCATGTTTAGGTAATAGTGTTGGCAAAATTAAAATGAAAGGTAAAAAAATTAACATCATGTGTCAAGTAAACACTTTAATATTTCATCACATATTATTTAATAAATTGATTCTTGCATCAAGTTTTACCAAGTTCCAAGTCTAAAGCATATTGTTTAGGAAAGTCTTTCCTCTAATTTTTATCATGCTCCTTGCCACAGGGTATCCTACTTTCTTTAACATCAAAGATGTGAAGAAGTGCATAGAAGCCCCTAAAAGCTTAAACTTCCATGATGAGTACCATAGGACACTAAGGACAAAGTCCTATGTTGATTTCTACAATAAAGTTCAAGTACTTGCAAACCAGCCTTCCATTGATTACAACCATGACAATTTTTCACAAGTCCTCCTTGAACCTTGCCAAGAAACTATATCTTCTATTGTTGATTCAGGAACCCTTTCAAAGACACCAAAACTCAAAAACCTTATGCTCAGTTACTTTGACATAAGTGCTGAGGCTTCACACATTTGCTGTCATCTTCTAAAAAGCATCAGCCAAGTCCACTCTTATTATCAGTTCATTCAAAGAGCTCTAGACACTAAGGATGGTGACTCTTTTGAAACTTTTGAAGTAGTCATCTTTGAGCTAAACTCATTCACCTACTCAAATGACCCTTTATCAAACCTTAAAAACCATGACTTCAAGCTCATCAATGATAAGCATTCATCAGTTTTGTGCCATCTAAAGTCAATGAGAAAAAGGGTAGGAAGGAAAATTAAGCTTATGAAGTATTTGATGAAGACATCTTGGTTTTGTGTCACTACAGCTTGTGGTTTGGTGGCAATCACAGCCATGGCTATAGCCATACATACTCTGACAGCAGCAATCTTGGTGCCAGCAATTCTCAGCTTCCCATTTAAGCATCTTAAGGGGAAGATTAGAGGCTATAAATTTTCAAGAAAAGGGTCTCTTAGTAAAGTTTATGAGCAGCTGGATATAGCAGCCAAGGGGACTTACATATTGAACAGAGACTTTGACACAATGAGTAGACTTGTGGCTCGGCTTCATGATGAAATTGAGCATAACAGGGCAATGGTGCAATTCTGTTTGGACAGGAAAGACAAATTGTCTTTGCAGGTTGTGAAGGAGCTTAAGAAAAGTGATGTAGGGTTCAGGAAACAAGTGGAAGAACTTGAAGAACATGTGTACTTGTGCCTTGTAACAATAAACCAGGCAAGGGACTTGGTCATTAGGGAAATGAAAAGATCAGTATGATGTCATGTACATACAAATTGTCAGATGATAAATCAAATGTAAATTACACCTACAAGGGGTTAAGAGTAGTTACTTAAGTCATTTTCTCTTCTATTGATTTCATTTTGCTACTGGTATTTATTTCATTACAAATAAAAAAAGTAACAGGTGTGCTACTTTAAAGTTCTTTTTCCTTAAAAGTTCAAGCTCTTAAAAATAACGTTGTAGAGGACATTATATTATTCATAAGCTATTAGTTATGATTACTTCAGATGGATCTTTCAGTGTGGCACATGAATCTCTCGATATGCAGAATGAAATATGGTAATCCTCTTCGTTAGGATTAGTACTTTGTTACATTTCCCATTATAAAATTCTTGAGCAGTATTATATTTCCATTGTTTGCCTTGGACAACGGACGTTGCAATTTATCGCTGTATGTAGGCCATGTTCTATCTTTGTAATCATTTACAAAATCCAAAGTGAGGTTAACTTAATCAGAAATACACTAACATCGGTTTAAATTTGTTACTACAAATTATCATTAATGTCTTATGGTAAATTGTATAAAGCAATTGGTAAAAATGTCTCCTGTTATTTTTTTCTTTTTGACCCACATTCGTTATATCTCTCACAATGACAAAAATCACCAAAAGAAAAAAAAAAAAAAAAAAAAAAAAAAAAAAAAAAAAAAAGGGGTTCAAAGAAAAGGCAAAAGAAAAAAAAAAAAAAAAAAATTAACAATATAAAAATGTTTTTATTTT
>Ga0123340_1002254_pt1 | contig 17224 bp, 11 predicted proteins | sample SirMexnodulemix_FD_89961 | JGI IMG/M metagenome (GOLD analysis project Ga0123340, IMG submission 89961) | Root nodule microbial communities of legume samples collected from Mexico - Siratro Mexico nodule mix | ecosystem: Host-associated > Plants > Roots > Nodule | place: Mexico: Nepantla... | reverse complement strand
TTGTAATATATTCTCTTAAAAAAAATTTAAAGATTTATATTTTTTTGCATTTTTTTACTTTTTAATTTAATTCCATTTGTTATTATTTTATTTCTAAAACTTACTTATTTTTTAATTTTAATTTTCAAACTTTATTTATTTAAACAAAATTAAGTTGACAAATATCATCGAAAGAAAGAAAGAGTCGGAGATCTCAGAGGAGGATGAGATATGTTGTAACTGGAGTTATGACGAAACGATGAAAAAACTTTGAAAAACAGAAAAGTTGTCATTATAAAAATTGAGTCTCCGATAGTTAAAATTTTTGCTTCCTCAATATTTTGAAAAGTATTAACTATTATGTTGAGTATTGAACTCACTTGATAATTAAATTTTTGTTTCCATAATTTTTTTTAAAATTATTAATTATTGTTTATTTTAATAAATAGTTTTCATCATTATCATCATGACCTTCACTGTGACAACACTCTAAACATATAACTACAAGTATAATCATTTAAAGCCTAATCCATGATTTAATTATAAAAACTAAAATTAAATAATATTTAAGAAACTCGCATCATCCACAACTCAATTACTAATACAAACTCTTGATTGTCTATTGCAATTTCTAACACATTTGACATGTGTATATATAATGTGATGTCAATGTTCTTGAGAAAAACAATAAGACTATTACCTTACCAAAATATCTTGTCATATCATGTTTCTACCAACCTCAGCCACATGATCCACGAAGGTCCTAAACTATAAATCTTTTCGCATGCCATGACTCCAAGATAGCTAATAAAATTTTCTGCCTTTGGCCCAGATGCCACACCAGTACTAACATCTATAGTGAGTGGTGTCCTTTCACCACTATCACATTTGAGGGGGGAGCTTAGTCTAGTCGATCCTTTTCCAGATTTTGTTGAGGTGGCATTCAAAGTAAATGGACCTTGATCATCACTCATGACTGTATTTAAAAAACAATTTAACAGACATTAATAAAATTATTAATTGATTGATACAAACAAATATATAAAAAATTATCAGAATTAAAAAATTTATACATAGCGTGTGCAATAATCATATGTATATTTCCTCATCGTGGTCTTTACAGGTTGTATGTACATCATCAATTACATCATCGTCTTTATTCGTCATCATTGATGTAAATGATCGAGAGTCACCAAGATCAACATTACGCACTTCATCTTCATTAACCTCCACCTGTTTTTTCCAACAATATAACGTGTCAATGTTCCAACATAGGATCTTAGACATAAAAACTTGGAATGTTTAATGTTCCATGATTAAATTCATCGTCCCCATAACCTATCTTTCGAAAGTCAACCAATGTAATTCTTGATTCATCGATGTTTACACCATTCTTATTGTCAACCACTTACACTTCAAAAGTGGAAAACAAAACTTAGTATAACCAACCTCGCAGAGCTCTTCTATTATACAATAATATGTCATTGATCCAATTACAAGAATTTCATCTTATGAAGTGGAGAATTGCATTGACTTAGCTTGAATAGCGAAGCCACTATTTTCAATTGTACTTTTTTCATTCAAAGAATACATATAGAATGAAGAATTATTAATGTCGTAAATGGCACAATAAAGGACATCAAACTTCAATCCATTTGCCAACCATATCAATTTTTCAAATGATGTTGAATCTTTCAAACCTCGACTTTAAATCAAGGCATGAAAGTCCTATTATGTTCCATCAACACCTATTTCTTTGGTTATCTTGGGTTGTTCGCCTTCATAATGGGTTTATAAGCAGATAAGTAAGGTATAACCTCATATGTATTATTTAGTATATCTAAATGTGCTTGCAATAGCTCTGAACAAGATTTGGTTACCATATGTATACCTCATGAGAACTTATAAAATGCCTATTGTTCCCTAAGTTGACTGGAAGTCCTATTGGATTGGTTTTTGACATGTACTTTGAATAAAACTCAATACTCTCTTCTTCTATATACCTTTCAATCATGGAAGCTTTTGGACAATTTTGATTCGTGACATACCCTTTCAAAATTTCATATACCGCTCAACAGTACATATTCATCTTTAGTAGATCGGTCCACACAATCTAATTTCTCTCAACTGATAAACAAGTAAATACACCATGATATCAAAAAAATGAAAGAGGGAAAAACATCTCCAATTGACATAAGAAGACAACAATCTAATGTTGAAGTTCATCTAACACTTTCCAGGGTTAATGACTTTACTACAAACTGAAGAGAACAATGAGCACAAACAAGTTATAATATGTCTAACATATTTCTATAAGATCCTATGAATAAAAACAAGCAACAATTGTTGCATCAAGATATGACAATCATGAAACACTTCAACTTTCTCATCCCACGACAAATTTAAATCTTCAATTAGTGGACTTAGATAAACATCTATATCATTTTCTAATTTTCTTATCACAGACAACATTATGTATTTTCGCTTCATGCACAATTCAAGATTTCTTGACTCTACCAAATTTGAAAAACATCATCAAATGTTTTCCATTCCATACAATCAACTAGATGTCGAAACGTGTCGTCGCATTTCCTCTCATTTGCATATCATCTAAAGTTTTTATCATCATTTAGGTATGCAAACAAATGCTTAATCTGGGTAATGGTCAGAAGATACCACACAACCTTCATAGGGTCCATCCTTTGTCATCTCTTGAATATTATATTCATATTTGTCTTTCAACTTGTAACGTGATAACCCACACTTATGACATTTTTTCAACCAATCAAATTCTTTCCTATATAATATGCAATCATTAGGACATGTATGCATCTTTTTATACTCCATACCTATTGGATAAAGAATCTTCTTGGCCTCATAATTACAATTAGGTAGAGTATTTCCCTTTAGAAGCATTTCCTTCAACAAAACACGCAATTATGTTTTATTAGTCCATCCATTAATTTTCTTCAAATTCATCAATATTAACATCACTGACACACTACAAGAAAAAAGCTATTTAGAGACCAATATTTAGCTACCAAATGAAAATGGTTGCTAATTATGACCAAAATAGTCACTAAATTAAATTTTGGTTGCTAAATAACTACAAAATAGAAGTAATTATTGAATTTAGTGACCAATTAAGTCAAATAATTGGTATCTAACATTAGATACCAAAATTTTAGTTACCTATGCTATTAGATTCTAAATTGGTATCTAATTAAGTTAGAGACTAATTTATAATCTAATGATATAGGTCACTAAAACCTTGGTAGCTAATGTTAGATACCAATTATTTGACTTAATTGGTCACTAAATTCAACCATTACTTCTATTTTGTAGTTATTTAGCAACCAAAATCTAATTTGGTGACTATTTTGGTCATAATTAGTAACTATTTCATTTGATAGCTAAAAATTGATCTCTAAACAACCTTTTTCTTGTAGTGACAACTGTGTGAACTTAGTTGATTTAGGATACAAGGGAATCTCTCGATATCCTTTCGTATACATGTGCTTGGGCAAAAGACTCAACTCAAACATCATGAATCATGTCCTCCAATCTGTCTTCCTCCACTTGATCATCCATGGTAGAATCAACATATTCTTGAGATTCACACACACTTTAAAAATGTAATAATTCACCATGTCATGTCCAAGTTGTATAATTTCATAGAAACCCATCACAGAAAAGGTGTTCCCTAATTTTGGTAGCATCTAATTTTCTCCCATTGAAACAATTTACATAAAGAAACTTAAACTTTACTCCATCAACACTACTATTGACACTACATTGCACATTTTGTATAAATTCTTCTACTCCTCTCTGATACTAATCACTATTATTCATGTTGAATTAATCCAATATCAATCCACAAGTGTATTCTTTAATCATCATTAACATTATGCATTGACTAAATACATGCAAACCTCACATTTTTTTTATCAAAGGTTTGATCTTATCCCATTCAAGAAGATTAAATTTTATTATATTTCAATAGTACATAAACTTAATCATCATGCCTTATATTTCATGAGATTTAGACATCATTTCACGTTAGTCTTCAAGTGACACAAAATATCCACATTCAAATATGCACCCAAAGATCAACACAAAATAAAGTAAACCAAAATTAAGTAAAATATATGAAACATAGATTATAAATCATGCACTAATCAACTAATAAAACATTATTATTCTTCCCAAACTATTCAATGAATAATTCAAGATTCAATATAGTTACTATTGGTAAAACATCCATTTCTTATATAAAGTTTAAGTCACTTAGGAACACTTTTTAAAATTGGAGGAGTACTAGACAAATTAATGTATTAAATCTCAAATAAAAAACTAATGATCTCTTAATAAACAAGTCTAACAAAACTTGCGTAGAAATAACACTTAAAACATGAATTTTTCCAAAATCTAACAATGTTTATTGAGGGTTGCACATCCCCAGACTTAACGATGAGACATATTAATTAACAATTCTAATTATAAATCAAATGTAATATATATTAATCAATTCTAATTAATAAACAAAAATATTATTAAACTATAAATATAATCTGTAAAATATGTTTTGGCCAAGTTCAAAAGGGGGGTGAATTGAACACTTGAAAATTTTCGTAAAAGATTCTGTTTAATATGGAGAGTGAATAATTTTTACAGAAAACTATTCAAAATGATATGTAAAGCAAACAACAAAGGTTCAAAACCAGTTCTATTACAATATCAGTCAACCAGATACAATAAACTGAAACCAGAAAGCAGTTCTTGAAAACACAATGTACAGTAAAAGCAGTTCTTGAAAACTAATTCCAAAAATCAAAGAATTATATCAAATTCAAGTTTGTAATGAATTACTGGTTAAAGAACTTTTTATCAAACAATAAAAACTATGTTAAGTGTATGAAAACGGTCTTTAATCAACAATTACGAAAGATTAACAATTATGGAAAAACTGACTGATGAACAGTGAACCCAGAAAGTTGCGAATACTGCAGATTTACAGGAAAATTAATATACTGGTTATTAATTAGATTCAGAATTGTTCAGAGTAGATTGTGTTAAAACAAAATATATGTTTTCAGAAGTTACTTAAACTGTTTTCAGAAAGTTGATGAAATTATTCAATTAGCAAAGTTAAATTGATTTTGAAAGATCAAGAAAAGTAACAAGATTTAACAAGAACAGTCAAGAGAGAGAGCAAGAGAGATCAAGACACAAGGATTTATCCTGGTTCACCCTTCTTCAAGGGCTACGTCCAGTCCCTTACACCACTGTAAGGATTTCCACTATAAAAAGATGAAACTAGATCAGTTTACAAAAAAACAACAACTTGCTACCCGTAGAAAACAATCTGCTGAACCTACAACAGAATCCAAAACTATACAGACTCCACTGTATATTCCAAAAAACCCCTTGTTGATCCCCTCAGCAAGTTACAACCTGTACAGAACTCACTGTACAAACAAAATTACCAACCCAGGTAACTCACAATAGAATAAACTTTAATACAATGAAAGAGTTATCACAAACTCAGCAAAATAAGCACTTCTATACAACAAATTACAAAAGTAATGAAGAAAGGGTATATAAGGCTTAGTCTAATGATCAGATCAGTGATGAAACTCTCTCAGTCAACTTAAAGCTCTAGTAGTAATCCGAAAAACAGTTCTTGATGAAATTGATTGATTGATCTTGATCACTAGACAAGAAAGCGCTTTTTCTCTCTTTGAAAACACAATGTTCTTGCTTAGAAAAAAATGTTCAGAATGCTTTCATTATATTTTTTCAAAAACCGTGCCAAATATTTATAGACAACTAAACTTTAATCGATTGTTTTGTCAAACAGTTGATTGTTTTTCTCAAGTTAGTTAAAATAGTTACTTAAAATGCAATTTCTGATTTTAATGATTTCTCAAATCCTTTGTTAAATCAGAAAACACTTATGGAGCTTATCCTTGATTAAGATTGCATGCATCACTGATTTGAACTCAAACTTACCACACAACACACACTCCTATGTTCTAGACCGAGCTCTTCAATCTTCATGAAATCTTCATGCATTCCATATATGATCACATGGTCTTGAACTTCTTCACATGGTTGACTTCAACAAATCTTCACAGCATCCCACTGGTGCTAACATAATCTAATATATATTAATAAGAAAAATAATTCACTAGCAAGACGCATGACAATAAGGGTAGTAAGGACATAAGGAGTGGTAGGCAAGTGAAAGGGGCGACAATGCATTCTAATGGCGGTGGTAGCAAAGAGAAACACCATACATAATCACAAAAACAACATGGTAAGGGATCTTTAATTGAATTGTGATGCAATAGTTGGAGTTGGCAATGGACAACGACAAGATGAGGGAAGACATAGTGTGGCGAGAAGAGGGAGACGAGAGAAAATGAAAAAGAAAACTGAAAAATTGTATTGACATTTTCAATTTTTAGCTAAAATATAAGCTAAACATCAACGATTCTCTGCCTAAATGTCATTTTTATTTTCAATTATAACTTTTAATGATAGATTGGATCCATAAGGGGGACACTAATACTAAGTTCTTTCTTTCTAGATTAAGATGGATGAGGGTTGCTAGTGAAGTTAACGACTAAGAGATAAATAGAGCTTGGAATGAGGAACCATCTGAGTTAAAAGGAAGGTTAAAAATTATTTTGAGAAGAGGTTTAGTGTCCAAATGAGGAATGATTTGACACTAGACGGTGTACAATTCATCACTATCTCGAAGGAGGATAAGGGTATGTTGTGTGGTGTCATATCTGAGCAAGAAATATTTGTGACTGTAAGCTAATATGGTGTCACTAAAAGCCCGGGCCCTGATGGCTTTAACTTTCACTTTATAAAAAATAACTGGGATGTTATGAGGGTTGAGGTGGTTAAAGCTATCAAAACATTCCAAAGCACATGGTACATTCCTAGAGGCTGTAATGCTTCCTTTCTTACATTAGTACCTAAGAGGGTCAAACCTTCCACTCTAGATGATTTTAGACCTATATCATTGGGTGGCTATTTGTATAAAGTGTTAATTGCCGAACAGATTGAAAATTGTGCTACCAAAGGTGATAGAGCTCCTCCAAGGTGCTTTATGTCTTCTTTGATCACCAAGCTTGCAGAAGAAGTTTTAGAGAGTTTACACCAATTGGAATGTGAAGAGAATCTCCAAGACCGAATGTGGAAGTTATGTATGGATGAGGAAACGTATAAGCGTGCATGAGGTTTGGAAGAGTATGGAAGAAGCTTTTGTGTGATGGAAGATGATGCACTAGTTGGAACAAGGATTAGATAGAGGTTGGGCCAACTATCAAGGTGTCTTGGCTTAACTCCAGGAGAGCAAACAAAGAAGAGCTCAAATAATGAAGCTAAAAAATGAATTTTGCAGCGTTTCATTAATGGTTCTAGCTAGTTTGTATAATGCCTACACACTTAATTATAGAAGGAGGTGAAGGATAAGCTTGTAGGAGAAATTCCCCCAACCCTAGCGTGTGGAAGAAGCCTCTAACCCTAACCCTAGTTTCTACCACACATCTAACCCTATTGTCTACCCTAAGCTAGTAAGCAACCAATGGGAAGGCACCATGTGGAGTTCCCCTATTCAAGCCACATGGAAATGCTCTCCAATAAGAAGGTGACATGTGGAGGAACGGCCTAGGCATGCTAACCTAACCTCAACCCTAGCACACCTAGGTTTTGGCCTTGGCATTTTATTGTACTCCTAATTTGAATTTATTTTTATGTTACAAGGATTTATACGATTTTTACAAATGCCATGGAGTCAAAACTGTCAGCATCTTGGTGTGCATTTGTGCCTTAGACTCCCACTGCTCCTCTATTTGCTTGGTCATAGATCTTGTGATAGGACCTTGTTTAGGCCTTCTTTCATCAAAAGGTGATTGATAAGAGAGAAACTACATTTCTTAGTGGGAGGGGAATGTTAGATATGATTCTTGTTACTAAAGAAACTATGGATTATTTAAAAAAGGAGAAGAATTGTGGTTTAGTTGTGAAAGTAGATTATGAAAAAACAAAACTACGACTCAATGGATTGGAATTTTTTGTACTACATGATGGATAGATTCGGTTTTAATGGAAAATGGATTAAAACATGTGTGGAATCATCCAAGTCTTGGTTTTGGTTAACGATAACCCTGCATAATAATTCAAACCTAAAAGAGGACTTAGATAAGATGACCCGTTAGCACTGATTTTGTTCCTTATAGTTTTTGAAGGACTTGCAGGTTTAGTTGGTGAAGTCTGTCCTATGGAGATTGGTAGGTTGGTTATTAAGGTTAACTTGTTACAATTTGGAAATGACACCCTCATGTTTTGCTTACCTGTATAATAATATCTTAGTCATTAAAATAGTGTTACAGTGTTTTGGACTTTTATATGTGCTTAAGGTCAACTTCCATAAGACTCAAGTAGGCGCAATTGGTGTGGATGATGACATTATGACCATTCTTTCGAAGTGTCTAAATTGTCGTAGAATGTCATTACCATTAACATACTTAGGCATGAATACTGGTGGTAATCCTAGGAGAGTTATTTTGTGGAAACCTACTATCGAAAAGTTAAGTAGAAAGAAAAGGTACTTATGTTTGCTGGTCAGGTGTGCCTCATAATCAGTCTTAAACTCACTGCCTCTGTTTTATTGTTTATTCTTTAAAACATCCGGTGTGTAACCAAATCAAAAGAATAAAAGCAAAATTTTTATGGGGTTGGGGCTTTGAGGAAAGGAAAATAACTTGGGTGAGTTGGGAAAAAGTGTGCAAACCTATTAAGGAAGGAAGATTAGGCATAAAAGATATCACTAAGTTTAATGATGTTTTGTTGACTAAGTGAAAAATGGAGGCTAGGGATGAAAGAAGATGGAGTGTGAAAGGATATTGTCTAGTCTAGGTATGGTACATGGAGGGATATGGAAAACATATCAGCTTTACATAGGCAATCATGGTGGTGGAGGTATTTGTATAAGGTGTGTGGAGTAGGCAAATAGGTAAACTGGATTGATAGGACTATTAGGTGGGTGTTAGGAAATGGGAGAAAAGTGAGGTTTTGAAAGGATAGGTGGCTAGGGCATTAAAGTCTTAGGTTCTGTTTGTTTCCAACGATGGAAACTTATTGAACAGAGAAAGAAGACCAAAGTTAGAAAGTCAATGTATCAAAGCACAAAAAACAAAAAAAGAAATCAGTCAAAACTTTCTCCTCCTTCATACAAAGATTTGCGGGAGAGAATAGCTGTAAGATATTAGTAACTACATTAAATAAATTTATTAAATTTTATTTTTAATTTTAAAATAATTTTATAATTTATTATATTAAAATATTATTATATCTATCATATCATTCACACACTTTTATAAACTTTTCATTCAAATCTTACCATCTTTCCCTTAATCCAAATAACTAAACTTTTCACACACTTTCATGTCAAATCATCTCAAATCCATTCTATCAAATTCACTTCCCAATCCAAACACACCTTTATAGATAAATTTCCAAAGATTATATACTATTACACAATGTAAGGATTATACTGTGAGTGATTTATGGGAGTGGATTAATGAGGTGTTGAGATGGAACCTTATTTGGAGAAGGAAAAGGTTTGCTTGGGAAGTGGATATGGAGCGACAACTATATATCTTAATAGCAGATGAGAAGGAAAAAGACTGAGGGCTGGATGTGGCAGAACATTGACCTAGGGGTTTAAACAACTAGGGAAGATTACGAAGTTTTGACTGAGAACAATCTTGGGATGGGTTTGATTTTTAAGGTTTTATGGTGTCTAAAGGTACCACAAGCTGCAAAGACATGTGTATGGAGGGTTCTCGAGGATAGATTGCCAATTAGGGAAAATTTGATAAGGAGAGGAGTAGTTCTACACAGTTCCATGTGTCCACTGTGTCTAAATCAACCTGAGACAACACATCTCTTTATTGAATGTAAGGTGTCGATAATAGTTTGAGATAATTGTGAAATGTGGGTGAGGATAAGTTCAATTATGCACAATTCTTTGCACACCAACTTCTAAAACTTTTACATGATGTGCTTGTATATGAACCAAAATATGATATGACAGGAATGTGGCTTGCAATCATTTGTGTAATCTGGAACTATAAAAATAAAATAGTGTTTAAAAATAGAATAATGGATGCCAATGATATATTTAACTTGGCACAATTGAAAGGTTGATGATGGAATAAATACATAGTAAAGCAGGTCAATTTAACTATTGGGATTGATACTTATACTCTATGCAATGTTTGAAGGTACGACGCTAAATCAAAGGGGAGCAAAAGGTGTAAAAGTAGAGTAATTAGACTTGTAGGTACTAGTGTAGTTGGGTGTGGTGGTGTATGTGGTTGGGTAGTAGACTTAGTATCTGGGTAATCACGACAATAGCTATGTTATGTGGAAGCAAGAGAAAGGAACAATGTGACTGGATAATGGGCTATAATAGTAAGTACGGTAAGGACTTTATGCATACTGTTATACATCAGTTAACGCTTACTGCTATGCATAGTTGCTGGAAAGATGGAATTGTTTGCAGGAATGACAGAATTATAGTCATGGTCATTACAACAATTCAGAAAAACCTACTGTCTACGTTCACGGTACAGGACCATTGAGAATTACCTGTACAAGCTCAGTGCTATGGTTGCATTGCCTAGTTATAATGTTAAGCTTTTCGTTACACACTGTTTGTTGTTCTTAAGTGGCACTAGCTTAGGAATTAGTTGCAGCGTTTTTATGGATGGGTTGGGTAATATGTTACTTGTTGTAGTATGTTGCTGGGAAGTTTTTATATGTTTTTTAGTCCTTTATCTTTATTATATTTTTATAAATATAATTTTTTTTAATATGATTGTTATAGTTGTTAAAAAATTATTTTTCTTTTTATTAATATAAGTGTTTGAACATTTTTAAAATATTTTATGTAATTTTTTATTCATTTTTGGCTTTAAAGAGGATTATATAGGTAAGCATCATAAATTCCGAAACATTATCGATTTTAACGACAATTTTATCACAACTACATTCAAACACTTGTAATTTTTTACAAAAGTTTTCAGCGGTTATTATTTTAGGACGGTGGCCTGCAGACTTATGTCATAACGTGTCGACGAAAAGTGTTTCTGCACTATTGCATGTGATAAGTTACCACTGAGCTATCACAGGTACTTATAATAGTAACACTAAATATAATATATGTACATATTCTAATTTTATTTTTTTTTGTACAAATTCATAAGTTCATTAGGTTCAATTATCAACCTACTAGTATTTACTCAATCTCCACCGAATCAATGACAAGTACTATTCTAGGAATGACGGGCAAGGAGACTTCAAGCCTAGGAAAGGGATGGGGGCAAGGAGACCCAATAGCACAATTTCTTTTTTTTTGATAATTGGGTTTTTGATAGTTGGGGAGGGAATGACGGTTTAGTTAGAGAAGCTTTGAGGAAAAAGGTGTTAGAAGGTATTGAAGTGAGTATTAGGGACGTGCAAATATAAGTGTTTTAACTTGCAGATGATATACTATTCCTTTTGTCATCCTTCGTATTAGAATATGTTCATCATTAAGACAATACTTTTATATGTTTTGAATTGTGTTCTGATTTGACAGTGAATTTTCATAAAAGTCATGTTGGGAGCGGTTGATTTGAGGATCAATTTTCACAGAAGTCATGTTGAGGGCTGTTGGGGTGAATATAGAAAATCTTAAGTTTATTGCAAAAAGCTTAAATGTCTAATGATGGAGTTACCTTTTAAATACTTAGATATGATAGTAGGTGGGAATCCGAGGAGAGAGAGGTTTTGCCAGTTTTAGAAAAGATTAAATCTCATCTATTTAGATGAAAGGTAGAATGTTGTCCATGACAGAAAGGATATGTTTGATTAAATCGGTGATTAGTGTATTATCTCTATTTTATTTATCTTTCTATAAAGCACCGGTTGGGTGGAATAAAATATGTAGACCTGAGAGTCAAGGCGGGTTGGACATTAAAGATACAGGTAGATTTAACTATGCTTTAATTACTAAATGGAAATGGAGGTTAAGGGAAGTTTATGGAAAAAAGTCTTAGAGTAAGGATTTATTTATTGTTAAGTGTTTTTTTATTCTACTGTTACAGTGGTTGACGTTGTAATTTGTATAATTTGTATAAGGATCGAGACATTGCTGTTAAAAGAAAGCTACGATTCTATCACCACCCCATGGGCCATGTTATGTCATTTCCTCCTTAGGCTTTGTTTTCTTTTGTTCGCATCCCAACTTTTAAATTTTTTTATAATTTTTTTTCATGGAAATATATTGCTCTGTGTACAATCAAATCACCTAATAATATAGCAAAACATTTTTGTTACGTATCTTATAACTAAATGTTATCAAACTACAGGATAAAAATGTTTATTTTTTTTTTCATATCGACAAATTTTACTGAGATACACAATGAAGATTATTTGTAATATACAACAAAAATATATTTCCATCAAGAATATTTTTCCAGTTTCTTAAAACAAGCTGAAGGGTTTAGATGCTTTTTAGACATTATTATGTATATAGGTTAGAACACACTTCATATAATAAAAAGAAATCTGAACAGTGAACTTTTAACAAAAATTGGTGTGAAATTAACAAAAAATAAGCATATCCTCCTTCTATGATAGCTTGGCGATGTGTGGGGCTTAACAGTGACACTGCGACCACATTGAGGACTAAGAATCTTCGGATATACTAAACACCTATTAAAGATTTTCATGAAATGACTATTGACACCCCAACAGAAGGAAAATAAATTCTCTATATCTTGTTATAAGCAGCGATGCAATGATGCAGTCTAAGAATGAGTTAGTAATATGACTGCTGCTTCTTCCTGCACCTCCATAGTTCATGCAGTCTGGGTGTTACTACAAATTCATGCATAATGGAACTTAACGGGAAAGGGAATAAGGTAGGAGGAACTATAGATATAGGTTATTTGGAATATATGGTGGCAAAGATGATATTCAAGTAAGGAAAGCATTTTATATAACTCAGTTGAAAGCATGAACTTGGATGAGATACAAAGTATCTAGTGTGACATTCTCTTACTAAGAGTGGCAACAATGCCCAATTGAGTGTAGAAGAACATTAAAATAATCACTAACAGGGAAACATGATGGTTACAATGGAATTAGGAAAGTAAATGTACCAATCGAAGGGTGTGTTACTGTAAATATATGTATAAGATATAGAGAATGTAGCCATGTTCATAAAGCTAATGTGTTTCATCAAACAGGCGGTGAAGGATCAAAGTTAAACATGTAAAACTCCTACTGTGAATATTGTGTAAATGGGTTAGAATACCTAAGTGGTCTATTATGTCGATCGGAGACTAGTTCTAGAGATGCTAAAAAATGGAGTGATAAACAAAAGCAATATTAGACTAGGTATGAAATAGGGTAACTGTTTGCAGGGAGGCTTTGGATTTTGGTTAGAAGAAGATGGAGTTTGGGATATATGTATTTGAGATTGCTAAGAGTTAAGAGCTAGATTTGTGAAAATTATGGAGTACTGACACACTATCAAGTAAGCCTAGTGTAAAAGAACCACAAAACTGAAGTTGTGAGTAAGAAGGAGCTATTGTTCAATATTATATAGGAGAAGTGAAACTAGGATGGTATAACTTAACTTGTCTGAGTAATAACAAGAATTAGAATGTAGGAGAAGTAGCGAGTATGTGTGTCTGAAATGAAATTGTCTATATTCACATGGCTTTTACCATATGTTATAGATATGGTATGCTATATATATATATATATATTGTGCTATGAACTTCCTTAACTATGGTTGCTCCTGTTATGTTGTTAAGTCTTCTGGTTGACTTCCTACATACTTAATTTGTGCTAGATATGGCTATTAGGGGAAACAAAGGACAATGTATAGGTCCCGCTCTAGCACTTATGGATTAGACTCTTCTACACTACCATAATTGTGGCTGAAGGAGTTTTCATATAAAGTGATTGAGGAAATGAGTTGTAGTTTTAATGGTGCAATACTACAAATCAAGGTTATCAAACTCGAAGGTTATCGAAATCGCAGGTGAACTCGTAAACTCATCTGAGTTTATGGTTTCAGAGTTTGTGATCAAGTTCACTCGTTAGTAAATTCATTTTTGTAGTAGATTCAAAAGTAAATTCGGTGGACTCGAGCAAATTCATGAGTTTGCCATCAAGTGCACGAGTTGGGAAGAAAAGTCAATATGATTCACAGTGTCGTCGTTTCACTAGGGATTTCATATCTGGTTTGAGCTAGAATTTGTTATTAGAAAACACATTCAATCTAGGTTTCTTGAACTGCAATTTAGGGTTCGTTGTTTGGGTTCAGTGTTTCGGTTCGTTCGTCTTCTTGTGTGTCATCGTCATCTTCTAGTGTGTCGTTGTCATATTCTAGTGCATTGTCGTCAAGGTTCGCATGGCGTCATCGGGTCTTCGCCGTCGTCGTCATCATCTGGTTGTTGTTGTTGTTGTTGTTTGTCATCATCGTCACCGCAGGTTCTCCTCCACGTGATTCCCCTCCACTGTGCTACGGAGTGAGTTTTTTCATTTTAGGTTTGCTTTTATTTATTTGTGGCTGGCTAATTTCAAGTGTGGCTATTTTTTTTTTTTTAATTTGAAGTAAGTGGTTTTTTCTTTTAAAATTGCAATTGCAGTTCTTTATTTATAAGCTTTTAAGATGTTCAACTCTAGTTCAAATTCTGCCAAAAATGTTGATACATCATCTTCACTTTCACCTAAAAGTAGAAATGTTGCGGGAAATAGAATAGATACTGGATGGAAACATGGAACAAATATCTTAGGTAACGAAAAAAAAAAGTGAAATGCAACTATTGTTCAAATATATTTAATGGAAGCATTTTCATATTCAAGCATCTTCTTGCTAAAACTTAATATGATTCTAAACATTGTCTTTTATACTTGAAGAAATCAATATAAAAGTTGTCTCAGATGCTATGCTAAGGATGTCTCAACAAGGAAAAGAAAAATGAATAATCTTTAACAAATTGATGGTTGTGAAGAGAGTGCACAAAGTTTTAGTATTAGCAAGATATTTAAAAATAAATATATGGTGTTCAAGCTACTCTGAATCAATTATAAAAGAAGATGAGAAAGAAAAAGTCGATGCTCAAGTAGTTACTAAATTTTCCTACATAAGTGTCATTTCATTCAATGTGAATCTTTTGCAAAGATGTATGACATAATTACCAGAGATGGTGTTGGATATAAACCTACATCATATTATCATATTAGATTATCATAATAGAGAGAAACTTTAAAAACAAAAGAAACTTTAGAAACAAACAGTGAACAAAACAAATGTATTTTTCCAAGAATACAAGGATGAATGGAAGAGAAGAGGTTACACCCTAATTGTTTTAAGAGGTCTAGTCTTTTGTATTTCATCATATCCTAGAGTTAAATTCTTCAAATATGATCTTAAAAATAGAAATAATAAGTATTACATATTAAAAGTAAATTTGATATAAATATAAATAAAAGTGAAAGGAAGGTGAAAAATATAAAAATAAGAAATTGAAAATGTCTATGCTTTTACTAAATAATTTATATATTATGTATAATTTAATTGAAAAATTGAAAATACTTTCAATAATTAAAATAACAATAAATAATTAATTTAAAGAATTAAATTAAAAATAACATATAATATCCTAGTTCTTGAAAAAAAATCAACTTTAAGTTTTACTATCATTATAACCTCCCTGTATAAATTCCACTATTATCACATAGCACACATCATATCATTGTGCATAAATACTAGTTTTAATGAACTTCTTGTAAGAACAAAACAAAATTGATTAACCTTTTTCATTTGGTAACGAACGTACGTAGAGAAAGATAAAAGATTAGAAATGTACACAGATATTTAGAAAATAATTGTAGATTGTACACAAAGAAGTTGTCTTTTAAACTAAAATCTGCAAAAAGGAGTAGGGTAGAGCAAGGGACCTACCACTTTTATTCTGACCCTTCGTAGGGTACAAAATATTTATACTAATTACGGTATCAGTGACCTACCGCTGTACCATTCTTACCTAACATCTTTTAAATACTTAATATTTCAAATTTGTATAAATAGTATAAGTTGAAAAATATTTTAGGTTCTTAATTTTTGTATGTACACAATTCTATATTATATTAAAATAGAACACAAATTTATTATGACTTTTGGAAAAGTGTACTTTATCCTTATTTAATTATTATTTGTTTTTAAACTATAGGTTGTCCACAGTATATGATAAACTTATTCCTATTAGTTTTTTAAAGATTAAATTTAATTTTGTTAACTTTTATTTTTTTTTTTTAATTAGAAATTGGATACTCTTATACGGTGAAAATTTGAATTTAGATAAAAAAAATTAAAAAGATATTTTTGTAAGAAGAGTTTTATATGTTTTAAGAAGTTTGACTATATATAAAAAATTAAAATTTTAAAACTTCATTAGAGTAATTAAATTATTAAAAATTAGATAATTTTAAATTTTATCTAAAAATTCTAGTTTTTTATACTTTTAAATGAATTTTCGTATTTTTTTACTTAGATTTTAATTGAGATGTCATCAGTTTTGCTTAAAATCGAGACATTGTCCGAATGATTATCTTTCAAATTATATTTATTAAGATTTTTTTATTATTGTTAGCAATAGTTCTTTTAGATTTAAGTTGTTAATTTTTGTTTATTGTAAATTCTTATTATTTCTTATTCGATATTAGTTATAGTTTTCTCAGGTAATGTTGAAAAAATTATTTGCACTATAAATTTAAATTAATTTTTTTAACATATATATGTTGTGATTTTTTTATTAATGTCTTTAGTGGTTTTTTAATAATCAACGTTATTTCTTTTGTCAATAATTTATTAAGATTTCTTCTTAATATTAATTGGAAAACTTTTAGCCAACATTGATTAAGATTATTTTTTTATCAATGTTAATTGGAAAGATTTGTCAGTAACGTTAATAAAAAAGTCAGAAAAAATCTTCAAACAATATCATAAAAATAACTTTGATTAATGTCAACATAAACAATTATAATCAAACTCAAAATAATCTCGATTAACTTTAAATTAACAAACGTTTTACAAATATTATATTAACATTTTTTGATGATCTTTGAGAAAAAATAAACCAATTAAAATAATCTACAACAT
>Ga0123340_1002252_pt1 | contig 17229 bp, 11 predicted proteins | sample SirMexnodulemix_FD_89961 | JGI IMG/M metagenome (GOLD analysis project Ga0123340, IMG submission 89961) | Root nodule microbial communities of legume samples collected from Mexico - Siratro Mexico nodule mix | ecosystem: Host-associated > Plants > Roots > Nodule | place: Mexico: Nepantla... | reverse complement strand
TAAATTGTAAATTTGTCTAGGATTTAATGAGTTAATCCTATCATTTGTGCTTATGTCAATGTTATTATTAATATCAACAATTTCTTCTAGTTGCCTAGAGTTTTGGTTAGTTCTTCTAAGTAATCTGTCTAGGAAACTTGGGTTTTGATTTATTGTTTCTGAACGCTGGGTGTGTCCGGAAACTGTTTGTGAAGTTCCTGTGAAAGGAATTGTAGTGGTAGGTATTCTACTCATGATTTCTTTGGTCTAGGTTTGGCCAAGATAAAGTTGGTATTTGTGTTATTGGAACTAGATGGTCCCAATTTTAATTTGTTAAGTTGTAAAGAAATTTTTTCTAAGTTGTTGTCACCTATTAATGTGGCTAACAGACTTTCAAGTCTTTCGTTTGTTTGTTTGTTTTAATCTATTTATATCAAGAATTAGATTATTAATGATTTTATAAGGCTCTTCTACTTTCTCCTTTAGGGTTTTTATTTCCTTAAGTATAAGAGTTTGAGTTTGAGAGATGGAAGAGAGATGTTCGCACAACTCTTCTTGGGTATTTATGGACAAAACTGTCCTTTTAGTTTCCAGTTTTTGCTTTAGGCTCGGATACCAGAAAGGACAGTTTTGTAAGTTTTAATTTTTTTATTTTAAGTAGACTTAATTTTAATTGATATGCAACAATGATATATTTAAAAATAAAAATAAAAATAGTTATTTTTAAGGATAATAGAATTCTAAATTTCTCCGATAATTTGTATAAAATTTTTAATTTAGAAAATAATATACTAGAATATAGATTTATGATTAAATTGACTATTTTTTTTTTTTAATATATATTATTATATAAGATTGGTGATTTTCTTTAATATCATCTTTTAATTGAAAATTTTTATTTTTCAATAAATAAAAAATAATTTATTTATTTAACAAAATAAATAATTAAAGAAATTTTATTTTGAAACAATTAGACAGCTCATTCTTTTAAGAATAACAGTTAGATCTGTATTTTCGTTAGTTACTAGTAATCATTGTTTTTTAAACATTGATGTTGGCCGGTGATTGTTTTGTTTCTTAATTTAAGGGGTGTTCTTATTTATCATTTATTTACCGTTAATCATTCTTATTACATCATAATTAAAATAATGAAAAATAATAGTTTTAGAAAAAATCTTACATATGCGGTTACTGTAAAAATTGTATTATTGATTAATTAAAATATTTATATTATTTTTAAGATAGTTATCATAAAAATAATATGTTTAATATATATCAAATTGGCACATGATATTTTCTCATGTGATACATCAAGAAATAAATTTTGGGAAGAATATTTTAGAAGATACGAGCATATTTTTTGTCTATCTATTTATCTTGCATAAAATGGACTCCTGGATTAAAAATAATTAACCTTTTATCTTTTAATCTTTTAAAATTTATTTTTTCACACAATTAATCATTATTTAAGCTATCTATTTTTCTTATAAAAGTAACTAATTGGATAACTTCTTAAGAAAAGCAAAAAATAGATTAAAATTGTGAATTTCTTATTAGACAAAGTGAGAGTGTTTTCTTTTGTGTCCAATATACGGTAATTAGTGCACAACTATTTGGTTTTAATAAGCGAGACCCTTATAATCATATTCTACAAGTAGTCATACTTTATAATATGTAAATGCAAATATAAATAATTTTAAAAATAAAAAAGTGATTAATAGTACTAGTTTTGCGTTTTTAATTGCAACTCAATGCATCTTTTACATTATTAGACGTAACTTAAGTGGAAAAATTATTTGTGTCCACGTGTTTGATGAGAAATTTTGAGCCACAGAACATGCCACGTTAGTTGTTTCTCTCACATGACGTTCAGTTTGCTATGCAACAAACAGAAAGAAGGAATAGTTTTCATTTTCTGCTTCCTGAGACCGTGTTCCATGGCATCTCTTTCTACAACTCTTGTGTCAAATTCTCTTCACCTTAACAGAACCACAACTCACTGTTGCCTGCATCTACATCCCACCCTTTCACTGCATCAAAACCTTCCAATATATTGCAAGAATCTTCCCAAACTCTTGACAACTCAAAACCATGCAACAACCACACGCTTTGCTTCTGGCTCTGCAGGCAAGTTTTGTCTCAATCTTCACTCTTTTCTCTTTGTGAAGTAAAGAAAAAGATAAGTTTCTGAAATAGCATCTAAAGAAGTAGCCACTTGTCAATTTTGATTGCACTAAAACTGTTGAAGATATCATAGACCAATATCAGATTAATTTAATTAGAATGCACCGTCTGTTTGAATATATTGTCCTGTAATATTATTGAATCTTGTAATAATTGCTTTAAAATTTATGATAAGTTCTAATTAGTTAACAGTGTAAGTTGTAAAATATATATATATATATATACACACATGTATCTCACTCAAACTCTTTAAAGGTTAATTGTTTGGGTGTGTGAGAACAGGAGTAGAGTCTCCCGTGTTGAGTGAGGATGCCACAAGTTCTTTGGATTCCGTGAAAGTGTTTGATTTGAAAGGAAACGATATTCCAATTTCTGACTTGTGGAAAGATAGGAAAGCAGTTGTGGCATTTGCACGCCACTTTGGGTGATTTTATCATATTTACTACACAAATTAAGTTATTATGCGTGGTAACTCGTGTTTATCAGTTGCTTAACAATAACTTGTGCTCCTTTTTATCTATAAATTTACAGGTGCGTGTTGTGCCGCAAAAGAGCTGATTATCTTGCATCCAAGAAGGTGAAGTTTTCTGCCGTTGTTATTTCTCTTTTCTCTTGTTCTTTTGTCAATTGTTTTATGTTCTAATAAGCTTCCACCTTAACGAAGACTCGTTTGATTACTGTCAGAAGTTCGGACGTTGCTTTTGGTACCTAGTCTTAGAAGTTTATTTTGGTTCTTGGTTTTGAGTTTATAGTATCCACTAAATATGCGTCTTTATTCAAAATGCTGGTCCAAACATGATTCATGGTTTTTGTCCCCTTTCATATGACGAATGTCTGGACTTTGGATGGCTTCCTTTTGGTGTAATCTTTATTTTAATTCACTAGTTCTGACTGAAGATATCCTCCCCAATCCTTACCACGAGGTGGAAGGCCAAAACATGAGTCATTTTTCTAAAAGATAGTTTGCAATGAAAAGTTTTAGCTGGAGGAATCACATTTCATGGTAAATGTTTAGTGGTAACATAGAAAGCAAGATTTGCATGTCTACTAATATGGTGTGTTCTGCCAACAGGATATAATGGATGCATCTGGTGTGGTGCTTGTATTGATTGGACCTGGGAGCATTGATCAGGTATATCAGAAGAAATGATGGTGAATATCTGTACTTTTTTATGAGGTCTGTTGGGTTAGATTTTGTTGTCTTCTTTGGATGCTGTATTTTCTTGTACTGCATCCATCATTTTATTGGCAAGGTTCATTAAACCTAAGTCCTCTCAAACATTTTTTCACAAGCTTTAATTTATAGTCATAAAGATTATAAGTGATTGCTTGGTAATCTTCTTCAATTGGAGTCTGGTTTTGTATTTTAAGTGGAACCACTAATGTTCACTAGATATAACTCTCGGTGCAATGCTCCCAATTATTGATTTCTTCTTTCTCTTATCATCTGAATTTGCTGGAATGTGTTGCTAATACCATATGTTGGTACAGGCCAAATCCTTTGCCGAGCAATCAAAATTTCCAGGAGGTGCTTTGCAGATAACCTTGTGCTTGTTCTAGTTTTCGTAATTTATCCATCTTATATCAGCACTTTGACATAACTCTGTTACCTCTTCTAGAAATATATGCGGACCCCACTCACTCGTCATATGAGGCCTTGCAATTTGTTTCTGGAGTTTTAACCACATTTACCCCCAATGTAAGTCACACACCTCCAGATATTTTATTTAAAAGAATGCATAAAACACCAGTGACTGAATGGTATATATTGAGACTTTTTTTAATTGTACAAAGAATATTCCATGTCAATTTCAGCTGTTACACTGCAGGCAGGTCTTAAGATAATACAGTTATATATGGAAGGTTATCGACAAGATTGGAAGCTTTCATTTGAAAAGGATACTGTTACCAGAGGAGGCTGGTATATAAATTATCTTATACTATATCTTCCAAGACATTCTAAAATACAATAAATATATTTTGAGATATATTTTCTAGTTTTTCTAACAGGATTTCTCCAGCCCATTGAGGCTTGACAGGATCATGTTTTCTCTTTTGTGCATAGCTGAATTCTCTAAACAAGTCCTCTATATTTGACATTGTGGCAGGAAACAAGGAGGAGTTATAGTTGCAGGCCCGGGTAAAAATAACATCTCATACCTTCACAAAGTATGTTATTCCTTGCTACTTGTTACTTGACAGCAGTTAGTGTCAATGAACATAATATTTATGGCATATATACATTTTTCTTATATCATTATGTGGAATATGTTCATGTGAGCAGGACAAAGAAGCAGGAGATGACCCAGAAATTGAAGATATCTTAAAAGCATGTTGCTTGTGAAGCAAGAAAAAGAGGAAGCCCCTCTTTCTCTGCTTTATGTATCCTGCTTCCTGAAGTGGTAGCCACATACTACATACTGCATCGTACATCATATGTAAGCTGCTGCTTATGCCGAGTGGCTTTTCTTGAGTTTCGGTTAAAAAATAACGTTATTACCCGCCATTTATCCAAAGAAAACTCACATTTTGGAACCTATTACTATGGGCTGTTAACTTAAGATTCTATCGATTATTTAAGTCTTGTACATAATAATTTTCCTTTCATTTCATAAGAAGGTGGATCCTTCTATTATGTTGTTCCTACTGATGGAATGGAGGAATAGGTTCATTGAGCACTTTATTTCATTTTCCAGTTTGCGATGGAATGTGCTGGACTTAACAGACTTTCTTAATCACTTTCATTAATAAAAAGCAATGTTTAGCATCCAAACCTTTTCAGTTCCGCTTTTTAAATTAGTTTTGTTTGTTAGGACTTTTATTCATAATTGTGTTCAAAGAAGCGTGGGAGTTGGTGCTAATTTTAACACGTTCTAGAACAATACTTTTTTAACTCCTTCAGTTTCTCTTAATCTTGTTTGTGATCCTGAATTGAAAAACCAAAATGGCAACTTTATGATGGCAGGTACAACTGAACAGAAACATTGAAAATAGCTCATTACAAGATTTGATTCCAGGGCACTAGGTATCATTCATTAGTTTACAGCTATTTTGATTACAGATACATGGGAAGCTACAGCGAGATACAATATATACAGAGTTGGGAGGGGGAAATGGCATATCTTACCTATGATTTGTACAAAATTCCTGTAATTTGTTAGGGAACTATTCAACGCTTACTCCCTGTGCAACCAACTGTATAATGATTTTCTGGTAACCTTCAACCTCATTAGAATTGCAGGTCTCCTAGTCTGAAACCCCATTGATGTGGATAATGCATCATCTCCTGGTAGTGCTTCTATTTTGAGATTTGTAAGGTTGGGGTGCTTTAACTTTGGTGTGTCACTTAGTGCTAATCTGGTTCTCGCAGGAAAAACTTCCAGCCCCAACTCATTTCTAAGAAGTTTTATCATGGCCTCTTGCACTTCTAATATGCGTTTAGACAGATTTTCGTCTACTTTAGTAGCTCCTATAACGATCAAGATATCATCATTTATTGAATGTCCTGCATCCACAAATGCCAACTATGAGTTTATATTTAGTTACATGTTTTTTTTTTTGGTGTTTCCACCCGCTTCCTTTCTATATGAAGATGAATACTTATGTGGACAAAAGACCATGTAACATGGCATTGTAGCATTATATGGCTAAAATTTCCCGTTCATACCTAAACTGTAATTCTCTTTGATCATCCGAAGAACTGCAAGAACAACCAAACGAGCTTCCACCTGTTGACAACGTTGGTTTGCAAACAAAAAGACTTTCAAGAATTTTCCAAATCAAATGTAACTAACAAAATATTGCTTAGTTTATAAATTTGAGAGTCCTGACAGAAAATCAAGAAATAATAAGGAAATAAATGAATTGCTGAAATCTGGAATTAAAAAAAAAAACAAAAAAACGCTGGCAATACATTCTAGGTAAAATCATTCATTTGGTCCTCTTATAGTTGAACAAATTTACCTTTCAGTGCCTACACGTAAAAATCATTCATTTAGTCCGTATACATACTTTTTTTAATCTCCTTTAGTCCCCATGACTTTAAACAGTGAGAACTAAAAGAGATTAAAATTATATGTATAGCGATTCAAATAGTATTTGTTGGGATTAAAATGAATCATTTTTAAGCATAAAGATCAAAACGTAAAATTTTATAACAATGAGGATTAAATGAATAATTAAACCTACATTCTATTATTGACTGAAATTCATGTAAGACTCACTAAATTATGATTAATGAGTTCCAGTCCCAATTTAGTGGGACTAACATGAAATTCACACAATACTTAATACCATTTTGAAAAGATAGGATTTCTAGCATTTCTACAAACAAAAATGTAGCTTTAAACCGTGCTAGAGTTGAGACAGTTCTATGACAAATACTAGCTGAGGAATTTATAGGCACCTTTGTTAGACCTTGAACATCAATTGCTAGGATGTCAGCTACCCTCTTTAACAGATGAGCTGCAATTTTTTCAAGAAGTAGACTTTGGGATCTCTCTAATTCAGATTTATTGCTGGAAGAAAATTCTCCTTGAATATCTCTGTTATCTTGTAGCACTCCTTCACACCATTCCTCAATCAATTCTTCCAGATAGCAGTCATTGGGTTTATACCTGCAATACATCAAGTTATTTAGTTTGAAACTGAAGCGATGTTGGTGTCAAAGGATATTCTGGTCATTCCCTTAAACATACAAGATAGTCCTGAATCACATCCTTCTGTTCAATCCTTTGTATGCTAAAATGTTTTGGAACTCGTAATATTGTGTACCATGAGAACAATGGAAGTAAAGGAATAGAATCAGAATCCCCTCTTCTTCCTTGGACAATGAGGGATTCCTGTTCCTTTTAAATTCAAGGAGACCTAAGAGGATCATGGTATAGGTATCACTTCAGTAAAGCATATCATCTCATCTTGAGTTTGGGTTGCGCAAAACTCAATACCAAAAACTAGTTTATGAGATGAAGATTGTCCAAATTTTTATAAGGCTCTACTTTGATAATATTTATAGTTGATGTAGGATCTAAACACTTCTTATGCATAATATTGGACATCTGAAGTATGAAGCTCGTAGGACCATTTTTTATATTGAATTGGGAAAGCTGTGAGGCCAGGCATACTTTTGGACAGGTGAAGATGACCCAGCATCATATCAATGATAGGGGCTCTGATAAAATCTTGAATTTGAATTGAACCTAATGCAACCCCAAAAGATAGCTCATGAGATGGGGGTTTCCCGATCCTTTATAAGCTCTAATTTGCCTATGCATATATAATTGATTTGGGATCTCAACTTCTCAGAAACAAACTTTTACCACCAATTCACTATGGGAGAAATTATAACCGAAGCAGCAACAACTGATAAAATCATATCGGGGCCTAATAGAAAAGAAACAATATTGAATAGGATCAGCCATACCAAAGTTAACATTATGAATGTAGCATCAGCAGTAGACTACTTTACGTATGCACTTAAGTGCATATAGAGCTTGAAATAACATACAAACCTTGCTGGGCATAGGTAATTCAGAATTATACTTGAAATTTGAAACCATTAAGTAGTGATCTCACAAACATCCAAATATGTTACAAAAGTTGTGAACATGTGATTTAAAATGGAACAAACAAGGTGTACATGGATACACATAACTTGGAAAAGATAAATTGTTCAAGTTATCTGTGATCCGAGTAAAGCTAACATACCCTGCCTTTCGCATATCCTGGTATATAGCCAGGCATTGTTGCACCTCATGTAGGGAGCCATATTTACTGCGTGCCTTCAGAAGTGTGTTGTATGTTATCTGAGAGGTAATTAACAAAATCAGTATAGATACGACGATAATGATGAAAGTTTCCATTTCCATTATTTTCAGAAATTTACTGTATTATGCATTGTCTATCATTTCTTTTCTTCATGAGTAGATATTTCAACCATTCTACTTATATTTTAGTTGGCTTTTATTGATGTAGAATATTGCCGCCTTATCCAAGTTGCATTGAGTTTATGGATAGGGCTATCTAAATTTACCATTTGTGCATGTAACAACTAGAGTCACTGGACACTCACCAAATTTGGACGTATATTGTAGCTTTTCATTTCTTCATATAATGCTAACGCGTGCATAAAATTCTTACTTTCAACACAAACCTGTGAACAAGAAGGAAAAGTTCCCTTGTGTCAGAGACCATATAATTTTAAAGCGTGGTAATTTCACAAAATAAAATGTGCTCATTCTACATAATAGATTTGGACCTTTATGGCTGTTGTATATGCAATAACATCCGGTTTAATTCCGGCATGACCCATGTTTTTCAAAATCTGCATGGGAAACATAATCACCTCATCAGAGAACTAAATGCATGAGCATTGTATGAATAAGCTAAGAGCAATAATATGTATTCTCTGCACATCAATATTTAGGCAGAAAATTATTTCGCAGTGAATATTTTGAAGTATGGTTTTTTATGGAATATGACATTATGACTTCACGGTAATAAATAACAACAACGACAACAAAGCTTTGCCCCACTAGGGGAAGTCAGCTGGAATATGATTTCATGGTAAGTGTGCAAGAATGGTCCCATAATCACTTTCCATGGCTACAATTTAAACATGACAACTTTGAAGTTCCACTATCATTCATCTTGCAGCTATAATTTTGCCTTGTACATATTTTGCTTTTTAACATTTTGGAGAAGAGTTTTCCTACTACCTGCTCCACTCTATGCCTCAATAGTTTTAAGTACATAATCTCTTAGCTTGCACGTCCATTCATACCCAACCAAAAATTTGAAAAAATTGATCATATTAAGATTAACAAATACTTTATAGCTGTTCTTTTAGTGCAAGTGATCCATAAAAAATTACAAATATGATAAGAAACACATGGTATTCCCGGTGCCAGTGTGACCAAAACATCAATCCTGATACAATTTGACTAAAAAGGTTTCCAAAAAAAATTATGGAAATATAAAATATTTTAGATTCATTATAGTGTTACCTCAATGGCACCCTCCACGTTTGCTGATGCTCCACATATATCTATCAAAATTGACCAGCTAATTTGATTAGGGGAAAGACCTACTGTTTCCATCTCTTCGATTAATGCTTTTGCATGGTAATAATCAGTACCACAGGCCTTGAGTAAAATATTGTATGTTGTTGTAGTTGGTGTGAAAGGGAACCTCTCAGCAAAACTCAAGATGTGTGAATTAGAAATGCCATTTGGTATAGTAGTAACATTATGTACAAGTCCCTGCCCTGTATTGTTGTTGCAGCCTTCACCAAATGACCCTAACATCTTTTTTCCCTTCCAAGAATGGAAAAAGCGAAAAGCCCTGTCATATTGGCAAGCTTCAACACATGCATTTAAAATGATGTTGAAACACTGAGTATTAGGCTCGCAGCCAGCCAAAAGCATTTCTTCAAATAACTGAATTGCCTGCTCTACAAGCCCTGCATGTGCACAGGCATTGATTAATGATGACCATGCGACAATATTAAGAGAAACACCAGCAGAAAGCATGTCTTGCTTGATTGTTAGAGCCATCTGCCACAACCTCGCATCTGCAAAGACCTGAAATTGGTGTCAGGAGATGTCAAATGTACTATAATATGAATTTGTTACATAGTACTTCACTGGAGAGAGGTGAAGAAGGTTGTAGATTCCATGCAATATCAATGAAATTATGGTGATTTTGAGTCTACAATAATATACCTTTATAATCGTGCTGTAGGTAAAGACATCTAATTTTAGCTGTCCCACTGATTCCAAATGCTTAAGTTCACTATAAATGTCTTGAGCCAGATCAACTCTTCCAGCAACACAGCATGCTTTCAGTAGGATGTTATAAGATGTCATATCTGGTTTTAAACCAAGATTCTGGATTTGTAGAAGGAATTTAGCCAATATGCAGTATTTGCTCAGATGAAGAAAAACTTTAATGCTCCTGCCAACTCTTGGCATGAAAATGAAAGTATATGCTGTCAATTAATATGTCAAGTTATGCAGAAGAAAATCTAATTAGTCTTTTTTTTCTCATTTTTAAGGGATATCAAACGACAATGGTATAGACATAACTCGGTCAATATGGTTTCTTCAACACATTAAAATTATTGTGAGAAAACAAGAATTGTTAAGACAAGTGAAGTTTTCATTAAAAATATATGCATGAATGCATATCTCTGTTCTGAAATTCTGCCTTTTTCTTCTTTGTGTGTTTGACATGTGTGTATATGTGCATATGACAATGATATTTGAGGGGAGCAAGGGTTACCTGCATATTTTGATATAGATTTAATGTATAGCTAAGATCATGGGAATTCACATTCATGAGGCTGTTGAAAACGTATATATTTGGAGTGATCTTCTGATTAAGCAAATCCTGCACCAGAAATTGTGTATGTAAATGCTATAATACACATCAGAGAAGTGAATAAATAATACAAAAACTTGTATTGAGCTTGTCAGCCAACATTATTACCACTAGCCCAGTATTTATTTATCAGAACAGTCATATTTCATATTTTGAAATTCTAGGAGAGTGCCATTTTAGGAAACATGTGAAGCCAAAATTACTGAGTATGCCAGAACATAATTAAAAATTAATTACAGTTTCTGTATCCCTAGCCTGAGGAGAACATCTCTCCCTCACTGTCATTGCATATCACTTTTTCACAAATTTAGGGGCTGTGAAGAGAAATAAAAAATTTAAAACTAGATAGACTATCCCCATATCACCAAGAGAGCATAAGTATACACGGTTCATGTAGGCATGCAGTTCATCATTTTTTTAGATTACTATCCCTTTAAAGAGAAGTAGGTACTTTATTTGTCGTGCAGTGAATTCAATATGGTGTGCAGAGTTTCGGACAGAATTTAATTACTATGGACTATCCTATAAAACCATTATGCTAACACAAGCTACAGAGCGTCAAAATTGCATTATATGGTAAAGGCTTAGTCAGTGAATCGAAATTAAATTCACATAAAATTATAATATGATTTGATCTCTATATGCTGACGTAAGTTTGAGAAGTTCAATACACATTTTTCAAAATATAAGCTTTATTACTTTTCTAGTAGTTATAACTGTATGATAGGAATTGAGTATTATGGGGTGCCTAAGTCCGTCATTGAGTAGTATGGAACGCTCGATGGAGTATTTAAATGTTTGCTTCCCCCTCTTAATAGTTAGTTTCTGAGGGTCGGATCCCCAATAATACTTATCAAGGTAGTACTGATTTTTTAATCAATAATGCCAACCCTCAAGTAAACTCTTCTCATTTCCCATGCAACAGGATTCTTGTGCTTGAATGTTGTCCTTTACTGCTTCATATTCAACTAAACCGTGGTGACTGAGAGGTTAACATTTATGAGTAGGAATCAATAAAATAATCCTTATTGTGCAACACACTTGTGCTAAAAGATTTACTATCTATCTGTGCTATAATCTCACAACCAATTAACTGCATTCTTCTAAAACCTTTTAATTTAAAATGTCAATTAATCCAATGCAGTGTTCATAATCAGTAATAGCATAGCTCTACATTTAAGAGGAGCAAGAGCAAAAGAGCGCATAAACATGGGGGTTTGTAACTTGTAAGTAATTGGCATTGTATCATAAGAGTTACACGTAGGGGAATAAAACTAATGCAGAACTCATATATGCAAACTTTGAATTGCTTTAAAACAAGTTGAAGTGAATCAATGTAAACTTCCTTAGAAAATACCTCATATATGTACCTAGATTTCATGTAATCACGACATAGACCACAAGCATCAATTATTGCGCGGTATAGGTACATATTCGGAGTATTCACGTGTTTCTTCGACAGCTCGTATGCTTTCAAAGCAGAAGCTAAATCCCTCCTTTTGCCAAATTCTGATATTATATTGCAGAACAATATCTCTGCATGGGGAAGGAGACATGCATACCTGAAAGAAGTGATAACATCATTCTTATCATAGAGAAAATCGGCATAGATCATCACATATTGAATTCATTAGTTAGAAGATATAAATTAAAAATTAACTTCACAAAAGAAGGTATAAAATGAACTATATATTAAAAATCAAAGACAACACATCCAAATGGAATCAATATGCTTTAGAAATAGAAACAATGTATCTTTCACAACAAGATAAAATCATACCTAACAGCTAAAATTGGGTTCCGACTAAGAACACAGCGTTTAATTACGTCAGACGGCTGAACAAGTCCCCTGATTGATATCTTGAAACCTGAAAGAAGAAATCAATGAATTTTATTTATCATAAGTCACAACAATGTCAATCATTAGGAAGCTGCTGTAATATTTTCTATCCCCTGAAATAAGAGTTCACTCAATTGATAATGATGATATATTGCCACCAGTAGTACTATTACTAATAGTGGTGATGACAGTTGTGGGTATTACTACTGGTGGCAATACAAAATATGCTCGGAATATACACTTAATTGATACTATTTTTCTGTATCTCTTTTTAGACATCATATCACATATCATATCTACATTTCTCTCCCTTCTATTTCTATCTCTCTAAGTGTCTAATAGCGTTCATACATCATTTTACATTACTCAAAGAATGCACAGTATAAATGCTAGATTTATATATGTAAAAAAAGTAGGCACCCACTAGAATTGTTTCCTAATAAGAATATAATAATATTTATTTACAACTATTAAATAAATAAATGTTTGTTGATTTTTAATTTACATGAAATTAATTTAAAAAAATTAAATATACCACATTTCTTAGAATATTTATGTATATGTGTGTGTATAAAGAGAAAGAGTTTTATTTTCGTCTAAAAGAATTCAGAAATAAGTTACACAACTAATAAAAAATTATGCTACTTATGACTTTAGGACAATAATTATTTTTTATATATAATAAAAAGCGATACTTGTAGTGACAACTCCGTTCAGAAGCCAATGATCAAACCTCAATCCTTAGTTAAAGCACAAGTGTCAAATCACTTATGTCAACTACTTTAGGGTGATTATCATAAAAGTGAGCAAATTTATCATGAATGAAAATTTGTAATGTGTATATATAAGGATAGATTATATAAGATAAGATTATGAGGAGGATCTATACTACTTAGAAAAAGAACATGGAGCCAAAAATAATTACGTGTGAGAACCTCCATGAGTTCAACAGCCTCCTCAATGTGGCCGTACGTGACCAATCGGCAACACTCCTTCGCAATGGCATCGATGGAAGAGCCACTAAGATGAGAAGCTAGAGAGACTGTGTGATCCTGCACTCTGTTGAGAGTGTGAACAACACTCCTAACCTTATTCCCTTGAATTCCCCACAGAACCATCTTGGCCAGACCCTCAGCATCGACCCCAGAATCAATGGCATCCTCATCAACCACTTCGAATTCCTCAACAAGCTTGGAATCGGCGCTGAGAGAGAGGGGGGCTTGGAGGGCGCATGAAATGTTCCAAGAGGAAGAGAAAGGAGCGAGCTTTGGAAGGGAGGGTTTGATGGGGTAGCGATGGGGTGCTGCAGAAGAAGAAGAAGGAAAAGGGGTTGCGACAGAGGAGCCAAGGATCACGAAATCTCTCATTATTGGTAATGAAGTTGTGATTCTTGACCAACAGTTTGGTTTGTTGAGGGAACTGTGATGGAAGGGTTTATATGGGTTTTGGAATTTGGATTAGATTGAATTTCAAAGGAGCATGTTTTTTTCAACATTATCGTACCCACAAATTCCACTCACACCTTGTTATAATTTTGCCTTTTTCTCCACTTTTCTGTAGAAAATATCTAGCAAGCATCCTACCAAAACGACGTTAATCACGCATCCCTTTTACATGCAGATTTTATCATTTGTTTTTTTTTTTTGGACAGCCAGATTTTTTTATTTGTATACTTTTAATAAATTTTAATTAAAAATAAACAATGTATATGGTATTCAACATTTATGTTCAAAAATTAGTATGTACTCCAATTTCAGTTAGACAATTAAATTAACTTAAATTTAACTGAAATTGAAAAAAAAAAGTCATAGTATCTTTTAAGTAATTAAAATTTGAGGTCAATTTTTATTTTAATTATTAAAAAAAAGGTGAATTTTTATTTATAATTGGATTTAAAAATGTCAAATATATTGAGAGGAAGGGATTGATGCTAGAAGTTAAGGCAAAGAAAACTTTTGGAAGTAGTGTTTAATTCTGACATTTAAACAAAGTTAGTAACTAAATTATACAAAGAATTTGAAAATGAAAAAATTATCCAAAATTAAGAAAACAAATTTAAAAAGTAAAAAAAAAAGTAAAGAGATGTTAAATAAAAGAAATAAAAGATCATATATTCAAAACATGATTTCTTTAAAAATAATAATTAAACAAAAGTTGTATTTTAAAAATACAAGTTGGCATTGAAATTGTACTTCAAAAGAACTTATTCATATATAATTTTTTTAAAAATTATATTTTTTTCTTAATTTACCTATTTTAATAAATTCAAATAAAAATTGCACGTATGTCATACTAGTATTGTTTTAATTACAAAATCAGATATGTAAACTAATATAGCAAGGTAGAACCACTATTATAAACCTATGTGACTTCATAAATCATCTTCATCTAGAAAGAGGAAACCATTATATTAATACAAGTTTTGTTTTACACCAACACGAAAAAGGTTAGATTCTACTTGTGTCAAAATGTTATGTAGATGAAGCTTTGTATTTTGTATTAAAATGGGAGCTGTCTTCAATCATTAATCTTTTGATGAAGTTAACCTAAAATTCCGATCTTAAGTAGAGTTAAGCATTCATATAAGTCTACTTCATTCGCGTTAATTCACTTAATCCACTAAACAAAGCACAACTAATTAAAACAAAAGATATTGAATTTTAGATAGTACTAAATTTTGTATACAAAATAATTTGCAAATTATGTAAATAAAACCTGTTTACACCATAGATTATTAATTGACTTTTGATTAAATATTCAAAAAGGGAAGTTGTTAGATTGATTGATAATAAACAAGAGGTTATCAAGCTCATGGTTGATTACCCTATAACCAATTACATAACCTAAACCCAATTCACTAATTGTCATTTACTAGTCCAACATTTATCTTCTCATTCACTTTTCAAGAACTTTCCCTGGCAAAAAGATGGTTCAAGCAAGCACATAAAGTGATCATTTTGGTCCATATTCATACCTCACTTGATTGGCCATGAAAAGCCAATGACAAATCAGAGGAAGAAAATTGTTTCAAGTGAGTGAAGCAACAAAACCAGAGAAGAAAAGGGAGAAGCCATCAACTTCAATCGAAAAGGATTTACATTTTCTGTGAAATAAAACTTCATTTCTACAGTTACATTGCTTTGAAAGAGATCACTTGATCGGTGCAAGAATGGTGTACAATAAAAGAAATGTGACAATAATAATTGCACCCCCCAGAGTGAAAGTGGGACTATTCCAGAACTTGAGGTTTGATCTCTCTGTTCTCTTAATAGGATCAACCTCCTCGGAAAGAGGGAATTCTGAACGCCTAGGATTCCAACTCACATACTTATCTGAAAATTTGGAGAAGGGTTTTTTGACCCCTTGCTTCTTGAATTTTGACCATGCCTTGTCCCAGTCTGTTGAAGATTTATCACCTGACACATTCAATCAACACTTACAATAAGTTGCAGTGAGTTCTACCCTTTGTTTAATGGATTCAATACGTTTGAAAACAATGAAGATCAATAGCAAAAGTTTGATTATTCTGTTTGGGAAACAAAGGGACATAAAACATGATTTTGGTAAGAAAATTATCTTCTACTTCATTCATTCTATTTCACAGCAAAACTCTATTTCAATACAAATTCTCATTGGAGAAATGAAAGCTACAAGGATTAAAGTCTAGATCATCCTGTTTATACAAAATTTAGCTATTGTTCTTTTAGGTAATGTATGAATGTTTTTAATCTAAAACTAAAATAATTGATCAACAAAAAAGAATGAGATAAAAATAAAATAAAAAACATACATTCAACTTCTCTTACAAACTACCCCTTTGTTCCTATTTTTCTCTTAAAATATCTCTAGAAAAGAAAACGATATCCTATATGTAGATGATCACTGTAATTAGAGAAGAACGGAAAAATGGTGATTGTAGAACAGAAACTGCATACCCTTATTGTTGTTATCGTCTTTTGGTTGAGATTCCTTGGAACAGAGAAGCTTGAAAGGTGGATGAGAGGAGTGTTGGTAACGAGAAGAAGAACAGAAACGATGCGATATGAAAGGTGGTGATGAAAAATGTGTATAAACATCCATTTGCATGCAATTGAATTTGAATTTGAATTCCAAAATTGTTTAGGTGGAAGGAAGCAGGAAAAAGGATCATCACCTGTTCCTTATCCTTTCTTTTGGATCTCCAAATTCACCACCTCCTCACACTTGTCCTTCCCTTTTTGTCCCTCAACCTCCACCTTACAATCAAACCACCTTATTTCTTCTGTACAAATTTCACTTTTTCTCATGTCAATTTCTAACTATGCTCATACTTTTTTGTTTAATTTCAATTAAATAATTTGATTATAATTAAAATGATTTGGATATTACTTTTCCATACTTTTAAGAAGTATGTATGAGTTGATTTGGATATGGTCATTCTTGAGTTTATTATTGAAAATGTAGGAAAGTTATATTTATCTCTATCAGGTTACTTTGGATGATACTTCCTTCTATGTAGAAATTTACACTCTTTTTAATAAAATAATATTTATACTTTTCTAGTTTTTTAAGTAGTCACTTACTTTTTTATTTTATTCAAAAATACCATGCTAAAATTTAAATAAGAATTATGAAAATTAAAAATTAAAGTTTTAAAGTATAAAAAAGAAATAAAAATTGAATGATTTAATGATGAAAAAAATTACATACACTCTTAATTTTTTTAAATAACATTCATATTTTTAATTTTAAAATAAACATTTTTATTAAAATATGAATGTTATTTAAAAAAATTAAGAGTGTATGTAATTTTTTTCATCATTAAATCATTCAATTTTTATTTCTTTTTTATACTTTAAAACTTTAAT
>Ga0123340_1002250_pt1 | contig 17231 bp, 12 predicted proteins | sample SirMexnodulemix_FD_89961 | JGI IMG/M metagenome (GOLD analysis project Ga0123340, IMG submission 89961) | Root nodule microbial communities of legume samples collected from Mexico - Siratro Mexico nodule mix | ecosystem: Host-associated > Plants > Roots > Nodule | place: Mexico: Nepantla... | reverse complement strand
GTATAACTTTATAATGGATATATTCGACAAAACTAGCTTATTATATAAGCTGGTTCAGAGTTAATAATTTTTTTTAACTTATGAGTGTATTTTATAAGATCAATAAATTAGTTATTGATTTATTTTATTGACTTATAAGTTTTGGTAAGGTATTTCAAAATAGTTTTTTTTTTTCATGTTTAACGTATATTTTAGCTCTCTTTTAGCTTGTAAGTAATATAATTTTTTTATTATTGTGCCTTTTATTATAATATATTTCTTTATTATTTTTAATTTTTTATTTATTATTATCTATTTTCAATTTTGTGGAGGTGGTTAATTATTACATAATGTTTAGTATTTGTCGAAAAAATTATTAACCAACAACTAAAAGCTACAAAGTAGTTGATGTAACTAGTAGTTTATAGATTATAAACTTCTAAACTAAACTATTTAAAAGTAATTTAAGAAACACTTTCGCACAGGTCAATCTAACTTTATAAGAAGAAAGTTTCATTCATAATTAAAGGAATTTATAGGGAAATTAATTTAAAATTTGTTTTATGTTGGTTCTGCATGTTTGACATGGATGCATGAATGGTAAAGGTAAAAAGGTTGAGAAAGATGACACAGAGGTAGTAGTTGAAGTGAAAGTGGGAGAGATGGTGCTCTGTGACACTGCCACCACTACAACACATCAACTATCTTTGCCATTAACCAACCTCCATGCGCACTGTCAAACTGTTAAATTTCAACCCATTCTCTTCCATCCACATGCATGCCACAAACACAACCTACCTTCTCAACTTTCTAGTTATCTCTACACTTCTTACCCAACTCAATTTCACAACTTCTTCTACATGCAAAACCTCCATTTATAGATACAAAATTTACTTTGTTCATTATTTTTGAAGGAATGTCTTTAAAGCCAGATTGTACAAGTTTGTATGCCCAAGTTATGATGTGAAAAATTTCTCATGATCAAGATCATCAAAAGGCATGCCCTACTACGTACATCTTATAGGCATGTCCTACTATGCCTCCTCCACCTACTACCTACATCTTATTTTATTGTATCAAGAATAAAAACACCTAAAAAAATGGAAGGCACTGGAGTGATAAAAAATGGATTATTTATTTTACCAATATATCAAAAGAAAGATAAGATTAATGTAATATTTATTGTTTTAGGTAAAAGATTAAATGCATCTTAGAGTTATTTTGTTAACAATTAGACATAGTGATAAGGTTTCAACCTTGTAAACTGGGATTTTGATCCATCAAACATGACTATAAATATTTGTAACCCATGATGTTCTTATTTAGAATCAAATTTTCAACCAGTACAAACAAACACAAATACAAGATATTTATATGATTTTAATCCCATTAGAAGTGGAACTTTGTGAAACAAGTAATAGGAAATAATAACAAATCAAACCAATGTAAGAAAGTAAATGAAACTCATGAAATCATCATGAAAATGTTAACAAATGAAGGGATAGTTAGAAAAAGAAAAGAAATGAACAAAACAAACTCTTAGAATCTCTCTACTGAACATGAGATTAATCAAGCAATTATTCATGTATGAATGTTTGATTGAATAAAGAAAGAAGAAGAAACAAAAATGAAAGAGATAGAAAGAGAAGAACACATTATTCTCATAAGTATAAAAGGAAAATCATCACATGAATTTAGAAAAATTCAAGATTCTAGAAATGAAGAATTAACATCTTAATGAACTCACGATAGAGAGAAAAGTTACTAACATTTTCATTCAAAATTGCAAGTTATGTTGTCAAAGAGGTGCATACATGCTTTTATAAGCTAGCTTAAAGAATAAAGAGTTAATATTTATTTGGTTGGCGCATATACTTTTTCAAACAACACTATTACAAGAAATATGAAAATGTTAGGTCTTGTTTGGTTAGTGCTCACAATTTCCTAATCAAGTTTCTTATTTTTGAGTGTTAACCTTGCATCTGAATTATCTGTCTTGAATTTCTATTATAAATAAAAAAACTATATTTATATATTTTTATTTATAAAAAGATTACAAAAAATGTTAAGAGATATGTTTTTAATTTCTTTTTTCAACTTCTTATACATTGTCCTCATGTATCTTCTTCTAAAGTCTTGAAATTGTACTGTAAGTTCTTTCTTTTTACCTTTTCTTTCTTAATTCGTTGTAGTAATTGTTGAACTTAGTAATGTTAAGCCTCAAGAAAAGACGTTCTAATGATGATGTTTGAAAATATTAATATTGAAGATGTATTGAGTGTTATAACTTTTATTGTATATGTTTGAGAGTCTTTTGCACAAGATATTCTCAAACTTTTCGGTTTGACACACAACCGATCTTAAATTAATAAATAGAAAATTGTTTTGAAAAGCTAAAGTCATGTGAAAAAGGATTATGATTGTGTTAATCGATTAAGGTTTTAAATAATCGATTAAATCGTTCTTAAAGATGTTTTAGAACATGATAATCAATTATTTGTTTTGTTAACCGATTAACACATAGAGCAAATTAAATTCTTGAATATTGATTAACTTTGTTTTCTACAATAAATGAAAAGCTAAAATAATTGATTAATTCATGTAATAATCAATTAAAATAAAAAGTATTTTAACTTTTTTCAAATTTTATTGAGAAAAATCAATTATCAACTTAAGATAATATATTAAATATGTCTAAACCAGTTGTTGTGAGAGCTTGTATAAACATATAAAGATAGTGAATTCCAAGGTTGAATAACTGAGATTGGATGTAGGATTATTGGTAATCTAAACTAGCATAACTTTCTTGTGTGATCTTTCTCTTCTTTTGTTGTCTTTATCTTGTTGATTGTCAATCTTTATAAATCTTGATTCCTAAATCAATTACATTTAGTTATCAAATTGAAATAATTTTCAAAATACTTGAAGATATTAGAAGTGGACTTTAAGCCTAACTCAATCTTACAAATTGGCTTGTAAGGAAAGGGTTTTCTAAAATCAATTCACCTCCTCTTGATTTAACTTAACCTCATATTATTTTTTTAACAAAGATTCTAATGAATTTCTTTTACATGCTTTTTTAAAATCAAACTTTTATTAAAGATGTTGTTATAGACTATATATTTAAGAATAAAGTAATAGGTATACGATGATCCGATATGTCTAATAACCTAAACCTAACCAATCTTATAAAACTAATTTATAAAATGAGATATGTACTTACTTATAAACTATTAAAAGACTTTATTTTTAATTGATACGAGATCTTCAACTTATAAATGTCGAAACCAATAGAAAAGATCTTCTTCTTTTAAAAAAAAAAAGCTAATAGAAAGAAATCTCCGAAATTCTTTCAAAGTCCTATTCAAAGAGCTCACGGAAAGAAGTCTCATAAAAGTTTTTCAAAACATTTTAAGGTCCGTGTTCAATTTATCTCATTTATAAAGCTAACATATTGTCTTGAAGCTCATTCTCGAGACACCATGAGGTAAGAAGGAAATCCAAATACATGCGGAAACAAAACTCTTCGGTTCCTTCTTAGTTACTTCCTTTTCTGTTCGATCAAGAAGTTTGACAATTTGTTTCCTAATCCAGCCAAGTCTTTGAGGAAACTAAAGTCTACCACCGAAAAAGAAAAAATGAAAAAAAAGAACTTCCCTAAATTCAAAGATTAATACTCTGAACCCGGACGAAGAAAGACTCCAGAGCAAAGAAAATATATTGATAATTCTTATATGAAGAATTTATCCAAGAGGGAGAAGATCGAGGTTCAAATACTGGAGTTGCAAAACAAATGAAATAAAAAAAGAAGCTCAAAGTTAACACCAATGTATCCCAATCTTTTATAGACCATCTCCCTACTTTATACATCTTTTCGATAGTTACTCATTTTCAATGTGTGAACACATGTTTTTCCTCATCCATGTTCTTTGTAGAACCGCAACATATAACTGTGAGTCCATGATCCTTCATAGGGGTGCAACGTAGCCATGAGTGTGGTTTATTCTTTTGAGGGAAATGATGACTCTCTTTGTGACTTCCCTCTCTATTTATTTTGAATTAATTACTCTTTAACTTTTAGTACCTTCTCCTTTGACATTTTTATTTTGTTGAAACTCAAAGTTTACCTTCATATATTCATTCTCGGTATATTCATACCTCATATATCAAAACCTCATTTTAAATTTCCAAAATTCTTACCATTTTTTTCTAAATGATTAATTGTTGATAATCAACCAACTCTTTCTTATATTTTTATACAATTTTATCACACTAAAATATCGAAATCATTAATATTATTTTCTTTATTATTGATCATTAAATGGATAACACAAGTAGATGTATCGTCTCTTCAAAGAGACAGAAATACTGACAGAAACAAAAATCAAATTTTAAGAGTTTTCGGCTGAGATGTAGATATTAGATCCAAAATCGTTGATTCAGATGACACCACTTTTGAGATGATTTATTCTAAAATGAAATCTCACTGAAATTATACTATTTCATATCTAACAAAAGAGTGGTAAAAAATAAAGATATAAGATTTGATACAGCTTTTAAAAGCACGATTCAGTAGTAGAAACATTAACTATGCTATTTCGTGGCTCAAAATTTTTGTGGCTTTCTCTAACTTGAGATTTCATTTGATAGTTTCTTATAGGATAACATAAGAAGCCAAAATTAAACCATAATCCATTTGGAGGTTGTAGCCACGACTCCTAAGTGGGCCACTAATAACCACGCCCACGGGATTAGTGTGGTCTTATCATTTCTAATGAACAATATCAAATGTTTAATCACAGAAGCCACCCTTTTTGAATAGATTTTTTTATCCTGGAGCAAGCCATGGTTATGCTCCACTTCAATGACAGGTATGCATTTGCTACCAAATAATTCACAACCACCAAAATGCAGACGTAAGACTCACCAATGGTGTTATCATGCTGCCATGATACTAAACTTTAGTAGTAGTGTGCCACACATTGTTGCTGTCCTTTTTCATATTTTATAACCATACCAAGTTATCTAATTTAGTCTCTTAATTTAACTATTATTAAGTCAGCAGGCTTCAGCCAACTGCCACTTGAAAGACTTGACAATATTTTTCACACTAAAAAACATCATTATTCAAACATGGAAAATTGGACTTTCAAAAGGACAACATCCCCCCTTGTACTCTCCCTTGTCTCTCACCATCACCTCATTTGCTTCCCAAATCTAAATCCTCTTCCACAGTCTCAAAAACCCTTTTTCGGTGCTTAATTTTGCTTCAGTGTTTGCCACAGAAGATACCCTTTGATGTTAAGTTTAGGCTGAAGCAAAAATGCTAGGGAAAAAGATGGTATCTTTGAAGAAACTGGCAAGGAAAGTGAAGGCTGTTGGTGGAGCTGAGTCTGACACTCCCTACCAAGAATGTTTGCTAAAGGGGTATGAGGAGGAGAAGGAATCACCCTCTAGCGTAACCCCAACTGGTTTTCTAGCACTTTACGTTGGTGAGGAGCGCCAGAGAAATGTGGTCCCAACCAGCTACCTTTCCCACCCTCTTTTCAAAATGCTGCTGGAGAAGGCCTACGATGAATTTGGCTTTGCTCAGAGGAATGGCCTAGTGGTTCCATGCAGTGCTTCAACATTTCGAGAGGTGGTGAATGCGATTGAATGCAACAATGGCAAGTTTGACTTAGGAAAGCTTTTTGAAGATTTTGCTTAAAAGTGCAGAAAACTGATCATCTGCCATGTGTTAATTTCTTTCTATTTCTGTGGTTATTCATAATGTATCAGAACTGTGACCTTATTGTTGGATGTTCTAGCCAGATTTTGAAGAACACAGGTCTTCAATTGAACCTATTTTTCCGCAAACAATTTCCTAGTACGATTGTTCTGACTTGTAAATTGGTTTTTGTCCGTACGTATGATAGTGAACTATCTATCAATAATTCAATATTTTAGTGGATCCGAAGCTTATAGAATTTCAGAAATCAAACATGTCCCTTGCTTTTACAACTGGCAAAAGTGACCTCAGTAATCAGTGGCAAGAATTGTGCGTGTTCAATTAGTCAATTGGATGTTTTCAATGGAAATCTTGCAGTGTCTCCTAGATTTGGAAACAATCAAATAATGTACCTGCATTGAATTTACACGTGTATTATGTGCTCTTTTTTTGAATTTAGTCTCCCAAGGGCTACCAAAACCTAAATAAATGAGATTGTGGATTTATGTGAATTCATTGGGTACCTTTTATAGGGGACAATTCTTGTTGCACCTCCATATTCTCTTGTATCCAAAATATAAAAAGTTATATTCACAACTACACCATCTAGAATATAATATTTTTTTTTTTATTTCAGACCGTGAAATTCTAGATACAATTTTTTTTTATATTTTAGATTGGGAAATGTAAAATATAAATTCTAAAAAGTTATTTTAATATTTTCGAAAAATATGGAGGTGCAGAAAGAAAGGCATAGAGGTGCAGGAAGAAGCGCCCTTTACATGACTTGTTCGGGGCAAGCGTACTGATAATCCAATGGAAATATTTCTTTGATTGTTACAGTGTTCTCCAATCGGACCCCTTCTCTTTGAAGGTGTACAAAAACACGAATTAGTCACAATAAAAGAAACAATTCAAGATTGCATGTCCTGAGATTTTTAGTGCCCTCGACCGAAAAACAAGTGTCCCTAAAATTCATCTGAAATAATTTTGTTTTTTATATTTAGGGCAGATTCATCGATAATTTTTTTTTCATGATTAAGATTCTTTAAAAGTTATTTTGAATTGAAATTATTGTAGTATTATTTAATCTATCTTGTGGCAGCAGAACCCAAATAAAATCTTAACAATTTAATTTTGAAAAACTTGTGTAAGTAAATGCAAAAATAATAGGAATAACTAATATTATTTCCTTATGTGGACATGCATCAGCGAAACAGCTAAATGTGTTTAATAAAAATTGAGATCTCAAAACTTAATTTGGAAGAAATTGTTAAAACTTATATAATACTTTTAACTAATCAAATGAAATTTCACCGTTAAGATTATAAGAAGAAATATGATATTCTGGAAAAAAAAACTTGAGACTTTTGTAAAATATAAGAAATAGATTGATAATTATAGGTGAATTGAAATATAATTTTATTATATATAACATATGCTCTATCATATAAACATAATAGTTTATCTTAATTTTAAATAATAAATTATATTTAAGCATTTTTTTACGACAAGTTTGGGACATTTTATAATTTTTAGAAATAAACGGAGAAAGATAATGAAGAGGTGCGGTGTCGAATGGAGACCCATCTTCAGCAGTGCTACTCGCACACTTCCAAATTTCTGGGTCAGCCTATTCCACCTTCGCAACCATCTTCCTCATGCCGACCCTTTCTTCAGGCTACACCCTTTTCCCCTTCTCTCGTCTCCTGCTCCTCCAACAACTTCCCACGTTGGGATTCCAACGCCGAATCCTTTCGACCCCGAAATTTCACCTCCAGCGGCCCCAGAGGCAAGGAACGGGAAGAACAAGAACAAGGGTATGGGAGGAAGAGACGCTGGTGGTCTGACGAGGAAAGAGAATTCGTGGAAGATGAAGAAGAATATACTTCTAGTGGGATTTTGGAAGAAGCCATTGATGGTGTCTGGTTTCTGCAGGTGAAGCTCTTTCTCTCTCTCTCTCTCTCTCTCTCTCTCTCTCTCTCTCTCTATTGTTTCCGTGTCAAGTCCGTGTTTGGTTTTTTATTTTGGGTCTTGCAAAGGTGGTTAAAAAATTTAAAGAAGATTTTTTTTTTTTATGGCAAATCAGAGAAAAATGCAGTGAAAATTATTTTTATGTCGAAGATATAAGTAGTTTAGAAGGAAAGTAGACATTTTTTTAGTAATATTTTTGTTTAGAGAATGATCTCTTTTTAGAATTTTTGGATATAGATGGAAGTGTATTAATAAAATGAGTAAATTGTTACCTTGTTGTGTCTTACAATTTTAAGATTAGTTGAGTGTTGCATAAGTCAATACATTTTATGCTCTAGATCTGATATGTATGCATCGTGTATAAAAGGACCTGCAATAGATTTTTTATCATTTTATTACATCATCGTATTCATTTATTATGATGTGGCAATGATGAATTTCATCAGATATTCATGTAAAAAAATTATATTGATAGTACGTGTAAATTAAACTCTATAATCCATTATAGAAACTCCAAGGAGTTGATTGAGTAGATATGACAAAATTTTGCATCTAATTAGTCTCCGTACTAGACTTTATAGGATAAGATGAATGCAAGTTTTTCTGCCAATGTTCTTTTTAGCTTGGAGGCTTATTCTACTTTAGAGTTTAGACTACAGCAACATCCCTTGCTCTAAATCAGTTACTACATACTCTGTTATAAAGAACTTTGAATTTCTTTCTTGTTTCCTTGCCATTCATGATGAAATCAGGACTCGGATTTGTAGTTAGATAACTGTCGAAGTGTGAAAATATGTGTTAAAGATACTACTGTCTTAATGATTTGCCATATGCTGCCATGACTGTGATTAGCTTGTAAAGTGGTATAATTTGCATATTCTCTGTTAGTATAGCTTTCTCTTACTACAAGAAAGAAAGGGAGCAGGGGGACTCTTTTGTATAAAAGCATATACATTTTGGCTCTGGACCTTTTGTCACCCATATTTTCTAGTGTGCTGTTTTAATACATGGAACTGACATAAGAACGCAGTGTGTCATATGGCAAAATCCATATCGGTTAGGGATGACATACTTTAATACATATAATTTGATTTTATTGTCAGACAAACCTCAAGTATTGCCTTAATCCTTAACCTGAATTTCTTGTAACCATGGGTTCTGTTGATGCTTTATGTAATATATTTTGTTAGAAACTTGGGCCCATAGGCTGGATTGTGAAATATGTTGGTGAGGGAGCGAGAGCTCGAGTTAGTGACTGTTAATTAAACATCTAACAGATTTTGACAGACAGGCTATAAAGAGATAGTGGGAGAAGATTAGGGCATTCTGTTGAGTAAGAGATTGGTTTGGGGAGAGATCTAAGGCCTTTGAAATCCGGAGAGGAAAATTTGTATTCAATTTTTTCTCTACTATTCATAGCTTTCTTAATGCTTAATGCTAACAATTTTGCTCATATTGCTATCAAAATTTCACACTTGTAACCAATGTAATGGAAATATAGCTTTTAGTTGAGTGCCATAGGAAGAAACCGTTCCTCACATTCATATATTTCTATTTGAAAAATATTCTACTACATGAGGTATGACATATTTTGATAATGAGTACATTTTTCTATCTCTAAATTAGAGCAAAATAGTAGTTGTTTGTAAAATTGGCAGTCAACTGATTTTCAATGGATTCTTTGTTGAGGTCACCTCTTGAGTGATTGAACCAGTGCATAAAGAGTTTAGTATCAAATTTTCTTGAACTAAGGTGTCAAGTGAAAGAGAAACAATTCTACCAAGAGACTTAAGAGAACAAAAGTTCCAAGACAAAACTTGACAATTTTAAAGACTAACTAAAAAGGTATCAAGCAATAATAAGCTAAACCAATTGGAAGAAATATGTGACAAAACTAGATTATGACAAGGATAAAGCACATTTCAAAGACTAGAGTCTACTTAAGTCATGTAGGACTAAAAACTAATAAGAGAACACTTGATAACAGATTAAGGCGACCACAATTTAGTGAGGTAATTTGCCAAAATAAAATGAATCAACAATTAATATTGCATCACTTGAGAAAAATACAAAAGAATAGAGAAAGCATTTGAGAGCTTTTTTCCTCTCTCTTAGATTCTCATTTATAATGACATTGGAAGTTTAGATGCAATGAATTAGAGGAAAGACAAAAAAATGAGGAAGGTCAAAACTAGAAACTAGGTACAGCAGCACAAAGCACATAACAGCTTTTCAGTGAAGTCCAATTAAGATGACCTATTCTAACGGCATCTAAGTTTTAGAACATTTGTTTTGCACTTTTATACCTTCATATTTCTTTTGCTTTTTTTAAGACTATGTTTCGGAATTCAAATTAATATTTTTTCTAGTGCTTTTGGTTCCAAACTTAAACAAAAAATTAAAAGATGATTCAAGCCTTGCATAGTAATAATTGTTCGTGCCATTAAATCTTGAAACCATCCTAGAGTAGAGAGAGATCACTGTTTCATAATGCTTGGTTTTCTAGACATTTCTTGTTGCATTTTTACCACCGGCCGCACTGTCAATCTTAATCAAAAACTGAAGGATATTTATTGGCATTTTCTCAAAATCAGTATCTTGTTTCCTCTCATTCTCATTTTCCTTAATTGTTATTCTCTTCTTTAAGTCACTATATGGATGTTGCTCTGACTTTTGGTTAGGAACCAACAGTTGAGAGTGGGAGATAAAATATATTTGAAATGGATGAAAAAAACCACAAAGAGGAAGACACTCTTCCCCAAGAGTTTCCCCTTTTACAAAAAGAGGAAGACACTCTCTTCCCCTTTACCCTAGTAGCCTTCTATTTATATTCTATATCCTAGCACTATCACCATAAAATTATATATCCACAACTCTTTCTAATTATCCATGCATTGAAAGATTGCAAAGCTTTCAAAAGTAATTGCTAGTTACATATCACTTATGTATTTGTAATTTATTCTGTTTATGAATATATTATCCATCATTGTTTTGTCATGAAAATTCTGACTGCTTAACTATTAAGCAGTGAGAATTTTCATCACGTAGTGGGTTAAGAGACTTTTGTTGTTGCTGTTGTTATTTTCATTACATAAGCTTACAACATCTTACTTGTCTCTACATATGGATTGAAATATTTTTGTTCGCATGAGGTGTTACAATTTTTCTTTGAATGCAGATTTTCAAATCCTATGGTTGGACTCTACCGGTGATCCTTGCATCGTGGTTGCTATCTAGTGGCCCTAAAGCTTTCCTTATGGCATTAGCTCTTCCCCTTGGTCAGTCAGCACTTGCATTAGCATTTGAGAAATTATGGAGACCGTCCGAGAGCAAACCAAAACGCAAGTACAGGATGAGGAGGAAAGCTCGCCGTGGTAAAAACACCAGAGTTGAGGAGGAACCAGTAGAAAACCAGAAAACCCAAAAGGGGTACCAATCATGGGTTGTTGAAGATAATGGTTCAGTTGATGAGGGCAGCCAAGAAGCAGCAGGGAGTTTTGGTGGATGGGATGACTTGGAGAGGTCAAGACCCGTGAAAAAGTCTTCCTATGCCATGGATGGATCACCAACCATTCCTGTAGACGGTGGTAGATTGAGTAGGAGAGAAAGAAAAAGTGACACACCTCTGCTGTTTCGGTTGCTTGTTGCAATTTTTCCATTTTTGGGCATATGGACAAAGATGCTGTAATAGTCTCTCCTCTGCCATAACTTTGATCTTGGATGAGTTGGATGTGATGTTTTACATCTTCCTCGGATGAAAGGAAACCAATACGTTAGTTTGTGAAGGTTGTTTGTCAATTTATATGTAGTCTGTTACATGATGAATAAGTTCATTAATATCATAAATTTGACTTACGGATGGTCTTGAAAATAGATAAAGGAATTATTTTTATTATTATAATTATTATTTATGATTTTATTATTATATTTAGTTTTTAAATTTACCAAACCCTACTACAAGAAACTTCATTCTAACTTAATTGGGTCATAATATTGTCGAAAATTGAGAATAAAATAAACCAATAACCTAAAAAAGAAAAAAAGAAATCTCTGGATTTTAAAGGCTATTTAACAATCGTATGGCAACGCTTGCATGTGTCTTGAATCCTTCATTGAGAATTATAATATATATTTCTTCCTTTATTTTAAAATACCTGGCCTGGTAAATTCAAAGGCCAAGGAGAATCAAACCAACTCAAATATAAGCGGAAACGAAGTTTGAGTTTGATCATGAAATTATACACATTTGCTTAGCCTCAGAATTGGCTTATGGTTCAATTTGTTCATTTTCACTGCTACATCCTTCCACAAGTATTCTCTTCATATGATCGACTAGTCCCTGAATCTGCTCTGTTGAATGAAGGGGCCATGGATATACACAAGCACAATCCAACTCTCCATTCCTTATGGTATCAAATAAGGCTAAGGATGGGCCAACACCATGAGCAGAAGCACATCCCACATAGTCTTCCAATCCAATCTCCCCATGCATTTCAGCCGAGTCAACAAAGACAGCATCTTCGAACACAGAGATCAAGGCAGTTCTAAGTGACGATGAGGGTGTCAAACCGGGGTTGTCAATAGCCTTGCACATGAGGTAGTTCAGGTCAGACATGTCTGAGAAATGCTTGTTGCAGTTCATAGCATTTACAAAGGAGCTATAGCATCTCTTTGCCAACTCCCATAGGGTTTCTTCACACACGTCATGTGTGTTCAGGATGGCAGAATGGTAAAATCCTGAATCAAACAATGGGAAGCATTGACAGCAGAATGTTAAAATTATACCAAGAAATTAAAAACTGTATAAAATTCCTTCATCCGCTCGGATTATTAATAATTTCATAGAATTTTAAAGTCCAGTGCCTTGGAGGTACCCAAATCGTAGCTTTCATGTTTCAATAGAAGAAGCATCAGGAAATTATCTAATTTGTCATGAATGAACTATCTCAAAAGCTTAGACTGAGACGCATGAATAGTTTTATATCATATCCCTAACATGACTAATTAATTAACTAGGCCTGTAAGAAATGATAGGAAAAGTTTGATTTCAATAGTAAAAGGAGCAGCCTTCCCTTCCTCTCCATCCAAGAAATGCTTTTACCACTCTAATAAAATAACATAAAAGAATTCAAGATACATGGAACACTGAGAAGGTTTGATATTTCTGTTGCAGCTGTCACTTGGTAACCCACTCAAATAATTGTGAACTTAATAAGGTCTTGCAGTTTCACTTAATAATCTTTATATTATTACTAATAAAAGAAACAATAATCTTTCCAATTTACAAATAGGACACAGGCTGACAAAAAAGAGGGCGTGCATATATAAAGCATCAGTTGGGCATGATGTCAAAGTACTAGCAGCAGGATAACTAAGGAAACAAGTAATTACTAGAAAATATGGCTTACCAGCATGGTTGCTGGGAAGGACAGGATCAAGAAGTGGGCGGCAATCAACAAGTGTTACTACAGCATACTTTTCTCTTTGATAATTAGGAAGGCACTTAGAGGTCCATGCTGCCATCATTCCCGCTGCTGCAAGTGCCCCACAAAGTTTAATCCCTCTTGACTTGCATCCCTGCATGATTTTTCACAGTTAACTTAATCCATCCAATTAATCAGAAGCAAAAAATGAGTAGACTAGAGTAGGATCTCACTTCACAACAATCAGACTGCGACGCCTTGAATGAATGGATGTTAATTAAAAAAGGTAAAATTTTTATTAGGCAAAAAGACTAATACAATTTTCTCCCGAATTATATTATCCGGAGTGAATAACATATCATATTCGAGGGAATGGTTTTATGTTTAAAAGATCCAGGTTAAGAAAAAAAATGTATTTAAATTATTGTTAACCTGAGTTAAAGAAAAAAGAAAAATGCATCTAAATTATGGTTGACCTCAACTTTAATTCCTAATTGATGTAGAACTATTTTTTCGTTTAAGTTAAAATACACGACATTATTTAATATTTTATCTATTTTATCTCTAATGAAATATAAATCTTAACAAATACTCAAAAAAAGTTATTTATTTTTTATCATATGAATAATGACTATTTGAAGCCATATAATAACACCTCTACCAAAAGAGTATTATTTCATACTACTACTCGCGTTTTATAATATTTTTATCACCTTTTAATTTTTACTCTTTTATAGATAGATTTCCCTTCCGAACTTAGATGACTCCTTTTAGAACTCATCTTCTCGTAATTCATAGTTGGATACAAAGATTTCACTTCCAGAAATACTCTGTTTTTCAATAAAAACAAGTCGTAACCTCTGAGATTTAAGCAGACACCCCTCCTTCATAGTAAAGGCGCTTACTTCCTAATAGCTTTGACCTTTTACTAAAGACTTCGGTATAATGCGTCAATTAAGTTTTTCTTTCTTGAAATAACATGGATAATACCTCCTTCCCCTTTAAGAAAGGAGGTAATCCAGGCTTAGAAATAGAGTTGCAATAGTCAAGATTAATTTCTTTTTAACAGTTGAAAAGATAGTGTCAGCGAGAGCTCATAAGCCCAGTTAAATAGCGCCATACATTTACCAGCAAAATTATCTTGGTGGGTTGAAGTCTATTTCGGGCTATATGAATTGTTAGTTTCTTACGTTTAACAACGTAATGATAATGAAGTAGACACATAATGAGCCACGAACTGAATGCAAGAGTCGGACTTGTTATCTTACGAGTGTAGTCAATTTGTATGCTGCAATTGGGTGTTGTCGTACTTGGTCGTGGCAGTAATCACCTACACATAATTTTGTATCCCATGACTTATCCCCATTCTCAATCGTTCTTACACCCGACTCCAGGAACCATACCAAGTGTTATCACACAACTTATGAGCTTCAAAATTGGTCATTTTCTGAGTACTATTGTGGAAATACAGATACGTCATATATATACCTAACAATGATGAGTCACTTTCGAGGGAACCAAAATTTTCGAAGCTTGCGATAAAGATAAGAAGTGACACTAACATATAGATATGACCAATTTCGAAAATAAAAGTTAGGGCAACATGATATCTAATTTCACAACCTTACGTCATCAAATTTAATTCAATATTTCTTGTATCTATTAATAGGCATTTTTCTTGTTGCTATTGGTTATGGGTTGTTTAAAGATTGAGTAAATTATTTTTATGTAAAAGGATGTTATTTTTATAGTGCATGTTTATACAAGTAAACTTAAATGGCCACTTCTTCTGGTAGTGAAAAAATTCAACAAAGGACAATAATATTTTGTTATTGAATGTATATTTAAAAATTAACTCAAAATATAGATAGTAATACTTTTTAATGTTGATTAATTAGAAAATTAAGAGAATAAAAAAATATTATACTAACTGAATAAATAAAATTCTTGTCGTGTTAATTAAATAAATTCTATATTTATAAAAAAAGTTCTACATATACTATTATAAATAATAATTAATTATATTCAGAAAATTTTCAACTAGTATAAAATCAGTCCTTTTTTAAGATCTGAGAAAGTTAATATAATTTAAACTAATTTATAAGAGAAGTAAGTGCGATATTTTTTCCAATAGAATAAAAAAGAAGAATGAAACATCATTTATCATCAGAAAAATCTTTGAAGAGGTGAAAATACTTTACTCTAATTAACTATTCAGATATATAACTCAACTAAATGAAAATGGTTGTTCTTCCGGAGTAATGAATTATTAAAAATTGTATAAAAACACGTTAAAAACCATAAAAGAAAACACTTTTATACATTTCAATAAAAAAAATCTCATTTTCTTTTAAAAAATAGGACACTGATTAGGATTTCACACCAATCAGAATAATATAATAGAAAACAAAAAGAAGGAGGGTTGAGTTGGTAACTCACCGCTAGAACGTTCTTGGTTTCGTCTGCATTCAGTTGCAACCTCACGATCCTCGATCTTCGACGCGAAGCGGCGTCCACGAAGTTCAAATTCGAGAACCTCAGCGCGTTAACCGAGTACCCAAGCACGTCCAACCCACGCGCCCAGAAAGGCTTGTGCATCTTCCCCTCGGGTATCAGATCCTCTATTGCCGAACCCACTTTCCGCTCCCCAATCTCGCCGGTCCCGGCGCCGGAGAATAGCTGCATGAGCTCCCTGAGCAGAGCATCCGCGGCGGCGCGGTCGCATGTGGCAGTGTGGAGGCGGAGGATCACGGCGAAACGGTCGTGGGCAAGGGTATAGGCGGAGGCATGGAGCACGTCGAGGTCGCGTGCCGCGTAATCGCACCAAGTGTCGTCGTTCAGCTGGTTCTCGATGAGCGTGTCGAAGGGGTTATCGTGACCGTTGGACTGGGCCTGGACGATGTGGGCCGTTGAAGCGAGATCATAGTGTTGGACTTGGACGTTGGATGAGGCAGGGGTGAGGAAGTGGAAGGTGTTGGTGGAGGGGTCGTGGTGGATCTTGGAGCGGAGGATAGGGTGGGAATTTTGGAGATTGTGGAGGGCATTTTCGAGAGTAGCGATTTCGGGTGGCTTCGAGAGGAGGAGGCTGAGCACGGTGACGCCCGTGCCGATGGGAACGGCCTTGCACCAGCTAAACTCTGTTCCGCCCGCGGGGCGGGCTTCGATGGGCTCGGACGTTTCTGGGCTTTGGGCCTCATTATCGCCGTTTTGGGCCATTTGGATGGAAGTACGAAGTAACGAGTGAGGGAGTGAGACGTAGAAGAGTGGAAAACGAAGTGAAGAGAACGATAAGATAACGTGGAAAATATGCTATCGCTATTGGACCAGTGTCTTTCTTTTGTCGTCAGGTGTGAGTTGCATTCAATTTTTTATACATGTAAAATTATCTGGTTTCCTTTTTTTAAATACTGATTTAAGATTTTTTAGAAAAATTAAAAAAATGTAATAAAGACTATTTTAATAAATATTTATAATATTTTTTATTTTTCTAACTTTCACATCACCATAAATATGTAATAAATATATAGATATATTACATATAATAATAATAATAATAATGAAAAATAAAAAGGGATCATAAGAAAGTATTTACTATCTATCTTAAATTTTGAAAAGGGTAATTAAAAAATTAAAAACACTGACACTTTATAATAGAAAAAATTACTAGTTGATTTTATCAACAATTAATTTTCTTATAAAAATTCTGATAAAAGAGATATTTTTGTACAGTTTCTTTTTTCGAATAATATCTTTTTATTTGTAAAACTCCAGACTGGAAGACAGTTTTTGTTCCATTAATGTAACTTGAAATTGATGGGCAGAAGATACAAAGGAAGAAGAAAACACAGTCACGTTACGACAGGTAGGGTGGGGTTTGGCCGAATCTTTTCCCCTGTAAATCCTTCTCCAAAACAACTTATCATGATCAAATGTTTACGACTGTAATTACCAATTTTTAGGACCAAATTCTGAGTTTATTTTTTTATGATGGTTGGTTAGAAAACGTTTTTAAAAATAAATCTAAATTTTTTATAGTAATTTATTATATTATTAACAATTATGAATAAATTAAAGAATTATTAATTAAAATAAAACTTATAACTTATTCTCATTAATTAATATTATTAATTTAAATTTGTTGATATTTT
>Ga0123340_1002247_pt1 | contig 17245 bp, 13 predicted proteins | sample SirMexnodulemix_FD_89961 | JGI IMG/M metagenome (GOLD analysis project Ga0123340, IMG submission 89961) | Root nodule microbial communities of legume samples collected from Mexico - Siratro Mexico nodule mix | ecosystem: Host-associated > Plants > Roots > Nodule | place: Mexico: Nepantla... | reverse complement strand
ATATATATATATATATTGACCGGTATATGTTTACTAAAATTTAAACATTACATTAGAATCGAACTAGTTATTTCAATAAGGAACTGGTTTTCATCTGTTTGGGCTATGGTAAGAAATTAATGATGCACAAATCCAATATTAAACCAGTCAAATTAGTAAACTACAACTAAACAATAAAATTATTTAATTTTATTTTAAAAATAACTTAAATTATTAATATTTTATTATTGTTATTATTAATAAATATTGATATATATTACTGAAATTTTAATTTAAATATGATATATATGATTAAATTTTTACATGTGTGTCAAACATTAAAAGCTTATAAATTTATGCTTAGTTTTAATTTTTAATATCATAAATTCTCAAAATAATTTTGTTGATTCTAGTTGAAGTCCATGTAACCATGAAACTTGAAACGTTGTCCGGAGAAAGAAAATAAAAAATAAATATAAAGATGCCGTGATAGACAATAATGCTACAATATATGCAGTACATATATAGATAGCAGCTACCTCCATTTTCTCTGCCACCCATCTCTTTCTCCATTTATTGCTTCCTTTGATATATCACTACCTGCCTATATAATCTCTTACTTTGCTTATTCCTTTTTATTGTTTATGTGATATCTCTTATCAATGGAAGCCAATGCAGATTATACACAAGATGCCACTGTTGATTTCCGTGGCAACCCTGCACTTTCATCTAGAACTGGCAAATGGAAGGCTTGTGCTTTTCTTGTTGGTGAGAATTAATCAATACCATTCAATTGCTTTTCTTAGATCTCCACTGTTTTTTCATAACAATCTCCAAACCTTTGAAGTTTTGTTCATTCTTATAAAAGAATTATATTTGCATTATGCTGACATAGGTTGTTATGCAGACACCATATATTTTAGTAGTCTTCACACTGTTTCTTGTTAATGGTTGGTTATACCTCGTATAGCATGAAACATGATGTAATAAGAAAACATATAAGATTAATTAGGTTATGTGTTATATATGACATGGTTCAGGGTATGAAGCGTTTGAAAGGATGGCCTTCTATGGAGTGGCTTCGAATTTGGTGAATTACCTCACAACACAACTTCATGAAGACACAGTTTCATCAGTGAGGAATGTGAATAACTGGTCAGGATCTGTGTGGATAACGCCAATTCTTGGAGCTTGCATAGCAGATTCTTACTTGGGTCGCTTCTGGACTTTCACTCTCTCATCTCTCGTTTATGTCTTGGTAACTTCTTTTCTCTTTCTTTCACATATAAAATCCACACTCTACTTCTTTATACTTTCTCCATCATGATCCAACTGCGTCAACATTCACCATCTTTATGGTTTCCAAACAAAGCAAATATTGTGAAAAAGTTACATACCAATAGTGAAATATTTATCTGTTATACTTTACTATATATAATAAGTTTGTTGGTTTTTAAAATAAATTTCAAAAATTAATCAATCAAAATTAAGCTTCTCTGTCTTTTACTTTTAGTACCTTTTTTCTGTTTACCTTATCCCACCAAAGACTTCAATTCTATTATTTGCACTTGTGGGGGCAATATATATGATTGTTAACTGTCATAGATTGGACCAGATAATTATTTATGATTAATACAGCCCCACCTATGAAGCTATATGTGTCCTCATTTCTATGGTTGATTTTTCAAGAAAAAAGAATTTCCAATACAATTTTTAAATTTATATGTTGTTCGTTTTCAATGTGATATTCACATTTCAACTCCAACACTTTCATCCTTAAATTTATGTACATGTATATAATGAAGCATTTACATATAGTTTGTGATATTATCTCATTTTTAATTTTTAGTTTAACTTTTAAAAGAGGTGAAAATAAGAGAGGTTTTATATAAAATGTTACCCACAAAAATGACCTTTTTTCAACATATATAGGATGGTTTTTCTGTATTTGAAATTAATATTTACAAAGGTTAGTGTAAGTAATATATTTTTATTATTAATTAAGATTTATTAAAAATAGTATAATTATATAAAACTCATTGAATATGGAGTGGAATCCACATTTTGCTATTTTTAATAAATTTTATCTAATATTAGAAAGTGTGATAGAGAATGACATTAGGATCTCCTCTAAATTTCATTTTAAAGAATGTTCACTGTCAGTTATAAAAATGAGATTAGAAATTATATTGGAAGGCTAAATTACGTGTGATTGGTAATGAGAGAATATGCCCTGTGGCGTCGTAATGATGTTGTATATCATGTCATGTAGATGTGCATGAACTGTAGGTTATAATTGTTTGAAAATATTTGTTTAATATTTTTTATTTATGTTAATTTTTAGGAAATTTTTAATTTGTTGGAAATAATTAAACTATCTGTTACATAAAATTAAAAATAATTTTTTTTATTATTTAGATTTAAGAAATTAAGATTAAGATATTGTTAATATTTGATATTTTGTTAGGTTCTTATATACATAAATAAATCACAAGCTCCTCGATATAACATACCTCTTATATTTTCAAAATATATTTTGAAAAACTTCAAAATTCTAAGAGCAGTATTAAGTGTCATAATTTACATGAGATGAAATGAAAGGAGAATAAAATTTTTCACACGTTGTTATTCGACTTTTCGATGACAAAAATTATGAATACAAACTCATCTGGAAGAGCTATATTTATTAGAAGTTGTGAAATGTGATTATATAGTTCATCCGTTCTATAAAAATCCACCATGGTCCAAATAAAAATATAAAAAGAAAAAAAAAACAAAGAAAGCAAAAGAGATAAAATTATTGGTAAGGAATTTACTGATTCTAGACTAGTAAATAAGAAATAGGAATTGAGAAGGACTTGACTAGTAAATAAGAAATAGGAATAGAGAAAGACTTATTGTGTAAGGCATACGAAACAATTCATTGAAGTGTCAAATTAATTTTTGATGTGTTATATGTTCTTGGGATTAATCAAGATTTATTTAATTACTGTTAGAGAAAGATTATAAAGTATATTTGTCTAATTAAAATATATAAAAACTTAAAAGTATTCAAATTCTAGTTAAAAGAAAAAAGTTTTGCTTTAGATTGATGAAAGAAGAGTTGACTATGTGAAGAAGATATAAAAAAGGGATGAAGATTAAAAAATAAATGAATATTTCTCAAAGAAATTTGAGGAAGGACCATATTTTAAAATCCATGAAATATTACTGTATGAAATCCATAATAAATAAATAAAAGTGAGATTGATAAAGAAGAAATACACTAAAAAAAATGTCAAATTGAACAAAATAAATAAAATAAACAAAGTGATATAAAGAAATACATAAATAAAATAAATCATAAATTCCTTCCAATAATATATATCTTTCATATTTCTAAAATATATTTTCAAAAACCATGTTTCCGATCCCCAAGAACAGCACCAAGTTTTCTTTCTTCACTTAATAGCTTTGTGGTATAGATTTGTGTATGTAGCAAACCGCTTGATGCACTTACTAGTTCCACTTGATGACAGGGCATGACTCTTCTGACAGTAGCAGTGTCACTGAAGAGCTTGAGACCAGCATGCAGCAATGGCATATGCAACAAGGCTTCAACATCACAGATTGCATTTTTCTACACAGCCCTTTACACAATGGCAATTGGGGCAGGGGGAACAAAACCCAACATCTCAACCTTTGGTGCTGACCAGTTTGATTACTTCAACCCCAATGAGAAAGAGCTAAAGGCCTCATTCTTCAACTGGTGGATGTTTACCTCATTCTTGGGTGCTTTGATTGCCACTTTAGGATTGGTATACATTCAAGAGAACTTGGGATGGGGACTTGGTTATGGTATCCCCACTGCTGGTCTCATACTCTCTTTGGTCATATTCTATATAGGCACACCAATATATCGCCACAAAGTAAGAACAACCACTGCTCCTGCTAGGGACCTAGTTCGTGTCCCCATTGCAGCATTCAGGAATAGAAAACTCCAACTCCCTATTAACCCCTCTGATCTCTATGAGCACAACCTCCAACATTATGTTAATACTGGCAAACGTCAAGTTTATCACACTCCAACCCTCAGGTCAGCACATGCACTAATACTAGTATTATTCATTTTACATCACTCTTTCTAATTTGAGTAACGTTTGGTAGACAGACAAAAATAAAACAAAGCAGAAAAATGACAATATAATAAGTAACATGGTGTCTTTAGTTTACACTTTGGAGTGTCATGTATCATTCTTGCCACAAACATGACTTTTAGACACCAAAAATATTATTTAACACCTAATGAGAGACACAAGAAAACATATATGTAATGATGTGACAATTGTAAAGATAAAGAGAAATTGTACGTGTTCGAAAAAGGTGAATTGAATATTAATGAATCTTTTTTACCTGTAAAGATGAGTTAGCTTGTAAACATGTCATCTTTCTTTGATACTATATTTGTTATAGTCTCTGCTTTTACTTTCTTTTTGTCTTTTACAGTAAAAAGTAGTTTCACTTTTTAGTGTAAAATTAAATGAAGCATGGATGTAGGGATAGAGTGTGAAAAAAAAAACCCGACATCAACATATTACACAATCCTATAAATTATTATTTTAATATAATATTTTATTAGTAAAATCATTTGTAAAATAGATATGAGAGAAAAAAGGAGTTGTCAAAAAATATTTTCCCTACAATCAAAGGATGAATAGTGTGATAATAAAATAAAACAAAGAGAGTGGAGAAAATATTTTAAAAAATTAATAATCAGAAGAAACAGGGGGCGCAAAAGAAGTGGGGGAAAAGTTTTAATAATTTCATTACTTAATTGTGAAAGTCACTGTATATGATTATTTATCATTTACCTATCACTTTGCTTTTTCATATATGTAAAACTATATATAGATGGAAACTAAATGAAAGGTCATGTTTCGTTTTGGTGGACACGTAACAATTTCCATGTTTTAAAGATTCTTATGCATTAATTGCTCATACAGTAAAAGTTGGAAGCATGTAGAAAAGGCATTTTGCATCTTTGTCCAACTTATAAATTTGACAGAGAATGTAGAAAATGGAGCGTGTCCACTGATTCCATGTTCCCCGTTTTAAGCTCTTGCTTGGCTCTGAGGCTGTCAAAGTCAAAGGGGGTCTCATTCATTCAGGACCATTTTTGTGCTTGACGAGGGAACCCACTATTTGAGGCAAAATAGTGATCCATTCGGGGCCTACTATGTCATTCATCTCATTGATTTTCTTCACTTCACACTATCTTCTTTGAGGCCTTCTTTCCTAGTCCCTATCTTTCAACCAAATTGTGACCACTGTTGCAAGTTACTACAAACAATACCTATCACATATTGCATGCAAAACACGGTATAGTCCCCATTTGCATTCTTGGTGCATAGAGAGACACGTTGGTCAGATTCATTGGATCATTTTGGAACATTCCACTGCCACACAAAAAACAATTTTTTTTTTTTACTTACAAAAACTTGTGTGTGCAGGTTTTTGGACAAGGCTGCTATTAAAGAAGACAGTGGTGGTTCCAAAAGGGTACCACTAACAGTGACCCAAGTAGAAGGCTCTAAACTTATCTTTGGTATGGTCCTTGTATGGCTAGTGACACTGATTCCAAGCACCATATGGGCACAAATCAACACTCTTTTTGTGAAACAAGGAACCACTTTGGACAGAAACCTTGGACCTCATTTTAAAATTCCCTCAGCCTCTCTTGGAAGCTTTGTGACACTTTCCATGCTTCTCTCAGTGCCAATGTATGACCAGTTTTTCGTGCCGTTTATGCGCCAGAAAACTGGTCACCCTAGAGGAATCACATTGCTTCAAAGGCTTGGGATTGGATTTTCAATCCAGATCATAGCCATTGCAATTGCTTATGCGGTAGAAGTTAGAAGAATGCATGTTATAAGTGCAAACCAAGTAGCTGGTCCTAAAGATATTGTCCCCATGAGTATATTTTGGCTGATGCCTCAGTATGTATTAATAGGGATAGCAGACGTGTTTAATGCCATTGGATTACTAGAATTCTTCTATGATCAATCCCCTGAAGACATGCAGAGCCTTGGAACCACATTCTTCACTAGTGGCATCGGTGTTGGGAACTTCTTGAACAGCTTTTTGGTGACAATGGTTGATAAAATAACAGGAAGGGGTGACAAAAAGAGCTGGATAGGGGACAACTTGAATGATTGTCACTTGGACTACTATTATGGGTTCTTGTTGGTCATGTCAAGTATCAATTTGGTGGTTTTTCTTTGGGTTTCAAGTAGGTACATTTATAAGAGGGAATCAATAAGGGTCAAAGAGGGCCTTTGTGTTCAAATGGAGGGGAACCCAACTTTGGACGCTTCTCTTAGTTTGCAAGTGTGAAAACTGGCAATAAGTGTGGTAGGCCATCACAAGTAACCGGGGGTATGATATTAAACTTAAATATTCTTGACAGATTCTGCGGCAAACTGATAAATTATTGTTATATTGAATTTAATTGGCCCCACCTGTAAGTGAAGTTGGAGCCAAATAAATTCAGATACACAAGTTTGTGTAGAATTTATGAATGTATGAACTAATATATCAGTATTCACCACACTGTGTGCTATTTTGTAAAATGTGTGCAATGTTAGTATTTTCTTTTTCAGCTTTTGCTAATGGAATTTCATGTGAAAATGCAATATTTACATCTTTCTTTCTTAAGTTTACTGAAGAAATGTATTCATTATGAAGAACGCGTTGCATTACATTTTTTACAAATTCTGTTGATTTGGTGATGAAAATGTTTATGTCCTTCACAATGATACGGAGACACAATAATGAAGCCTTTGTGTAGAACTACATTTTCTTTTCAGCCTTATAATACTAATCTTAAGATGCCTGAAAATTTATCAATTCAAAACTTCACAAAGCTTGAACTGAGGACAATATTAAAAGAAACTATCGGTGAAATGTCCGCATTGACTGCTTGGTAACCAAAATACGCATGACACAACAATAAACAGCATAGCATCTTTACTAAAAGGTAAAAAAGAACCACTCAGATCCATTGCTTAAAAATGAATGAAGGTGTGGGGTAAACTTTATTCTATTTAGGTTCTTCCTAGAAAACTACTGATAAGTAAACAGAGTTAATAAAGTTTGAGTTTCAGGTAAAATGTGATAAATCTTCAACCTTAAAAAGCTACAGGTTAACTTGAAAAAAGGGGTTGCCAAAAATTACAGTGCACCTTGTTGCACCCTTTAGAGTAAAATACAGAGCTGGTAGCTAATAGCTGTTGATGAAAAATCATGAGTTAAGATTTTTTTTTTCTTGTGAAATACAAGCACTTATATGTTTATGTGAAAACATTTAATTTTAATTTTCTCATTCCACCATGTTATCCATACTCAAAAAGAAATAAGTAATACAATAAACAATCAAGGAAAAACATTTATTTCGTTTTCACTATTAGTCATACAAACCTAAGCAAAACCTAGAAGAATATATCAATATATTTATGTATGACAGCAACGAATAACCTTGATCACAGAACAACCAAACAAGCTTCAGCAGAGCTTCATTTATTTTCTTCTTTTATTAGTACAGTGACAGAAATATGCGCTGTAGTTGCATACTGAATAACCATAACATTTGGAAATCATTACAGATTTAAGTTCGAATTTACATATTGGCATGAAAACAAAACTATTTCTAGCATAGGTATATGCAATGGCATCTCACAATTCAGCAGGCCTTCTCAACCAAAACTATGTTTAGTACAAAGTATAAATATAAACAGTTCAATTGCCATGGTAACTTTGTCATGACAGTAATTAATTCATAACTTGAAAATTCAATGAATCTTTTAAGGAGTACAATACAACCTTGCTACTGCAGATAATGCTCATCTTGCCAAACACCAACAATGTCTTTGAGAGCTGGTCTTAAATCTTCCTTCAATATCTTCTGGAATTCTAATGTATCGCCGCTGGACTTAATCTCAATCAAATGGAAAGATGAAGCAACTTCAAATATTTCAACATCAATGGAAAGAGGTTCTTTTCTACCTTCCCTGGGTCTCTCCAATTTCAGCAACCCTGCATCCTTCTTAATTATCACCATCCTCAAAATGCGAGCAATATCTTCCACTGTAGACATGATAGATGAGGCAGCGCTCATGAATGTAAATTTGATATCTTCCTGTTCACCAATGTTAGCAAAAAGGCCAGACAAGTCTAGCCCAGCAGACAGAGAAATTATGTCAAAAGCATTCAAATGTGCAGGTACAACCAATTCTTGATCTGCCTCAACAGAAGCAGCTCTTGTATTCTCACACAAACCAAAAACTTGATCAGAATTATCTAATGCCTCATTTGTAGACTCTCTTTTCACTTGACCAGATTTGGGTTTGAACCCTTTTCTGAACCACGAATTTTCCATAACTTTTGCCATGGATATCCTGGTATCAGGGTTGGGGTCAAGGATTTTCCCTAAAAGTCTGCGAACTTCTAACGAAAACCAGTTTGGACATTTGTATTCCCCCCTGCCTATTTTCCTATATAGTGACATTAGATTCAAATCATAGAATGGCAAATGACCAGCCAAAAGAACAAACAAGATCACTCCACAAGACCATACATCAGATTTTGCTCCATCATACCCCTTTCTACTTACAACCTCAGGCGCCACATATGCAGGAGTTCCACAAACTGTATGCAGCATGTTGTCTTGACGATGCGATTCAACCAATGCACTCAACCCAAAATCCGCTACCTTCAGAACACCATTCTCATCCAAAAGCAAGTTCTCTGGCTTCAAATCCCTGTGATAAACGCCCTTGCTGTGGCAAAAATCAACAGCACTGACCAATTGTTGAAAGTACTTCCTTGCCTTGCTCTCACTGAATCTACCTTTAGCCACCTTGTTGAAAAGTTCTCCCCCTTTGGCATATTCCATGATGAAGTAAATCTTGGTCTTGGTGGCCAAGACCTCATACAGCTGCAAAACATTGGGGTGTTTAATCCGTCTCATGATAGATATCTCTCGCTTCGTTTGATCTTCCAACCCAATTTTTAGAATTAACTCCTTTTCAATCACCTTAATGGCAACACTCTCCCCAGTTTTGAGGTCCCTTGCATGGTAAACCTTTGCAAAGTTTCCTTGACCTAATAGTTTTCCAAATTCATACTTCTGCATCAACACATTCCCTCTTTTCCCCATTTTCAAGCACAAAACCTCAGACAAAATCAAGCACCCCGGTTTTCAAAGCAAGGAACTTTTATCACTCTCTCTCCGATCTGCCTAACCTCAAAAGATGCACCACTCTTTCACGCCCTTCAACCTCCTCGAGAAGCCACCAAAAAACGCGCTTAACGTAACAAAAAAATGGCTTCAGAGAAGGTGCTCAATTCAAACGCTCTACCTGAAAATGAGAAACAAATCAGTAAAAGCAAACACACACATGAAGGTTCCAACGCAAACAATATACCAACTAGAATTAAAACAGACACCAATTCACTGAAACAACATAAGACATCACAAAAACCAAAACATGATCATTCACAAGGCGTGAACTCAACCACATAATCGTCTGCAACCACCAAACAAAAAAAGACACAGCCAAACGAACCTTCTCACGAAGAAGGCTTTAACGTTTGAAGAGAGATGGACGTTAGAGAGGGAAAAGCACAATGGTATTGGAAAGAGCAAGATTGCCTAGTATATTTATACATGCACAAACCACTTTCTTAGCTTTTCCTACGTTGTCAAACACAACACTTCAGTCTGAGTTCACTCCACCTCATATTTCACTGTCTTTCTTCGTTCTCATTCAAAATTCCCTAAGTTGTTTATTTTTTCATATTTTCTTATTCTATTTTTTGTCCAGTATTCAACCAAACTATATATTTAAATCAAAATTACTATTTACATTCCAATAACTTCATATCAATTAATTCTTCTTATTAATAATTTTCAATTGATTCTTAATAATATTCTAATATATTCTTATGTTATAAAACTTAATGCACTTTCTCTTTAATATTGTATTGCACACCTGTTTTATTATTTGACTGGGTTTCATTACATTTAATATCTTCTTTATAGGAAATTACTTGAAAATTTTCAAATCATAAATAATATTTACTAACGAAAGAAAATTTAATGTGTTTGAAAACATGTTTAAACAAGAAAAATGTTCGTTTAACAGCATTGTTCACCGTATACTTTCATTTGACAATGATTCTTATTAATAAAATATTATATAAATAATAAAATAATTATATATAAAGTGTAAAATGAATGTATAAAATGAACAGTGTTAACTTATCACCACTCTTTAAATAATTCAGCTTTGTAAAAGGAACTAAAAATGTTCACCTCTGACACGAAACATACACTCGTGTTGTGTTTTTAAATTCCATAGATAACAAAAACACAAACATATAAAACAACTATTTCAGAAAAAAAAAAAAAAACAAATTCTCTTAAATTGTATGCCTCTGCTTTTGCCACATAGGGGAAGAGTAGCAAGAGTAGCAAATGAAAACTTGCCCCCAGTTTTGACTTTTAACAGGTCCAAAGGAAAGTTTTAAAATATAAATAGTTTTTATGATTATAATTGTATTTGTTTCAGCTATGATATGATATTTCTATATAAAAATGTACACTTCAGATTTTATTACCAGTGAAAATTTCAATCTCTGATCCAAGACCTCATTAATATCGTTGAGAGTTATTTTCTTTGGTTTTGAATTATCCCTGTACTTGAAGGTAAACTGGGACCACTGCTGACATGTATCTGATCTGGATTTGGTGCCTTATCAGTTATCACTTTTATTTGATTTATGGTATCACATTACATTGTATCAGTTATTACATAACTTAAAGTCCACGTATGTATTTCTCTTCAATGTAGGTAGCTTAATTCTTTCACTTGTTTGCTTTTTATACCCTTTTCAATTAACAAAAACACCAAGCCAACAAGTTTGCATCCATGAAAAAAGTACATCAACCTACCCAATCTCCATTAAGTATAAGATATTGGTTGGTAGACCACACATGTGCATCTTCTCACAATTCAAATTTTTTAAGATTTCTAAATAGTTTATCTTTTGTTTCTGAATTGTGACTTGCAAAAGAAATATATCTTACCATCATGTATATAATATACTTAATGAAAATGCCACGATAATCTCTTTTCAGAAAAAAGAAGTACAATTTTATTAGTGAAAATCAATTACTGATTGCATGAACATACCTAATAAATAATGAATTTATTAAAAAAAATTTAGATATAAAAATATGATCAATATTGTCCAATTAGATATTTTAGGTTAAATCACATTATCTTATTTACATAATATTTATCTATAATATTGAAAATTTATAATGTCTTAGAAATTTTATTTCTGAGATTTGTTTATTATGATTGGAGAGATTCATCATCACTAACATCTGAATTATTCATAAAAATAACATGACACCATCTTCAATACATAATCTTAAGATTATATATTTGTGGATCTTTTTTCTTTATATGTCACTCAATTTTTTTTATTTTTATTTAACATGAGACTTTCAACTCATACTTAAATTTGAAACGATCTCCTTCTTAAGTTTGTGTTGGTTTTATTATGAGTTTATATTACAACTGGATATACTTATCTCACACTTCTGACCCTAATTATTATTGGGTCTTTATCATAATAGAACATACTTATCTCTACTTAAGTCGGTTACCAAGACAAATCAGTTATTTTTTATGATTTTTCTATTAAGAGAGACTAGAGAAATTCACCACCACTAATATATAAATTGTCTATATAAGATAACATGACAAATCTTCAACCCTAAAATCTTAAGAATATATGTCTGTGACTTTTTATTTTTTATATGAAAGTTTCACATTTAAGAACAATAAAAAAGTTGAGCGGTATATAAAGAAAAAAACAACATATAAACACATAATCTTATATTTTAGGTTAAAGATAATATATTATTATATTGTATAAATAATTTAGGTTAAAGATAATGTATTATTATCTTGTATAAACAATTTGTACTTCAATGGGGATGAATCTCTTTCTAATGTCTCCCGGTATAAAATTCTCAATATTTTTATGTTTATAGTTATAAGATTTGTTTAGATACAAACTAAAAAAAAGTTAAAAAATGTGCTTATGAAAGTTACTCGATTAAGAACATGATTTTTCTAATTAATAGAGAAGCTTTTAAAGCTCTCAAATGCAATTCTAGCTTTGTATGCTCATGATAGATATCAAGGTCTTTGTTTTATTTTAGTTTCATATATTCAGAGAGAGAGAGAATTATTTTTTACGCTTATTTTGAAATTATTTCTACCATTGAAATTCTAAAGCTAAGAAACCATATACATAAAGTTGTTTTCGTGAAATTGATCTGTGATGTTATTTCATATATAATTTAGTTTAGAAAAAAAAAATTCTTAATTAACAAATTTGTTTTCATTTCAAAATCTGTGCTGAAGGTTTTGTTGTATTTAAAAAAAAAAAAAAAAAAAAAATTTTTTTTAAAAAAAATTGTTTTTATTTTAAAATTTGTGTCAAAGGTTTTTTTTTTTTTAAAAAAAAAAAAAAAAAAAAGTCTTGTTTCAAACAATATCTCCCAAGAAGCTACTCTGAGCACTTATCACTCAAAGTAAAGTTTATCTTCAGCTGGTTATCAGAGTCTTGCAACATATCCATTAATGAAGTCCATCTTTCAGCTAGTTAATGGGATATTGCAATCCATTAAAGGTAATGTTTGGTATAAATTAAATTAGTCAGAATCACCAATTTAATCATGAGACTTTTATCATAAAAATGGACCGCAAAAAATTAAAATGTGAGCATCTTTTCCCAGCGTACAAGATGGTCCTAAGCCTTTGTTGCCATTTATTTTGAAGACCTGTGTTTAATACAAGAAAACATATTCCTATCCCAAATCACGTTTCTATAGTTGACGTACTCTGGGCTTTTGAAACAATCACTATAGGCCAGCCAGACTAGTACAATCTCCCTATTAGTTGGGTATTTGTTTTTTTAACAGAGCTAAAACACTTTCAAAATAATTATTCGTTTACAAAATTAAAAATATTCAATTTTCAAATTGATTGGTAGAATTATGTAAAAAGTAGGGATGCAGAATTTTTTACTTGATTATGCAAATCCATGTACCAGCGTTCAACTTATTTCCTTGGGACCGAATCAACTTTAGTTCTCGCATTGTGCATGTCTAAGTGCTTCAATTGCATTACTCTGGACAATGCTGTGATTTTGGTTCTTCATTATTACAATTTTTACAACAATCAAATGTCTTTAGGAGATACAGTACTTTTTAACTAAAACAATTTAACGGATTAACTGATAACTTTTATTTATCTGTTTGTGTTGTGATATGCTACCTCTTTAAAGTATTAAGCAATGTACATATATTATTGTTCATATGCCTGGCGTCTATTCATAATTAGATGACAGATTAACAGAGGGACTTTCTTTTAATTACAAAATACTGGAAATGTAATTACTCTGAAAAAATGCACTAGAGAATCAAAATCAGACAGATATAGTAAAGAGACTAGAAGTGTGATCAAACAAAAAATTAATTAATCACTAGTTGGCTGCTTAGTATCTGAGTGATTTAGCAACCTCAAAAAAATGTGCGACATTCTCCTCGGGCGTACCTACTTTAATTCCATGACCAAGATTCAAAATATGTTTCCCTCTACCTGCTTTTTTCACAGTATCATTTATCCGATCAGTGATGAACTCTTTCGAACCAAAAAGAACACCAGGATCCACATTTCCCTGGACAGCTATATTTGGTCCCAGTCGCCTCCTACCATCAGCCATATCAACCGTCCAATCCAAGCTAACTACATCCACCCCTGTCAAGGGTAGTCTTTCAAGCAAGCCCCCAGATCCACTAGCATAGAGGATCAAAGGGAGATTTGGATGGCTTTTCTTCACAGTATCAATAATCTGCTTCAAGTAAGGCAAACTGAATTCTTCAAAATCCACTGGACTAAGTTCTGTTGCCCATGAATCAAAGATCTGAACAGCTTGAGCTCCATGATCAGCTTGGTATTGAATGTATCTTGTCATTGACGATGTAAATTTTTGCAGTAATGAGTGCAGGATCTGTTGAGAAATCACAGTTTATAGTGAAACGAGTTAAAGAAATAGTGCAAAATAAAGTAGAAGAAAAACCTAAACAACTATGGTAACATGAACCGTGCTAACTTCTTTCCATTTTAACCAGAACTAATTTTCTAACTAATGACCAACTCAAGGATTTGTTGACTATCTGGACCGATCAGTATATTTCAGGTCACAAATGCTGAAAAAAAACTGATATAAAATATAAGAATGTGCGTGAGTTGCCATGGGCAACAACTTTAGTGAGCTTGAATGATAAGGGAAGATGGCTGAAGATTACCTTGGATTCAGAGAAAGCCAATCTTTTTATTTTTGAGAAGTTTTTAGATGAACCACCTTCAACCACATATGATGCCAGAGTGAACGGTGCCCCAACAAAACCAAGAACTGCAGCTTTATCATTCACCTGCAATAATAGTTATGCAATCAATGATATAGAAAACCATAGGGGCATAATACATCAATTGGCCACAGAATAATGAATGATAAAGCAACAATAACAAGATATTTGGGTCTCCATGAAACTCCATTATTTACTAGTACATGAAACAACTTTATAATACAAACGGGAAATTAAGATTAACTCAGTATATTAATACCACCAGCAAGGAAGACAGTTCAATAAAATATATAGTTCTGTGAGTTTTCAGTATTATATGTTCTACCAAGTACCACGTGACATATGCCTAATCATCTTTTCTCTATCATTCCATGTTATTACAGCCCCCCCACCTATGATTTACAATCAATGAACATCCTTAAAATACAGAGAATTCCTTTTTACTCAAATAAAATACAGATTTCCCGTCTTATGGTATTGGACAAAACATACATGCTTCAGGTATAAAAAGGAAGTGAGATGTAAAATGAACAAATGCAGAAATGCAACGGAACATAGGACCAGTCTGACCTCTTTCCTCAAAATAGTCAGTGCTTCACCAACGTATGGAACTGATTCTTCAGGAACAAACTCTCTCACTTGATTGACCTGGGCATCTGTGTGAATAGGATCAAATATGACAGGACCCCTGCCCTTCACAATATCAAAGGGTATATTCATTCCAGAAAGTGGGGTAAGAATGTCTGAGAATAAAATCACCTGTCACAGAATCAGTGCCAAGCAAATTATTAATGGCAACAATCGGAATCCTAACATAAAAAGTGTGATAAAAAAATGCCTGAAAAGGCATAGATATATTAATGAGTGCCAGAGTGTTATCTTACTCCATCAGGCTTGAAAACATGCCATGGTTGCAGGGAAATTTCCACCACAAGATCCACATTTTCAGATCTTTCACGGAATGAAGGATATTTCTCACAGATGGTTTGGTAACTCTGGTTAATAAAAATTGGCAAATTAGATCCATTTTCCGTAAAGAAGACACACTCACCAAACTCAGTTCATGAAGAACAAGAACCCAACCAATTTCAAATTTGGTGGCATTTAAATCATGATAGTTATTGGACTTAAATTTATAATTGAAGCAGATAACCACGGATCTTATACAGTTCAAACAAATTCTTGGGCTAAGGTCATCATGAAAAACTCCAGAAATTTTCTGAAATGGAGATAAATTTTGGAAAATGTAAATATTCCGCTAGCAATGTTTAGTTTCAGAGGGGGTGTGTAACTAAAAAGCGACAGAGTTAACAAAAACGCATCCTTTTACACCTGCCTTGTTTGGATAAACTTATCCATAAGTACTTGTACAAGAAAAAATGAATAAGCTTCTGGTAACCTTAAATTAGTTTAAACAAAAGTTAATTAGTACATATTATTTTAAAGTCCACATAATACCACTGCATATGCAATTTAACGATATACAAAAATTTATGACGCCAAATACCAGGCTGCCCTAAACCTTCAATTAAGTTTTACTTCTACAAGTATAATGGAAATCCCAAACACCGGAGATTATTACGTAAACCATAAATCACAAGTAGCTGCATAAACCTGCCTTCATGTACCTCCCCGCTTGCCTCATGAGCCAAACCGGTGGTCTTTCAACTTCTAACCCACGAACTGCATTAAGCAAAAGCGGTTCAGCAGCAGCTGTAGATTTTGGTTCAGCAACGGTTCCTGCACACGATTTTGCAGAACTCAAACAAAATTCATAAATCAGAGAACAAAATCCAAGAATGTGTTTGGAGCTTTGACTAGAAATGACGACTACATTAACACACGGAATTGAAAAAGTAATAACGATAATAATAAGTTCATAGCAAAATACATGTAATGAAAATCGTCAACTACGAGTTTAAAGCTATTAAATTATAATTTAAAAAGAAATGTAATTTGGGGGCAAAAGTTAAAGGTCAACGATGTGTTATCTGGGTCTTGGTGGAGAGCTGAAAATGTCGAGAAGAACACTGAAATTGCAGAATAAATGCCCTCAAAATAAAAACCCTAATAAGTGGATGGTAATAAAAATAATACCTTGAAGGGTGCAGGAAATTGGGGTGGTTGATTTGGAAGAAAAAACGCAAGTTGGCTTTCTGGGTATGAAAGAAGTGAAGGCGGTGTTGAGACACAACATGTTTGAATTGAATTGCAGAGTGAAGGGAGCTGAAAAGGGGTGTGTGTGTGTGTGTGTCAGAGAAATTGAAGTTTGAAGGATGAGATATGGTTAGGGAAGAAAGGAAAGATAAGGAAATGAATGAGATCAGCAATGGAGAGTTGATTCACCAATTGAAATCCCCAATTTGTTGCCCTTTTGCCATGTCACCAACTTTCACCATGGAATTTTCTGACAGTACACACACTCTGCTTCCACCTATACTATCACCTTCTTTGCAATAAAATGTGAATAAGCACAATAAGAAGATAAATTCTAATTTTGTTTTCCTTTAATTTACAATAAGAAAAAACTGTAACTTTTAGTTTAATTTTTAATTTGCAGATGTTTATTTTTTGTATACTTTAATTAATTAGCTTAATCCTTAAGTTTTAGACTTTAATTGGATAAAAATTAGAAATAAATGTTTGCAAAATTAAATATTACACTAGAATTGCTGATTTTATAAAATCTGAAAACTTCAATTGCAAAATAATGTAGTAACAAAATTATACATCATATATAAAAGGGTCGAATATGAAATATAGTATGCTGATTAGTGT
>Ga0123340_1002242_pt1 | contig 17265 bp, 12 predicted proteins | sample SirMexnodulemix_FD_89961 | JGI IMG/M metagenome (GOLD analysis project Ga0123340, IMG submission 89961) | Root nodule microbial communities of legume samples collected from Mexico - Siratro Mexico nodule mix | ecosystem: Host-associated > Plants > Roots > Nodule | place: Mexico: Nepantla... | reverse complement strand
GGCGGGGGGACCATGGTCTGTTGACGTGCACAAATTTATTTGTCTTCAGCTTCCCCAAATAAATGCGTCATCAGATATTTCTACCTGAAAGTTTGCAACGGAAACAAAATTTGAAATATCAGGTCTTAGGAAGCAAAATCCAAAATATCCCCCTTGGAATGATGATCATTCCTGTAGGCTCTAGCAGCTAATATATATCTGCACATATAACATGGATATAGCTTATCTAAAATAAGTAATATTAGTTGTTGATGATACAGTCATAATTTGTTATGGATGGTTGAAATTACATACCTTGTGGAATAAGGGTTTTGTTGTTTGTTTGAGATTACTTATTTTACCAACATTTAAGATAAGCAGGATCCATATAATATATGCTAAGTTGAGATGTGAGTACCACCACTACTAAGAGGTGGAAGCACATAGCATGTGGTTTGTGTTGCTTAAGTAGAGGAGTGGGCTTAGTAGTACGTCTTTGGCTGTGTTATCTATCAAGTCAAGTCCACCCACCCACCCATTATACCCACCAATGCCAAATAACAGCACACCATCTGTGGCACCATACCTTACCTCCCTATGATGAGCCCTTGTGAAAATCTTGAGGCAGAATCCGAACAGTAGCAAATTGATTCCTCATTTCTGATTTCCAATGACCTAAAATTCTCCATTTAGCACTGGGATGACGTCACCTAGCTATCTCAGTGGGCCCATCAAAACCTCTCCATACCTTACCTTCTGAATCTGCCCTCTGGCTGCAGTCTCTTTTCTTTTCCCATCACTACTCTCCACCTTCGGGTTTACTCATTGCTACTCTTCTGGTGTGAAAGTTTGGTAAGAAAATCAGGGATTCGTTTCTTTTTCTCCCTTCTAGTTTTTCTATCATTTTTATTTCTGCCCCTCCCACCTTCATTTCCCTTTCCCTTTCCCTTTTAGGCAGGGTTTGAGGGGAACCTGACAAGTGGGTTAATTGGATCAATTATGAGATGTCGCATCCACCTATCGTTGTCCTTGGTGATTGCTCTTCTGGTTGACATCCTGTTGCAATCACGCATCGACACATTATGTTAATTCCTACTTTTTTTTCCACTATAGTTGAAAACATTTAAATAGTTATGACACATACCCATAAAGAGTAAGACGTGCCATTGATTTTATGAAGAAGAAAAGAGAGGAATGTAAGGAAAAGAAAGGAGTTGATTAGTTTATGTAAAAAATTGAGTTAATTCAAAACATTTGTTTGATTTTCATTGATTTATCATGTGCATGTTTTATTTTTCCAGCACGTATTGAGTGTATGTTTGTGTAAAGTGTATACTTTTCGACTGTTTTTCCGATGAGTGTTTTTCCTGAGGACTCGGAAGTTAGCAACTCAATTAATACATTTTTAATGGTTAATTTCGTGCCATTAAAAATGTGGTATCAACGTTTGGGTAAAAACTTTTTGTACGTGAAAAGTTATGTAGAAGATTGTTTAAAGAATCAATAGAAAATTTTTCCCGGAAACCAAAATATGTACGAAGGAAGTAATCCCATAAATTCAGGATTCTGCAGTGGGCTAAACTACTCGAGTGTGACTCGAAGAGACACTAATTAGAACAGCTTCGTCACAATGGAAAGGCTAACATAGTTAGTTGACTTCCATGTGTTGCAGATTTTGGGTTTGCTTTAAGAAAGTTTTGGATGGACTTCTCAACCATATATATGTCGGAAAGGTAATCCACGGCATTCGTTATGTTTAATGATGCAACATAATTAAAAGGTTTTCTTTCGGATATATTAAATTATATTATAATCCGTTCTTTCCATGCTTCAAACTTCCAACTGTATGTCTATCGGTTGGTAGACCTCATCACCACGTAACCAAAAAACAAATGAGAACCCAATAAATTATCGTCCACGATTAATCTGTTTGCATTCGTTGCCCTTCACCACTTAATAGTAGAGAGAGAACGGTGTTTTCAATTAAATAGAGAATAAAGCTGACTCTGTCGGGGTAAAAGGAAACCAACAGTAGTTTTCTATCCATGTTAATCCAAGATGCAGAATCAATTAAATGAATCGAAGACAATCCACATGACTCAATTTAATTTTAGTTTTCGTATATAATATAGTATGTAGAGCTTTCCCATTCTGCCTTTTAATGTTATGTAACGAGTGTAATTTTTATGCATCGTCATTGTAAAAATCTCGCACTATCAATCAATAAAAAGTCAAATTAACATGAATTTTTAAGGTGATTATCGTAAAAATTAAAAAAAAAAAATACCGTATGGAAAAAAACTGTAATTTGGTGACATTTAAAGTGTGTCAATGTATATTCTATATTTGTTTGTTGTATAATAATAAGAGGCAAAGTAGATAGAAAAGATGATGTGGAATGATCCATCTGGCATTCACAGCTTGGTTTAAAATAAAATAAATATGCTCGAGTGACAGGGAACAAGAAGATCCGGTAAAACGAATAAAAAGGCATTTCCATTTGCATGCATCCCCTAATTGAAGACAAGAAAGATCGTCTATAATCTTCAACGTCAACCTAAATATACTTATAATAAGGAGGGGTTCCTTTCACGAGTTGATGTTAATGACAGGGCGATTGACTAAAATTAATTAAGGGCAGAGAGAGAGAATCTAAGAAAGCGAAGAGATAGTAATTGTATTATGGTTGTTGACGTAGCATGTGATGGTGAGGGTTTGAAGAAGAAGAAGAAGAGTAAGAGGTTTGACGGTGTAAGTGGTGGTGGGAGAGAGTGTAAGAGCATTGTGGCGTGGAGTTTTGGGAATCATTATGAGGTTGGCATTCCATGTTGACCCCAAACAGCCTCAGCACCCTGCCACCTGAACTGTTCCCTCCCGGTGTCGTTTGGTTCTGTCCTTGGGACCCTCCACCTGTAAGTAAAAAACATTACAACACGTGCAAATGCCCAAGCTTTAATCATACACATTTCATGTTCCAATCAATTCTTTTAACCATATGCTACTCCTACCATACCATTTTCAAATTCCGCCCCACCAACCCAACAAAACACATCTCCTAATTAACAACACCAATCCTATTTTTCACCACCTTTACGAGCGTGCTCCTCACGCGACACACACCCACTTCTCTACGCAAACAACATTTCTTCCCACCAATGAATGAATAATTCAAACCACAATAAATGAAACACACAGACCATGACGTACCTGGTGCTGCATGAAGAGACTGAGGTTGGTATGGGAAAGGGAGGTGATGCGCAGGATAAGGGTGCGCAGAGTAGAAGGAGGGTGTGGCGGTCGAGGTAACGTGAGCCGGGGGGTTGGCTTGGCGGCGGGTCGAGCTGATGAAGAAGCGTTGAGGATGGCTTCGGTGTCTGTGGAAGAAAACGACGTCGCCTGCGTGGAGGCGTTTGTCCTTCACGTAACGGCTCCATCCTTTCGTCAAAACGTAACTCTGGCTACTGTTCCAATAAGAGTAACGGAAACGCCAGCACTTCCCGACCTCGTCCTCGAAACTCAGTAACACACCCTTCGCGCTGTCACCGCACGACGACGACGACGACGACTCCAGCGGGAAGTGCTTCTCCGCGTGCTGTTTCGGGATCACCAACCGGTTCAGCTTCCCCACGTCGCTCGGCGTCAGCGGCTTCTCGAACATCGCTTCCTTCTCCTCCTCTTCCGCCGCCCCACCACCACCACCCTTCTCCGCCGCTGCCGCCGCCACCTCCTCCTCCTCCTCCTCCACCTCCTCCTGGTTGTCGTTCAGGTTGAAACGAGGAGTGTGAGAGTTTTCCAGCCACGTGGCGGGTTGTTGTTGCTGGCTCCAGTATAGTCTGGCTTCTGGTGCGTAGTGATTTATCGACATTGAGAGCTGCAAAGAGAGGAAAAAAAAAAGAGAAGAGAAGAGAAGAGGCGTGGTGATGATGATGATTATGGGTTCATTTGATGTGGAAGCTGGGGGAATCACTGCCTGTTTGATGGACCTAGCAAAGATATGACAATGAGAGAGAGAGAGAGAAAGAGAGAGAGTACGAGAGTACTTTAAGGTTATGTAATGTGCCAAGTGCGTTACTATATGAAGAAGAAGAAAAATAATAAAAAGACAGTCTTTTTTTGAGCTGTTTCGAATTTCGATGCTGTTTTTCGGTTTCTTTTTAAATTAACGTTTTTTTTTTATTTGTTTCCGTGTGAACTTGGTAGTGTTATTAGGATTGTTGCTTTTTTTCTGTTAAATGGAATGATAATGAAAGTGTGTGTGATGAGATCGCAGAAGTTGTACACTTGTATTGTATGAGTTCAAAGTGAGACATGGTAAGATTTTTAAAATGAGATAATTACTGAATTGGACCGAACATGTATGTTTATGAGGATGAGAGAGAGATTGGAGAGTACAGGTGAATAATTTGGTGTAATTAGGGACATCCCATGTTAGTAAATTGGCTTACAAATCAAGTGATGGGACCCTTTCTCTCCAACCCTCACCACTCCTCCTAGCCTCATTCACTAACCACTCATCATCATTCAGATCTTATTTAATTCCATTTTATTTTCGTACCATTTTTTATTTCATCTTTCTTACCATCATTATAACTAATGTTATATCTAGTAATCAACTTATCAACCTCCTTTTTGCTTTAAATATGTTGTTTTTGCTGATATTAACTTATACTTTCAATATAATGCGAAGGTTACAACTTACAAAGATATGTTTTATATTTTATTTTTCTTAATGTTTACTAAAAAGGTAACAATTTAGTAATGGACAAAATAATAATGGTTTTTTATATATGTGTTTGGTTGGTGTGTGCCTATAAATTCTGGCATGGATGGAGGGAAAAACTAACGTAGAGTAGTCCACGTTCGTCCTCCACAACTTGTGTGTTGAATCTGAATGGTGGGCATGTATATGAATGTAAATGAATATAGGTCTGATTCATTTCAAGTCTTCTTGAAAATGTATTATGTTGAAGATAATGAAATAATAGTGTTGTGTCACGTGCATGACTTCATTATTGGTGCTTGGCCATTCCTGGTTTTCAAATTAAGGAAGCTATACATCAAATTGAATGCGTCATGGACACAGGGAAGAGAAGAAAACAGCACAAACAGACAAAGGCATGGGAGGAGTAAAATTTAATTTCCACACATAATAACTTTCTCCTCTCCTTTCCAATAAGCAAAGTTGTAATGAGATTTGATTTGTCCAATTAGAGAAGATACAAATCCTGCATCATAGTCGTGTTTCAATCCTCACCTCGCATATCTCTCATACACATAATCACAAACGCACTCTCTCTCTCTCTCTCTACCTATTATATGGTCCTATTGTTGTCTACTCATGTTTATTTTTTTTATACATATTTGTATTCTATATATAATAATTTCCTTAGTTAGATTATGTCTTTTCTCTGAGTTGGAGACAAAACCCACCTCAGTTTCCAGGTAGATTCAGACACCCTTTTTGGTCCTGCAAAAGGTTTAACTCATTTGTTTAGTTTAAGTATATAAATGTGTTGGGTACACACCTATGATAAAAAAAAAGTTGTTGAGTGTTCTTTTTTTTATTTTATTTTAATTTTTCAAATTAATTTTTTCTCTTGGGGTCTATCATGGACATTTCTACTTCCCATTCTAAAACTCACAGAAGTAGTTTGAGGGAATCAAGCAAGCACGTATTTACGAAATAAGCAGGCATCATTTTTTTTTTCACACTTTTCAATCAATTATGGAGAATTTTTCAAAAGTAGAGAGAGTGCGTAGGAAATCTTCGTATCAAGGAAACCTAGTTAGTAAAGGTAAAGGTTCAGATTTATGAGATGTATGAAAGTACATAATGCAGTGAAACTTGCGAGGAAGCTTGATGGGATATAGATTGACAATAAGAAAATACATATGAGGTATGAAGAAACATATATCACAAAGGTGGAACCCTGACAATAGAATAAAATAAATGAGTATATCGTTAATGTTTTCCTCTTAAATCTTTTTTTTTTTTACTTAAATTCTTCTACAAAAAATTTCATTATTTCAGATAAATTAGTTTTATAATTCATATTTTCGATTTATATATAATATATTTTAAGACTTTAAAACTTAGTTGCAGACTATAATTGATAATCTTTACTAATTTTTATTATTATTTTTCTTACAGGAAAATGTCTCATAAAAGTCGTGTAATGAATAACAGTGTTACGAAAAAACTTTATGAATTGAGTATAACGAGAATGTAGAGATTATAAAGGTTGTCTCTAGTCTATTTTATTATTTATATACGATTTCTGGGTACAAGAGTTGTAAATTCAAACCTGTTTCTTTATATATTAAATTTTTTATTGCTAATAAAAAAATCAGAAAAGTTATCTATCGTTAGTGTGTTTAGTTATTCATAAAAAATTAGAACTATTGCTCATTTTTAAGGAATTTTTTTTTACGTTAACATAATTAAATGTCAATGAGGCTTTATTCTATCAGAAAATAATGCACACTTCTTAATGCTCAGTGTCATGTCACGAAACCTTGGATGCGACGGTCCCATAAACCAGAAATGCATCGTGCAATTAATTCCCAGAAGGGACCATCAAAATTGCGGGTCCTGTAAATGATGATACATGCTTACATGGAAATTTCAATGTCATCTTAAAATATTATTTCTCCAACTATTTACATAATAAAAAGGACAGAAAAAGAGAATACAGGGATAAAAATATGATATATAATTATTTATGAAATTGATTGAGAAATATAAAGAGAGAAAAATTATTATCAGAATTATTTTGTATAAAGAAAACCGTCCGAAAGATGTTGGTCGGCTAATTGCTGGAATCATTGACCAAGAAGAAATTAAGACACAGGACTTGGTGGGAATCTGCCATGCCAGTTGCTTGAGTGTGGTGTGTAGTATATGACTCTGCACAAAAGGTCAATAGTTTTTGTCATGGGCAATGCCAATAGTTAATTTCAGGGGAAACTGTGACACAAGACAACCCCCACGAGGTATTTAAGGAAAGTGGGGTAGGAACAGGCACATGGAAAACAAAACACAAATTTAACTCACAATATATACATTGATGTATTAAAAGAACTATAAATTACAGCAAAAACAAATTGTCATGAGTTAAATATGTCTCTGGTTATTTAATTTTTGCTAGACCTATGAAAGTTAATATATTGCCAAACTGCTAGTACAAAACTGCAAACATATAAAGTTTCAAACGGTACATTAAACAGCGTTCACATAATTTTATAAACTGATGACATAAACACTTTTGCAACTAGGTTTTCGAAGCAGTCAAATAAGTTAAGTATTAAAGTCTAGTCAAACGTAACATAAGACTTCAAAACACATTATTCAATTAATAAGTTAATCATTAATTAACACGCTGTGTTGATAATTAATTTACTAATCACTACCAAAAAATAATTCAAATAGTAAATATTACTACAAAGTAATACAATTATGATTCTTGTAAAATGAAAATAACATAAAACATTTATGTGCAAGATTTTCCTAGAAATCACTTCTGCCTTTTTCCTTTCTCTAGAAACATGAGGTATTCTTTAACTGAAAGTTGTTTATATTTTTCAACAAATACAAATTTAAAGATGGATCTTCTTATCACATTCTTAATCACAAACAATTTTATATCACTCAAATATATCACACAATCACTACAAGAAAAAAGTTGTTTAGAAACCAATTTTTAGTTACTAAATGAAATGGTTACTAATTGTGACCAAAATAGTTATCAAAATAGATTTTGGTTGCTAAATAACTACAAAATAGAAATAATGATTGAATTTAGTAACCAATTAGGTCAAATAATTTGTATCTAACATTAGCTACCAAGGTTTTAGTGACCTACGTCATTAGATTCTAAATTAGTCTCTAACTTAATTAGATACTAATTTAGAATCTAATGGCATAGGTCACTAAAATCTTAGTATCTAATGTTAGATACCAATTATTTGACTTAATTGGTCACTAAATTCAATCATTACTTCTATTTTATAGTTATTTAGCAACCAAAATTTAATTTGGTGACTATTTTGGTCACAATTAGCAACTATTTCATTTGTTAGCTAAATATTAATTTTTAAATAATTATTTTCTTGTAATGAATGTTGATGATGGTATTTCTTATAAATAATCAAGATGGCGAGTAAACCAACATTTTTACATATATAAAGCTGAAATTTGTGTTGATTTAATTTGTTCATTTTTAAATATTAGTTTTTAAATAATTATTTTCTTGTAGTGAATGTTGAAGATGGTATTTCGTATAAATAATCGAGATGTGAGTAAGCCAACATTTTTACATATATAAAGCTGAAATTTGTGTTGATTTAATTTGTTCGTTTGGCTAATCCAAAGAAAGTGAGGAAGGTTTCGTGAAAGAGATGTTATGATTGGTTTAACTAAATATTTGTCTCATGCAGGAGATCTGAGAGACTGTTCCAGATTGTAATGCTTAGTTCATTGTAACAGTTATAAATTCCGAAAGCAACTTGTCAACAAAAGGCCAAGAACAATGTACGCAATCTATTATCTTGATACGCATCCTATGCTTTGAGTTTATCGTACAAAGAGATTAATAAACAACTACTCTAGTGTATATAAACCCACCTTGTGCTTGATTATGGCAGAATAAAATAGCACACTTGTCAACAACTTTATTAACATTCAAATTATTATTTATTATTAGTTTGAATTGACACTAATTTTGCTAACACACATGCATATCCGTTAGACAAGTGCAGATTAATTGATCAAATTTCTGTCTAGAATATGCTAAAACGCCAGCAGTTAAAGGTTTAATTAAGTGGGCCAATTGGAGTGCACCTCACTTGGAAGTTACCACGTTAATCATTATAAATATAGTAATATGTTTGCATGTGGCTATATTAAAGTTCCAAATGGTACAAGGATCTCATAAGCATCAATTGTATATTGTGTTGTGACCCTCTATCTCCAACAAAAGCATTGTATATAGTATTGCCAAAACAGGTTGCTGAAAGCCATATATAATCAAGTCAAACTCCAGTAAGTCCATGCAATAATTCACTGACTTACCCTCATGCAATATAAATTTTCTGTATTTTTGCTCCTTCAAGATATCTAATCCAGTGGGGTTTAGCACGCCAAATGGCAAGCTGGCATGATGCTTAGGAAATTGATGATTCATAGGGTTGATAATTAGCCATAATTAAGAACATTGAACATTGTTTCAAGAATGCGTTTCATCATGCAATATTTGGTCTATCTATTTGTGGCAATGAGTGGCTCAAACTTGTGGTCTTCCCACATATGATTTGGCTTAGTTATAGAAAGATCACTATTAACTAATCATAGGTTAACAACATTCAATTGTAGGCATGCAAGTCTAATCTTCTTTTGCATGACGTCATATTTATGCCGGCATAACATATCCACTGTTCCCCCACTCTACACCGACTCCTTTTTCTTTTCCTTTTCTAATGTGTAGTTGCAATAACTCCTTCGGATACACGAAGAACCAGTATTATACTATAGGACAAAAATAAATTTTTATGTTGTTCATTTGAATATTATCAAAATGTGCTAGGGTTCGACAAGGATCCATTCGTCCGATTTGCTTTTGCAGTTATCTATGAACAGATCTCATTTGAAGCAAAATGAAAACATGAAGTTTGATGGTGTTGCATCAGCATGAACTAATTAAATAATCACCAGATTGTAAGACTTAAAATATGAAATTTATGTGTAATATTAAATTTGTATGAGCCCTGAGAATTTAAAATATCTGGAATCAAACAACAGTATATGTGGGGTCCCCATTTCCGTAATAAGATTGTGATGAGTCCAAAAGGGATGAATATCTGGCACGAATGAATTAATCACTGGGCTACAATCTAATGCAAAACACAGGCTATGCCTAGCTTCAGCAAGAAACCATCTTACGTATAGATACTGTGCATAATAATCTAGCTGTTCAATGAATTAAATAAACAGCTAGTAACAGTTTCCAAGCAAATAAGTGTATCAGAATCAGAAGCAACCTCTCAAAACATTAAAGAACCTCACAATTCAAACACTCATATTATATATACACAGAAATTTATATGTAATTAGTTATTATTTTGACTTTTAACGTCAAATTAAAGTTAATTATGAAATACTCAATCTAAGCTAAACATAAACACAGACATAAGAGAAAAAAAAACGTGGTTTTATCATCCGGAGAAGAAATGTTTAGGCAAAAATAGTAAAACAGAAAAGTAAGAGGCTCCACATATGAAGAAACACACAGAATGAAATACAAATAGTGTGGGTAGAAAATGCCTCGTCAGCTATTTGTTGTGGCTTGTGTGAATTAATTTTCTCACCCGTCAGGGAAGGCATGCGTGGTGGGCTGTGGCCCACAATGTCAATGTGTAAATGAAAGTGGGCCCACTCTGGCATTCTTCTTCCCAATTTGTCAAACTCTCTTTATTCTTTTTTTACCATTTTATGGCTGGCAAGGAGCATTTTCTTTATCTGCTTCAGTTGTGGGGTGTGAAAACTGCAACAAAAGATGGAGTTGCACAGAGTGGTGATGGAATCGGGTAAACGGCACGTGCCACGTGATTTGTGTAGGTCTGTGGAAGAAAGTAGAGGGGTGGATCTAGACTTGGGACCATTCCACCACCATTTTGACTTATTAGCAGGCCCAATACAGTGGCCCACTAGGCCCTAACCAACCCTCCTCCCTTTTCTCTTGCTAAAAAGATATTTTACCATTGCTAATGGTAGCATAATCTTTAACGTTGTCCTTATTTATTATCACTATGAAATTGGTATACCTTTAGATTTGGAAGGTAGCATTTTTCGTTTTAGGTCTTTTAATTAATAGGGATACTGAACTGATATGCAATTATCCCCATGTGTAAATATGGTACATTGTTAGTTTTTGAAATTGAATTGGAGATTTTCTTTTTGAATTTTAATATAATACTAAATTGATTTAAATTAATGTTTAATCATGTATCACTTATTAAAAAGTTTGTGAAAAAGTGCAGCTTTGCGACCACAATGTCTTATCAGTAAGTTAAAAAAATGTTAATCTTGGCCTAACTTTTGAACAATGAAAGTCAACAACAGATTTAAGAGACTAAATGAAAGACGGCGTGTCTTATTATTTTCAAGTCTATTATCATCTACTCACTACAATTAACATTAGACCTTAATCACTAATTGTCACTGCAATTTTCATGTTTGATGTTTGGGACATTTTAGAGTGTACTCATCAATCTTACAAAATCACAAGTTAACTAATGATTCAAGGTTAAGATTCCTATTCCAAATTAATTAGACTTTGAAGGTATTTATTTTGAGAGCCTTCCTTATCATTATTCAGGATTGAGGTTTCAAACAATGTAAACAAGTTGCAGTAAAGATGGCAGACAAGGTAGAAGTGTAAACTACTGTTCTGAATAAGCCTAGCTCTTTGACCAGTTTGGTCTTTACTGTTGTTCTTGTTCACTTTTATTTGAAGCAAAAATTATTTATGGCTGCCTTTGGGATCTATAATAGTACTGTTGATGTGGCTGTTCCACATTTTATTTACGTCATCTTTGAATCACTCTACCTAAGTGGAGATGGGGTCTTGGGTAATTAATTTGGACCCTTATTAACTCTCCTCATAAGCTTTAGGTCTATCTATAGGACCATTAAACTGGGGCATACTTTATGAGATGGACCACAATTATCTAAGGCATGCGCCAAGGACAATTTTCCTTTCAAGGTTTTGGATTGGACCACCCTCTTAATTTGACTCTCTTGACCATAAGATGGTGTCATTTTCTTCAGGGGCTAGTGTTCTTTTCACTTTTACATTTTTTAAATTAACTAGATGCAGTCCTACAGTGAATGGATAGTTATCAGATTTAACAATAGGACATTAAACATTTTTGCTACTTTTATCGTTGTTGTTTTAATCGATTGAGTAAAAGAATATTGTAATCAGATAAAGCTTATAATATGGAGTGTAGGCATTGGGATGAAGGAGCCCAAGAATGCAAAAATCAACTACTGTGGAAAATGAGCAACGTTTTTATGACTCAGAAGCACTTGATAGAAGTTACTATTACATCTATTTCATTTGACAATAATTGCAGTGCCTCCAAAGATGCCCAAAAAATGAGAAGAAGGCTTAGTTATTGGAGTGTAGGTCTTGATAGTATTGTGAGATCCAACTTGCTATGATCTTTACCTCCTGTCTCCTTACATCTTTAAGCCACTTTGGATCTTCCTTAGTAGAGTACCTTAGGTCTACATGATGAGCTCCTGCTCACAAAATGTCCAAATAAATACAATGGGAAAATGCAAAGAAAGGAAAACTAAACCACAAATTACATAGTTTGGTACTAACCTCTTTTTTCAACTATAGCAACTATTGTTTTTGATATATTCTTTAACACCCTGCAACCAAATTCATAAAAAGTGTGGTTTTTTAATCTGGGGTTAGCATTATTGAAATTATAGTAATTAAAAAAGAAGAGATGACATGTTATACCCTCCACCACTCCAAGGATCTCTTAGACCATTAAAGAATATAATGTTGCTTGCAGACCTTTTCAGAACTGTCTGAATAGCCTGCAGAAAACATAATGGATGAACATGCAGTGGTGTTAAAAACTAAAATGGAATCATAGGTTAACACCCACATGGCCACCAAACTCAGTGGTAATCCAGTGTGGTCTTGGCGTAACGTTGTAGAAAAATTGGCATGAAGAGGCTCTGTCTTCGTATGACCACTCATATTCTGGGAAGATGCTGTGCTTATTGCTTCCACCTACGGGCATTATCATCTCTGTACACGCCTGCATGCACAAAACTACATCTTTTTATGTATATTATATGCATTTCACACACGTTGTCCTTGTAAATTAGTTAAAAAAAAAACTCTTTCAATTATTTTAAATTACTCACATTCTATGTTTAAGTGTACATTTAATCTTATAACCGCCTTCTTCTTTTACACTATTTTGTTTTATATTTATTCAGAAACTAATTTCCAATATTTGTTATGAATCTAAAATAAAATTTATATATATACATATATATTTTAATTAGAATATGAGTTATATATTAAAAATGTTTATTTATTATATAATTTTTAATTATAAGTGTGTGGATAGAGCTATACATGCTGGGCCTGCTCAGCTTGTAAACAAATGGGTCTATTATTATTGGTCTGGAAGGCAAGATTATAGTATAGCTTTCTTTTTGTCCAAAGCTATTGGACTGGTACTTCTTAATTGGTCCACAAATTAAAAGAATACTTTTCGTTTTCCTTTTAAAAACCTCATGAGCGTTCATAGTTGAAAAGCTTTTATAGGAGTGAAATTAAGATTTTGAGGAGGGATAACCAAGTAATTGTATAGTAATTTATTAGAGTTAGATGAAAGGTGATGGTTTTATAATTCAGAGGCAAAAACTGACCATTCACAATTTTACAAAAAAGGAAAAGAGCATTTTTCCAAAATTTGAAATACCTTAATATTATAAATAAAATGCAAATAAGAGTGTAAATATCTCATCTTCTCCATTTTTATAAATTAAATATTCTCAATATTCCCTCCCTTTTCACTGCTCTAGGTACATTTCATATGCTAGCTCGGTAATGAACAAAGAAAATTCTTTCAATTACTCCAAACCATTATTTTCTTATCTTTATCTATATTATATTTATTATTAATTTAATTATATAACACTTATACTTATTATGTACAATGCACCTACTAAAATACTAGTCCACGAACATTTTGAAAAAAAAAAAAAAAAAACGAAAAAAAAACTAACTAAAAAAATTAAATATAATAATTAAACAACAAATCATTTAATTATAATAATTAAAATTTATAAGATTAAACCCCAAAAAATTATGGAACCCGCTCACGGGGTTATGTAAAATTAAAACACAATATTAGTCAATAACGTTGGAATAACCACCGTTAACGCGTGAAGCTGTCACGTGGTTCTGTTCTGTTTTTCTTGGATCCTACCATTATTTAGCATATCTATAGACTATATCTATAAATAAATAAATAAATATATATATATATACGTTATTTCGATATAATATATTATTATAGCCGGCAAAAAAAAAAAAACTATTATTATTATTTTCGAAAGAAATGGTAGAAATTTAATTAGAAGTTACCTGCCATTGCCATCCTCCAAGATCGTGAGGATCTGAATCGTCATCCAAATCGAAACACGTTGCAGTGCCTGTATAGTTGTAGTACACACTAGCTGCTGCATACAACTTCCCCAATCTATCGTTCTTTTCCCTATCTATTGCTTCACACATCTAAAAAGAAACAAATCAACTCAATAATAATATCTTAACAATTTCAATCCCCCTTCCCTTCTCGCTTCTCTCTTTCAATCAACAATATAATAAATGAGGAAACCCTACAAGTAATAATTATTATTATTTAAGACCATGAATTATTTATGAAGAACTAGGATTTTTTTGAATTATTTATGTAATCTATAATTCTTATTTTTATCACTAAAAATCTTCATATTCCATTTCATCGTCGCTATCATCACAACTTGAAAGGCACTCCACCACATGTTTCAAGAAGTTCTTTTTGGTAAAAAGTATGTGATATAATCACATGCATTGAATAATTGCTCTTTTTGATCAAATATGAGACAAAATTCACAATTTTTAAAATATAACCGGGACTATTTTATCAAATCACGATCCTTTAGTCAAACGAAGTTAAACAAATTATTTGCAACCAGTACTTTGCTAAGATAGGACTGACGATTTTAGCAATGAATCTGAAGTTTGTTCTTTCGACAGCAACAAAGAAACAATATCCGAAATATGTAACCAAACAGATAGAAGTGAATCACTGAAAAAAAAAAACATTTTCCTTAAAAAAAACATTTAAAAAGTGTAAATTGGTACCTTTTTTATGGGATATGCTGGCAAGGGATTGAGGAAATTGGACGGTGTGGGATAATCTGTCATAGCTGTATAAACCCACGCCGTCCTAAGCCAACCTTCCAGAGAACCTGCCCCAAAATCATTGCTTCTGAAAAATATATATTTATCATTAATAATAGGAAAATACATTAAACTATAATTACTTAAATTAAATCGTTTTCCATTAATCATGCTCTCACTTGCAAATTCTGAATGATTTCTGTAACAGTTCGAGTCCCCCGGGTTTGTTGGCTGTGTCGTCTATTAGTTTCCATGACCCTTTTAACACTTTGTAACAGTTCTCACTCTCGCTCTGTGGTAACACATGAAAATAAATTATTATTCAAATAGGGACACGCACGTGTGCATTAATTGCAAATTATTAAGAGAATCAAACTCTGAAGTCTTGTGAGATGATGCTGTTGAAGATATCTGGTGAAACCAAATCCATGAAATGGAGAATTGGAGCAGAAGAAGCTAGAGCTCCAATTGCAACGTGTGGATACTTCATCCTGAACCAAGCTGCCAACACTACAAAACAATACCCATTTAGATTTCAGACTCATCTCAGTTTTGGGGATTGAACCATTGAAGTCAACAGAATAGAAGCAAAAGAAAGGTTTATACTTCCTCCATAGGATCCTCCAAACACCACAACGGGAGAATCAGTTGCTGACAAATTCTTCTTCAAATCAATGATGAGAGTGGCATAATCAGCTAATGCCTGTGTGGAGCTCAAGTACCCCAGTGTGCTAGCATTTGCATATGCAACCTTCCTGTTTCCCCCAAATGGTATTGATTTTCCGTAGAATCTATGCTGCAGTTTAGTTTGTGATACATGAAGCAGGGTATGTTATTAAGTTAATTTTGAACCGTTAAAAATCCCAGTTTCAGTGACGAAACAAAAAGTTTACTTGACCCAGAGAGAGACAGAGATCCATGGTTTTACGGAAGAAAGCTTACCTCGATAAAAACCAAAAGGGCATGAAAAGAAGGAGCATTTTCGAACATAAAGCCTGTGTTCTGAGTGAACCATTCTATGTTCCCTTCATTTCCCGTGTAGACAAAGATTGGAGCATTGTTTTTGGCACCACCCCAGAAGGTGTCATTGATGAGATACCTTTGTTGAAAAACGTGATTGCTCTGGGGATTGAAATTGAAGTGATCGAGTATTTGGGTGAAGAACTTTGTTCTGTACAGGGTATTTGGAGCAGAATGGGAGCGTTGCTTTAGCTCTGCACTAACTGCTGAAGAGGGAAAACTGGGTAGAATATGGGGAAAAGCAAAGGTGAAAGAGGGCACCAAAAACAGAGAAAAGAATATGAGTATGAAGAACAAGCCAATTGCCATTATTTTTCTGATGAACTGTGACTACAAATCAGATGTGCATTTAAAGAGGAAAAATATGAAAAGAGAATCTCAAATTCAGAGCTTCTGCATAATAAAGCCTTGTTGGTTGGGCTAAATACGAACGATGAATGGACCATTGCCAGTTATTATAATATGTTTATCTACGCTTTCAGGTACAAGTTGCCTTGGATTAATTTAAACTTTCTAATCTTTGAAAACAAATATTAACTTGTGAGTGAGATGCTTAATGCATGTTTATATCACTTGCCATGAAAAAGAAAATATCTTCTAAAATTAGAAAATTGTAGCTTCCGTACTTAATAGTTTTTTATTAACACGAATTCAGTAATTTATCATTTGTGATTTTCAATATCCGTAACTCATTTTGAATGGAATTTGATATACCAGTTTAAACAATCATTCAATTACGGACCAAAATAAACAGTCATTTAATTTTGTCTATTGATAAATAAATGATAAAAGTTTGGTGGACCAACATACACACAATATTTTGCGTCTTCCAAGTAAAATAATAATCTAATCTGCTTCAGTATATCAAAAAAATATTTTTTGGAAATTTAATGCTGTAATATTTAAATGCATGTTTAATCAACACAATTCAGAGCATGCTTACTTTTAAAATATTTTTAGCATAAATTATTTTTAATAAAAAGTAATTTATTTTTTTAACATGTGCTTGAATTAGTTAATTTATAAAAAAAATATTGACATATTTTAAATAATTATGTGAAGATAACATTGTTTCCGTTTATAAATAATATGTATCAATATCTTGATTATGTACAGAGAGAGATAGATATAACAAGTCGTTAGTAATTTAAATGAAAGATGATTTTGACTCAAAGCTATCTAAAAATATTATGAACATTCAAATTTTTATTTTGATTATAAATTCTTTTTAAAAAAACAATTTATTTTTCTTAACCTGTGTTTAGATTGGTTGATAATATAGTGT
>Ga0123340_1002241_pt1 | contig 17265 bp, 26 predicted proteins | sample SirMexnodulemix_FD_89961 | JGI IMG/M metagenome (GOLD analysis project Ga0123340, IMG submission 89961) | Root nodule microbial communities of legume samples collected from Mexico - Siratro Mexico nodule mix | ecosystem: Host-associated > Plants > Roots > Nodule | place: Mexico: Nepantla... | reverse complement strand
ATATATATATGCATAGATATAAAGAAAATATTCAAATAAATTTAAATATAAAGTAGATGAGAAATTGCAGGAAACTTTTTATTTCCGTAGTATAAGTATAAATGCAACTTTCGATAATTTTTTTCTGTTTTACAACGCGAATATCTGTCTTATTATTTAGATACCAGCACAATTCCATGTAAACTTTTCATATATGATGCAATCATGTTAATCTTCATTGATTTCAACTAATTACACTATATATAATTTAAGAATGATTGAGACAAAAAGTTAAAATAATTGCAAATGTTGGACTACAATATTTACTATTTAATGATAAAATGTATACATAAATTGCTTTCATTATAATACTATTTTTTCAAAGTTTGTAAATGTTCATTACAGTTAATTAGGTATTAATACTTTTCTTCTTATAGAAGTTAACAATTAATATAATTCCATGTGAAAGATTTCATTTGCATTACCCTTTTATCACATTATTAAGTAATCAACTCAAAAGTAAAATTATATTATAAATTATTATTGTTATAAAAAGAAAAATGTTAATTGAGTTTATTTAATTTAGATATAAATTTTAACTGCGGATGAATACAAACAATAAACATAAAAAAGTATATGGATTCAAATTCTTTTGAATCTTTTTATTGCAGTTTTCAATAACCTTTACATCAAATTTTGTTGTCAAGAAAAAGAAAAAATGGACCCCACGTGCGTGTTTCTTCTGTTTTGAAATGTGCAAACAGCTGGAAGAAAAAAAAAAAAAAAGAAAAGAAGACTTCGCTTACACAGCAAACACCATCTCATCGATCAAACAATAATAACCGATTGGTCTTACTTTCCTTTTTCTCTTTTTCTTTTCTTTTCGGCTTTCAGTTTCCCACAACCTAAGGTTTGTGGAAAATCCTAGAAAAAAAAAAAAAAAACAAACTTGTCTCGAGTTTCTCTACAACGTGTTTGTGACCAGTAACACAATAAAGTAACGGCTTTCTGAGTAGAGCACTTGATTTGCTTTGGTGGGTCACCTTCAAGTTTCGATTTTGTTGATTTTTCTCTTGTCGATTGAGAAGGTTCAGTTCCGGAGATAGTGGGGAGTGTTTTGTGCGAAGGTTATGGCTTTTTGCCCAATCTTTTGCTGCGGAAATGGTTCCGATCGGTAAGACAATGTTTCAGTACTCTCTAGTTTGTAATGATTTTATCATTATTATTGTTTGGATCAGATATGAATAGTTGCGTCACTCACCTCACTTTCAATTTTTTTTTTTACTTTTTTGGGGAAATTATTATAGAGAGAGATTTAGATTCTGCTGCTAGCTCAGATTCTAGGTATTAGTCAAGCTGCTCTCTGCAACAAAACTACTAAAAGTCGTTAGTTTGGTTGGTAAAATGTCAAGCGAAAATAATGATGGAAGATTATGGGATTGAGTTTCTTCTTATCACTTAGTTAACATAACATGCAAGAGGCTATCATTATTATGAGTATACTAAGATGCAGAGTTTTTTAGTTACGGTTTTAGATTGAAACTTTTGTGTGAATTATGCTTTTTTGGATGAATGGTTGATACTAGTCTCTTTCAATGCAGAAAAGGAAGAGGGAAGAAACAACCTCCATGGCGAGTGTTTTCTTTGAAGGAATTGCACTCAGCTACTAATAATTTCAACTATGATAACAAGCTAGGAGAAGGGGGATTTGGCAGTGTGTACTGGGGCCAGCTTTGGGATGGATCGCAAGTAGGACTTTCCCTTTTTGTACTTCTGTTTTATCTTACCAAATTAGCTTCAGTTTATGGTTGTTCTTGATCATTCTAGTTTTGATTATTATTGTTGTGTTGTTCTTTGTAATGGTTAATCTTGTTATTTTAACTCTCAATAGTGTGTCTCAAGTCTAGTGTTGAGTTACAATGATTATTGCCTAAATCTGATAAAAGTGAACTAGTACGATTTCTCCTCCTCGATGGATTTGCTCCTGTAATGCATTTTACGAAACAAAATATCAACTTTCAAAGCTGCAAAAACCTCTGTTTGAAACATTTTAGCTTGTGCCTGTGAAAAAACCTTTCCTAAATTTTGCCGATGGCTGACTTGGGAACCTGTTTTTCCTTCTTCCAACAACTTTTTATGATGGCTGCTTGCAATTCTATATATGTCTGCGTACACGTGCAGATTGCAGTGAAAAGATTGAAAGTTTGGAGCAACAAAGCAGACATGGAATTTGCTGTTGAAGTTGAGATATTGGCAAGAGTCCGTCACAAGAATCTTCTCAGTCTACGTGGCTATTGTGCTGAAGGGCAGGAACGGTTAATTGTATATGATTATATGCCAAATTTGAGCTTGCTCTCTCATCTTCATGGACAGCACTCGGCAGAATCCCTTCTTGATTGGAAACGGAGGATGAACATTGCAATTGGGTCTGCTGAGGGAATTGCGTAAGTGCCAATATTGTGGCTTTTCATACGTTCTTCAACCCTTATCATTATGTTAATGTTATGATTTAATTTCCTTTCAGATATCTTCACCACCAGTCAACACCACACATCATCCACAGAGATATCAAGGCGAGCAATGTGTTGTTGGATTCAGATTTTCAGGCACGAGTTGCTGATTTTGGTTTCGCGAAGTTGATCCCTGACGGGGCCACACATGTGACTACTAGAGTGAAGGGCACCCTAGGCTACCTTGCACCTGAATATGCTATGCTAGGTAAAGCAAGTGAGAGTTGTGATGTCTACAGTTTCGGAATTCTGCTTCTAGAACTTGCTAGTGGCAAAAAGCCACTTGAAAAAATTAGTCCTACGGTAAAGAGATCGATAAATGATTGGGCACTGCCATTGGCTTGTGAGAAGAAGTTTAGTGAGCTAGCAGATCCAAAACTGGAGGGGAATTATGTGGAGGAAGAGCTTAAAAGAGTGGTTTTAATTGCTCTATTATGTGCTCAGAGTCAGCCAGAGAAGAGGCCCACCATACTTGAGGTGGTAGAACTACTGAAGGGAGAATCCAAAGATAAGTTAGTTCAGCTGGAAAATAATGAAATCTTTAAAAACCCTCCATCTGCAGGACATACTGATGATGAGACCTTTGCAGCTGAAGGAAGTTCAGATTTCATCTCAGAAGAGAAAGAATCAAAACCTGAGTTGGAAGAGAAAACTGGGCCATGAACTATTTCCAAGAGATAGAACTTCGAATTTGATGTGTTAAATACAGATTGTGAAAGCGGGTTTTTTTTTTTTTCTTTTCTTTTTTTTATTACTATTTGTATTACTTGTGCAGGGAAAGACTGGGCTGGGCGCCTATTTATTAGAAAGGGGGCTGCATGTCTCTCCTTCCCACACTATGAATGTGGCTAGCTATGAATCATGCAGAGTTGCTGAAGTCTGAAACTAGGAATTTGTTAAGTACACATTGTGAAGTTTTCAAAATTTATGACTGTTTGGAAACTCTTTCTTTTCGCGGTGGTATAACGTATAGAGCCGTTGTCTATAAAGATTATTTTGTAATAGTCATCCTTATAGGTAAAAGTCATGCTTGAGCACGGCCACTTTAATATATATTTAAGATCTTGAAATTTCAATAAACTAAAATATCTTATTATTTTTACTTAAATATACAGCTTAACATATAGATTATCATATGCTTCTTATCACTTTCTTTTGGATCGATGTTATCACTTCGGTTTCTTTCAGGTGTAACACTCCATTTCTCATTGAAACTAATTATTGATGTATCATTATTCGATTCAATTGATCCGACTGAAGTCATTTTAGATTTTTGCACGACTCAATTTTCCTGTTAGATTAACTTAATTTAAGAGTTAAATCAAGCGAAAGATACGGAGTAACTTCTTTAGACTTCCATTCGAAGTTCATTTGCCTCGTACACCACGTATGCGTAAATACATAGGTCGTGCAAAATTACAAAGCTTTGATTTTAGTTCTTCTAAAATGATTGGTTCCATCTAACTATTAAAAGATTATTCTTAAAATAAACTTCACCACGCTTACTAGCACAAACCTCCCCCTAGAACATACACAGTTGATGTTTCAATTCATCTGCTGCTTGAGCTATTAATGTACTTGCTTGTACTTGGAAAAAAATACTTGGCGCCATACAAATGCCAACTCAGATAAATGTAATGTAGAATAGCTAGTTATTTACAAAACTATGATACCGTTATTACAAGACCCGTAGGACACAATACATAATACAACACATTCTGCCGTTTCAAAAATTAAAGGATCTGCCACTTTCTACATTTCGAACAAAAATATTTTTATCTAAGTGAATGTATCCTCGCGATCTCCCTCGGCAATTGTCTCCCCTTCCTCCATATTGCTGAACTCTAAGAAATGAGTTGGTCTATGGTCCTCGTGGTAATATTCCCTTGGAGTCCCAAGCTTCACTCCATATTTCATCCCCGACGCGTGTCTCACTCCCATGAAGTTATAATTCCATGGACCATTATCAGGAATCTACCAAATTTTAGCGAAAAATAAAAAAGATAATCACTTAGATGATGATAATAATCATAATTTTAACTAAAAATTATAACACAACTACACGCACACAAACTGGACAACTTCGAGCAGGCAGGAAAACTTACCATGTAGAAACCAAGGAAGCGATCACTAAGAAGCATCTGAACTTTTTCATAATGAGTGGGAAGGTAACCATGTGGATTGCTTCCTGTATCCTTATTGACACGCCCCCATTCATAACCAGATGGAGTGAGCTTATATGCAGTTAAAGAACAAGAACCAGGAGTAAAGCTGCAAGTCAAGATAATACATTTCTCCCCATCCCATTGCTTATTGTTTTCTAGGATCTTGGCATGGGAAGTGAGATCCTGCAATAAGATCAATTCTCAAATGAGATAATGTTACCATGAAAAATATTTCCTGATAAGCAAAAGATAGGGGAGGGGCAATTGTTTCAAACACTATATCATCATCTTTATATTCCAAAAGGAGAATTAAAACCACACTGTTTTGAAATCGAATTAAAACAAAACAAAACAAATTGCAAAAAGTTGAAGAAAGCAAAACCTGAGGCGACAACTGAGGAAGTTCATTTGGTTGCGTATGCATCCATCCCAAGGGCTCTAAATCATTCAAGAAATCATGCTCTGGAAGAGCCGATGGCAGATGAACTTGTTGATGAGTCCCCCATTGTGGTGGCATCACAATACAGCGAATTTCTTTAACCTGAGGATTGTCTGGAGGACTTATGCCATACATGTAACCGGAAATTTGCGTTCGAAGATCTGCTATGCATATAAACTTTTTCAAAATATTCTTTGGCATAATATAGGTGTATCCAGTTTCCTGCAACACAAAATCTGACATTTAGCTTCGGACAGGAATTGAACACAATTGACCAAAAGGATGAAAAACTAGCACAAACCTTTATATCCTCAGAGTTCACATATATATGGTTCACACGAAGATATAAATTTGTGGCAGATATTGCTCTGACACGCCAGTCAGTCTTAGAACCAAAAGCCGCTTGCTCATATGGACTAGTGGTGGTTACTATGAGTTCTTCACCATGAACATTTGTGGTTTTTGTTGTTACAGCTGTCACCTGATTTGCTTCATGTGCCTGCAAATTAATAAAACAGAATAAGGTGAAGTAGTTCGAGCTCCAGATGACGAGAAAATCAATTTTACGAAATGAAAAAGAATAAAAAGGAGAAAAAAAAAATAGTCTTCAATTTTATATCCAAGATGCCACAAAATTAATATAACCTGTTTCTCAATCTCTGCAATCTGTTGCCGCTGTTGAGAAGGTGGAGTAATCTCAGCTCCGAGTATAATATCACGGATCTCAGATTGAGTCAAGGCTGAAGTATTCACGTTATTTTTCTTGGCATAATCTGAAAGTATAAGATCTCTTAACGCAACCTCCACCTGTCAATCCATCAAATTTTAAGCTATAAATACCAAGAGGAAATAGAAAGCTGCAGAATCAGGAACTACACAACTTTATCAACAAATAACATTCAAAATAAAAGGTTATTTAGCAACCAAGAGTCTAAAAGCTAAAACTACCTTCATCCACTGGTCATCACTTAGAGAAGGCCAGATGTGATGAGGTTCGGTGATGATGGTCTTATCAGGCTTCAGTAACATTTTTGCCTTTTCATTATTCACATGAAGTGCACGCAGAATCAGAATTAGCCTAGAGAATGCAGTGTATGAAGATATACTCTTCAGCCAGTCATCATAGATGTTGAACAACACCATTTGTGGTTCTGTGGCCTTCAAAATAAGATCCCCAAATTTTTCAATTTTCAAACATGCCTGGAAAGGAAGTTGCAGTTCACTTCCTTTAATAACAATGTTGGGGAAATCCAACAAGTGAACCTCCAATGGATCCAACATTCCTTTTCGAGTGACAATGATTTGCTTTGGCTGTTCTTCCACAGGCAAGGACCTTACAAGAGCAGCAACTTCCTCTGCTGTTTTCCACTTTGCCAGCTGCCCAAGACGCTTCTGACCAGCCCACACACTGGTATGAATAACCTGCAAACAGGGTAGGATATGAAAGATCAATAACTAGACAACAAATGTTGGAAACACCTCGGTAAAGACTAGAAAATGTAAACAAACCTTGAGAAACAACTGTCCAGTCCTCGGATTGAAAATAAATATAGCACCATTAATGGGCTTCGTTGTAAGATTTCCTTCAAAAGTCTTGTGAATAGTAACACGATACACATTTGTGTCATCAACAAACCATATGATTTGATTGCTGAATATCTCTCCATAGTTTTGGGAAGACAAATATGGCTCAGTGGGCTCAGATGAGTACAACTGCAAACCTTTCCTTATCCGTTCCCTCAACACATACAGTGCAGGATTGGACTGCATATGCACAACATTATTAGTTTAACTACGGTTAGATAACATGATACACTTACATTCAACACTATGGAAACCATATCTTGGTGGAAATGGTGTCAATATAGACTAAAACAGGACATTAAAATTATTATCCCCCAAATATAAAAGTCTATATGTAAGCAACAGATATATGATGTATGATGGTTTATTTACCTTCATGATCTTATTCATGGCCTGTTGAAGTAGTGGTTTTGACCCAGGGAACCAGTTACCAAATGCAGAATGCAAATTATATGCCAAATCAATGCCAATCATTACACCTGCATGGAAAATAATGTAGTCAGCTCTACATACAAAAATGAATATAATGGAGAATAGTAAAATGATAGAGATATACCAGTAGGAGATGGATATATGGACATGTTATCTGTTGTATAGTCCATAAACTTAGCCCTAGTGTAACGTTCAATATCATGAGAGTCGTAATCACCCCATCGTAGTTGAACATCAATCCAGTACTTATTGCTTGCCTTCTGATCAAAAACATCCTTAGATTCAGCTACAAGACTGGGCTTCGACATTGGCCATCTATGAGCAGCAAAGAGAAGAATATCAGCACAAGAACTGTTCATTTTGTAACTTTTCCTTGGATGGATTGTTTCCTTCTGAACAGTTTCAATTTCCAAAGCATCCAACTCTTGATCCAAAACCTGACAGAGATCCATAACAACACTCTCATGGATTTTCTGCCACAAGTGAGCTCTGAATATCTGAATAAGGGATATCTTCAAAGTTGGTATTTTTCCATGCATGAAAATACCAGTCAGATCTAGCTGCACTTGGAAACCCACATAAACATTGGCTCGGTTAATGGTTGGTGACCACCACAGTGTAAATCTTCGGTTAGGTATTTGGTTGAGACCAGATCTCTGAGCATTGGTGAGCTTCTTATACTTCATGGATTCCTCAAAGCCAGATGCCTTTTCCCAAAAAAGACCTTCCCATGTTGGAAAACTAACAGTGGAAAGTAACAGCAAGTCAATTAATTACAGCTCTTTCCATAGTAGGCACAAAATAGAAAAAGTTAAAACCTGAGTCAAACAGCAAAACAAGCACAAAGGCAAGACTTACTATGTTCCTTTGAATAAAGTATGTTCGAGAATTCCTTCAACTCCTCCAAGCGCTTGAATAACATCAGTTCGGTAATTGTTCAAGTTCCACAACTTCCCATCGTGCCTCTGATGTGTCCACCAGAAGGGGTTTTGTTTCAGAACTTGGTACTGCTTGAAATCAGTACGCACCCTCCATCCTTTATCATAAGCCAAAGTGTGTCTATCCTTTTGAAACAGAGTGTTAATACGTGGTATACCTCTATCCCATGAATCCTGCGGAACAGATTAACATAACTTAGTACGGAAATATATACGGAAATAAGTATATTTGTCCCATAGGAAAACACATGCACATTACCACTGTATTATCCAGAGTCAAGACAACTACTAAAACACAAATATGAAGATCAATAAAAAGTCATCAGAAACTAACTTCCAGATCTTCGAGGGTCAAACGTCTATTTTGTGCCTGTGCTTCCTGTCTTTTCAATGCATATTCAGCCCAGACACGCTGTGAATCAATGAACTCACTCTCCCAAGGCTGCATGATCCAAGAGAACATAAAGATTGAGTTCAATGAAATATATGACCCTTCATAAACCACATGACAAGGCAAATGCATACATATTAATACATATAAGAGGAACATAATAATTAAGGTTCACCTGTATATAACGATAAAGGTTGGGAATCAGTTGGTCCTCCTCATGACTCATTCCACTCCTGAAGTGGGTTACTCCAACATCTGTCTGCTGACTGTATCGAAGATCACTTTGTGGAATCAAAATGTGACCCATAGACAACATTCCAAGCCCTCCTATTTCCTTAGGAGTGTAGAAAATGACAGGTGGGAACCTGATAAAATAAACAATAGAGCATAGATTTGAACATTTAAACCCAATATTTATGAATAGAATATTAAGAAACAACTAATATACCTACTATAAAAAAAAAAGATTAATTACCTGCTAGGCATCTTTGAGTTGAGCCCAATCTTGATACGAGTCTGAATTTTATTTTCACATTTAACTAGCAAATCTAACAGCTCTTGGGTATGCACAGTTGCCTCCCGAAAATAGGTCATGAGTCCTAAAAACAAACAAAGACCGTGAGCAAACTGATGATAACCTCTTGATAGAGTATCTACAATTCAGCTTCACTCACCAATTAAAGCTGTATTCCACTTATTGACAATTTTTGTGAATGTAGTGGAACCAGAAGACATAAGAATCTGCCTCACACGATTCTCAAAAACTTTCATGTGTTCATCATCAACTCGTAAGAAAGCAACAGCTGTCCTTTCTTTTGTCTGTTCATTCTGGAGATTCCAAACTCCATCTCTCGTGTTACTGAATGCTTCTTGGGTCATTCTAATTTTAGGAAGTATCCTTACTTCAAACCCACACCTAAAGGTGATTGACAGATGTAAGTAAAGATAGCTTCACTCATTGCATCCATAGGTTAAAAGACAATTTAAAATCCCCAAAACAATACGGAGTACAACAAATTGGAATCAAGGACATTACAAACAGAAATACAAAGTTTCATATGGGGAGTAGAATTACATAAATAATGAAAGCAACTAAAAGAACTAAACAATTTAAAACCGTATTTTCAATCATAATCATGATAACTTAGACATCCTGGGCCAGTTAAATATCCTTAAAGGCTTGAATGCAATGCAAAAAGTGATTAACATGTGTAACCGTTTCCATTTCACAGCAAAAAGGGTAAGATAAAAAAAAAATTAGCATTGCTGAAAATAATCAACACTCACATGCTAAAAAGCAATTTTGGATTATCCTTGCTTTAAACAGAAACAAAGCTGTTCTCCCACTCCAATGTTGTGATGCTTCGAGGAAGACGATTCTTCATATCCCAAAAGACACTCCTCCCAAGATTGACTGAATTATACCAATTAAAATGTCATACAAATAAAGAACCAATTGTCAATATATATATATATATATATAAAAACAACACAAGGTAGAATGGAGAATCCAATACCATCATGTTTCATGAGCCTCATTCTAGCATCTCTTGGCCAGCACTTCTTATTGTTGTAGCCCACCATGTTCTCATTGTTAGGATCAGGGTGCTCAGTCAGATAGCGCTGAATGAGGTCCCGAGCCTCCTCATGGGTGAAGCGAAATAATATATGAACCCGGTCTATATACCTAGAATAAAGCCTGATTGGATGCCTAGTCTCAACTTTTGTATCCCAATAAGTAATGAATTCGTTTGGCATCTGTGGTGGGCCAGCAATCTCACTGGCTCGAGTCAGTCCAAGAAGCAAAAGATCTAATACCAATCCGTAATACTGAACTACAAAGGAAGCAAACTGAAGGCCGCGGATAAGGCCATATGAATTTGTGTGGCTCATATCCTTGTATGACAACACAACATTGTTCTTTGCAGTGACATAATCAGCAATATTATGATCTAAAACCAGTCGCAGAAGCCTGCAACATCAAAAATAAATTTAGAAGAGAAAATAGCCAAGTAAATCCACAAAGTGATCTACAAATCACATACCTGTTCAGCATTGTTAAATCAATCTTCTCAAAGAATTTCTCAAACTTAGTTTGCAGCATCACAACACACTGACCATCACTAGTGTCCCATATACCTTGCAAATTGTTTATACCTTGACACCATTTGTAAACCAAAAGGGGAGGTGGCTCTGAATCTGCAGGCTTGATCCAGTTGGGAAAGAGATGACGTTTGTCACCTTCATACCACAGGTATTGATCAAGATATGCATCTGTAATTTTCTCAAGAGGCTCTATCTCATAAACTGGAATCAAGTAACTATATAAATCCATAAACTCTATCCCAACCTGAAAAAACAAAACAAAACAAAATTATAGTTATCCTATAATAGGAATGCACATCCTAAAGCTAACTAAATTTAATTATATTTGCATACTTCTTTGAAGGCACGCTGTGTGAGCAGGTGACGTTTGATTCTTGATAATGCCTCGTGGGGATTGTCATAAGCCTGTTCAATCAGCCCCAGCTCTTCTCTTTGCAGTTGATTTAACCTCACCGCAACACTATAGGATTCTTTCAACCTCTCAAGTGCAAGGATAAGCAGCTTGGTGTCATGCTTGTATGATAAAGGTGGAAATGGAATAGGGGAGAATTTCCTAGATTCCAACCAATGGACAGTTGTTGTGTAGATTGCAACAGCTTCTTCAGGAGTAACATATGGACCATCTTTCAAATAATTGTGTTGACGTTCCTGCAAAAGGTATCAGTGACAAGGAAGTGACTTCGCAGATATTTATTAAAAAAGTTATAGAACTAACTCGAACAACAAATATTTGAAAATACTGAGCCAGAAAAATATCATATCAATCATAGAGAATGCTAAACACACCTGTTCGGCCTTCAGCCATAGACGTGTCAATCTTCCAAGATTTTTCCTACAGACAGTCTTATCCACAGTCGCACCTCTCCTTATACGCTCTCGATTATAATGTGCAACATTTGTCCACCAGTCCGCTTTTGATTTCACATATCGAAGAATCATGTTCTCAATTGGAACAGGCAGACCAGGAACCTACACATTATGAAATATATCAATGGCAAAACTATGAAGAAGGAAACCAATTTCAATATGAGGCCAAATAAATATTTTAGAGCAAAAGGAAGGCATGGCTTCTCTAGGCTATGATATTTTGAAAGATATTCCAAAAAACATTCAGAACAAAGTTTTCATTGCTTATTGCGCCTCACTGTGCTCAGGACCTTGAACAGCTTATATACCAGCAATTTAGACATCTTTCGAGTTCTCTTCAAACCTAACTTGTGCGTAGTTTTACTATTAACCAGCAATCTAATTTAGTGCATGTTTGTATTAGCTTTTCTTAAAATAAAAACCCATTTTATCAGCAATCTAGGGCATGACTAACCCAACCATGTTTTTAGCTTCACTATTTCACCAGCAGTATCAACAATGCACCAACAACAAAGATTTATCTTATCCTATTAATACAATTTAGTGTACGATTGGACTAATTTATTTTCGGATAAATACACGCTTATTTTACATTCTAAGATAATGAGGAGGTTTGGTTGTGCTCATTTTCTAACAAGTGCTTATTTTAATAAAAAAACATAATTATTTCTACTTTTTTCATGTGATTGACTATTCTACTTATTATAAAAATAAGAAGTTTTCTGCTTTTTTCTAATTAGCAAATTCTATCTGCTTCTTCAATTAGTGATTTTTAAAATAATTGCTTATTTCAGAAACACTTATTTGAAATTTAAACAAACTAGTCCACAATTAATCCAAAATTAAGCTAAAAATGGCATATATCAAAAAATAAAAATCAAATAGTCGTTTACCTTCCAGGGAATATTTGCTTTCCAGCATCGCCAAGCCTCACTCAAATGCTGCAATATAGTTCTTGCCTTGTTTTGCTTTATACCCTCTACCGTCAACAAGGAAAACACCATAACATCAGTAAATCCCATAAGAAAAAGTAACAAAAACCACTAGGAGAAAATAAACTCAATGAAAAGCATTTATGTTAAATAAAAAATTATTACCCGGCATGGCATCAAGCACATCATGCATAACTGCTGCCCGAAGCTCTAAGTCAAAGTGGCTCTCAACACGCTGTTTAGTGACAGTCTTTGCCACACCTTTTGAGTGACGCCCCTCAAACTGGCGTGCAAGCAAATTGCCCAACCATCGTTCAAGAAGAGGCACAATACCACGAAGAAAAAATAACCAAACCCTCCACATTGGTGCCCAAAACCCACATCCAGGTCCCTTCCCGACAGGCCCAGTATTAAAGCGATAGTAAATCAAGTGCTTCAAATCCTTGCACATTCTTATTTGCCTCATAAGCCTGTACTTATACCGATACATACCGGTCAATTGTCCAACATGTGAAAAAGTATACTGCAGACCATCAGCCAGCTGGAAAGCATCCACGTTCCCCAATCGGAACTGAACATTGGCATCAACCACAAGTTTAGTTAGACGAAGAATCTCACGACATAGATGGAAAGCATTACCAAATCGTGATTTCTTCCGCTCTTTTGTAGTCAAGGTTTTCACAGGCTTTAGATTAAAATTATAATCAAGGTGAAGGTAGTTCAAATTTTTCCTGTGTATTAACAGATTGAGCATGTTATACCCCTGCCTACAAACTTGAAGACCTGCCTCTACCCAATCAAGTTCTGTGGTTTGGAAAAACTTTGTGGCTTGGAGAGAACGGAATAAGTGCTTCTTTTTTTGAGCCTTAGGAGGTCTATGATGCAGCTCGTTCAACACAAAACACTTCAACAACTTTTGATAACTAACCCGAACTTTGACTGGATATGACGGAGGACTGTTGGGCAATAAAAGTAAAACAGTTAATTTTTTGTATCAGACTATTACTGAAAAATGTAATGCAAAATGCCATGTGCATAATCAAAAGACACAAGAAAGCATACGGGAGAGATAAAGCTACAACTTACCAATGCTCCTTATACCACTCTGACACAAGAGGAATATCCTCTGACCGCCTCATCCGACCAGATCTCATATTAAAAGGACGAGGAGCAAATAGCAAGGAGATTCCAGCAGCTGTAGTGTCTGTATAAAGTTGTGTATCTTTAAGCAAAGGCTCCACACCATCTGGTAATATCCAATCATCATCATCATCCTCTTCATAAACTCTCTTCTCACGTCGCTCCTTGTTAGCGCTGGTTATTGGGTGTATCAAGGGGTCATAATAAAATGCAGGTAGATCAGGATCCTCAGCTTTTATGTACATTATCATGGGAGTATGGTACACACAAAGCTTTACTTTGCGAGGCCTATTGTTATAAAGGTGAGGAAAAGCAATTCTATACTCTGTCCGAAGTGGTGACCTTATAATGAGTTTATTGATGTCATTAAACTCATTCCAGTCCTCATCTCCCTTCTCCATATCACGGTAGAGAGGCTCAAATTTAGGTCCACCTGGATGGTACACACAAAAAGAAAAAAAAAAATCAATCCAGAATTTTGACTCTCCACATAACTCTAATATGCTTAAAATTGTTTGCAAAATAGCTTTATATATGTCTTTTACAGCTCTTTATAAACTGCTTTGCTACCCAGTTTTTTATTAATAATATCATGTTCAAGGGGTAACACAATCAACGTCAGACCCAGTTCTTAACAAGTATAAATACCGTTTAATACAAATAGCAATGACGACACGTATGAAAGAAATCCAAGTACCAGGTATGCACATGTTCAAAGCCTTTGCTGTAAAAAATGACTCCATGTCAAACAAGTAGAAATAATTGCGGTCAATCAAATCAGACAGAAGTTGGCCAGCTAATCGATGCAGAGTTGCCATTATAGGGAGGGAGAGATGCCATTTCCTGTAACTAGGACCATTTATAAGCTTTGTTTTCACAAGAGGTTTATGGTCATAAAACCAAGTGTACACAGCAGAATCTTCCTCTTCGTCTAGCTCCAGTTGAATAGGCTCTAGAGGATCAACATCTAAAAGATTATCAGCATAGTCTAGTGGAGGTTCCTCATCATCAAATGGGGGAAACCGCATCCTCTTAAAATGGCGACGATCCCTTTTCTCCCTTCTCATCATGATCCACATGGTACCCCACTGCATAATAGTTTTTTAGTGCATCATTATAGGAAAGAAAAAAAAACAAAAGATATGTCATGATTATCCCAATATAGCTGACTGTATTTTTACTGCAAAATCAACGATAAGCTGCTAATGTGTACGGTACAACGATATTAGAATAACAAACCTGAGCAAGATAAATAGGCTCAACAACCCATGGTATTTCATTGACAAATGTGATAGCCCCAGAAATATGATACAAGACCTTCACATCTCGAACCTACATTTATCAAAAGTAAATTTATGTAAGTTATTAATAGGTACAGTGAATCAAATGAAAAGGAGGAAAACTAGACACAGCCAGTTTGATCAAACGAAAGGAACTGGAACATATAGACAACCTGTTCCCATGGCATAGGCATATTTTCCAGGAGCTTGTAAACTGCATGTGGTATGAATTTAAGTGCTCCAAGATAAACACGTTTGTCGTGACGATATTTCTTTGAAGACATGTCACCGTGATCCCTGAAATAAAGAACAGAAAAGATAATAACTACTGGAAACTATGGGAGTAACACTATAATTAAATTAAAAAAATATTACATGGAAAGATATTTAGTTATTTACACAATAGAAAGTTAGAAACTAAACACATTCCAATCATTGCCGACAAATAATCATCCAATGATACATTCATGGCATCAACCAACTTACATAAAACAGTGAACGCTCTTAATCAGAACATCCTTCTACATCCATCAAGCTAACCTTGATCATCATGAAACTTAAAAAACAAAAATAACGTCCAAGTAACTTAAAATCATTTCCTCGGAATCAAAAGGGAAAAATATATAAGTGCATCACCTTACAGAGATAGAATTATCCTTTTCACAGCTCATAACACAGAAAATATAGTTTCTAATCAGCTTTCAGCTAATCCTGACATGTGTTAAAACCCGGCATCCTTTTTCACCAGCAGAACAAAGCAACTTCAGTCTCACTTATAAATTATAGACTACATAAATAGTTTCATCAAACCAACTGTATTCCATTTCCAAACGGAACAGGCCAAAACTTCATGTTCTGAATAACAGAGCACTTGTAGCAGCGAATCATGGAAAAATAAATCCACAGCGAGGCGTGAGAGAGAATAACACTTGCCTGATGATTTTCCTGACATGTTCAGGAGGCATGTCCTCTTTCTGAGTCTCGACAAATCCGAATTTCCTCTTGTCACTGTACCGCTTCGAATTAAGCTGCTGCCATTTTCTAGCCTTCTCCTCGAGCCGCGCCTCCGCATCGGCCTCGGTCTCCATAGGCGCAGGAGGTGGAGGCGGCGGCGGAAGCACCGTGTACGAGGGTTGCGCAGCCGGAGGCGGAGGAATCGGAGGAACGGAAGTTCCCGGCGGCACAATCTGGCCGTTGTTCCACATCTCGAAAGGTTACTCTATCGGAGCTCGAAGCTTCAAAAATTTGATGAGGTAGTGTGGTGTAAATGACTGGAGATAGTTTCAGAGCATGACGTGAGTGGATTGAACGAAGAGCCTTGTAAGGCTCTCTGCACAAGGATTTGTAGGTTCTAGGGTTTATGAGTGAGAGATAAAACAAACAGAGCTGAGTGACTGAGAAGAGGAAACAGAACGATAGTTGGGTGTTCGAAAATTGCTAATAGTTACAAGCTAACACCGCCTCTTTTCTTCGCATACCGCCTTCACCTTTGGGTTAGCGTTAATTGGGCTCCATGTTCAGCCCACTTGTAATAACCCCAACTTTTGGGCATTTCTTTCGGTACCTCATAAATATCAAAATTTCAACTTTGGGTTTGAATATTTTTTCAGATTTTATAATACAGATAATTTTTTTAAATTTCAGATTTTAAAAATATATGAGTGATCATATATTACGTTTTTTATTGTCAGAACATAGGGTATTCGTGGTTTTGATTAAATGTACATTTCAACTAAATATAAAAATTATACGTAATTCGGTCTTGTTTATTTAAACATTAAACAATGTTCAAACTAAATCAAACTCATTTTTCAGTATGGTTTGCAATTTTATTATATATTGTTTGTTAATATATATATATATATATGATCTTATACTTTTAACATTATGGTCTAATGTTATTGATAACTTTTTTTTTTATTTTACAATAATCAAATATTTGTTTTTTTTGAAAATTGTTTATATTATTAAATAGTTTGTTTACTTATATTATGTTATGAGTTTTTTATTGGCAGTGTAATAAAATATAGGAATGATAATGTGAAGTTGATAGTGTGAAGCAGGTTAACTATTTTAATTTGCTGGTCCACTTTAAGCATGTCCTGCATAAGATAATAATGTTTTTTAAATTAAGATACGGTAACAATTAAATACTATAATTTTTTAATAGTGTAGAAAATAATATATTTTTTATATTTTATGTTGATATCAAAATTAAGTTTTCTTCTTACACACACATATTTAGTGTTATTGAAATAATATATAATATAATAATTTTGAAATAAATTGATTATTTCAATTTAATGTTGAATCTATTTTGAAGTATTAGGCCACAAATTAAATTCAACAACTCCATTTAAAAAATTATTCGAATCCATAAAAAAAATTCATTGGTTATAGTTTATTATCAATCTTTTGTTGGTTGGATCTTGAAAATGATTATTAATTCCTAACCGTTAAAACTTAATTTTAGTATGATCTATTTGAAAATAACAATATTAT
>Ga0123340_1002239_pt1 | contig 17279 bp, 8 predicted proteins | sample SirMexnodulemix_FD_89961 | JGI IMG/M metagenome (GOLD analysis project Ga0123340, IMG submission 89961) | Root nodule microbial communities of legume samples collected from Mexico - Siratro Mexico nodule mix | ecosystem: Host-associated > Plants > Roots > Nodule | place: Mexico: Nepantla... | reverse complement strand
TTTTTTTTTTTTTTTTCATACTTTTTGTCATACAAATTTTTTATTCCTTTGTTCTCGCTGTTTTTTTTGTTTTTTTTTTTTTTTTCTTTTCTTTTTTTTTTTTTTTTTTGTTTTTTTATTTGTTTTTTGGTTTTTTTTTTTTTTTTTTTTTCCTTTTTCGGTGATGCCCTTGGCGTGATTGTTGTTGGGTCTGAGAAAATTTGGAAATCGTAATATTTCAGTCGTAGCTATTCATTTACAGCAACCGATTTGTGTAAAAAGTTAAAATTTTTCTGGTTAAGGGTCCTTTGTTTCAAGGTGTAATATAAGGAATCGTACTTCGACGAATGAGTGCTAATAGATAGTTACTGTACAATATAATAACTTTCATTCCTTGAGAATAAGAAGCAAGGAAGCTTGAACATTTTATATTCCCAGGGATCAACAATTCCTGAGAATATTTATTCAAAACTTGTACCAAACTCAAGAATGTGATATTCCCAAGTTTGCTTCCTCGCGAATCCTTTCAGATACATTGAAATTAACATCTTTGTTGTTAGTATGTTAAGAGCTTATTGTTGTTGTTTTGTGTTTCAGGGGAAGAAAAAGGAGGGAAATGCTGCTAAGTTTGTCATTAGGTCACAGGCACTCAAGCAGCTTCAAATCAGTCTACCCCTTTTCAGGTACTGTATAGAGAAAGGAAAACACGCTCATGTGTAAATTAATTTGAGTTGCTCTTGTTGGATCAACTTTGTCCTTTAATGCTTTGGAGGAGAAGGAGGGTGCCTTTGGGATGAAAATCACTTCTCTGAATCATTTATATATTCTATCATTACTGATCTGATATCATTGGAATTTGCATCTTTGGTGACTGTGAAACATTTTGTAAAAGAAGATTTGATAAAGACTTTGATTCTAATACTGACTTTTATAAATTTTAGGAAATTATGTATTTTGAAAGGTGTAACCCCCCGGGAGCCTAAGAAAAAGTTCAAGGGAACTCATCAGACTTATTACCATGTGAAGGATATTGCCTTCCTTCATCATGAGCCTTTGGTTGAAATACATAGAGCTATAAGAGCGCATGAGAGAAAAATAAAGAAAGCGGAGGCAAAGAAAAACCATGAACGTGCAAACAGGCTGCGGGAGAAAACACCCAAACCCAAGATAGATAGGATTATACGACAGAGGTTTGTTTGATTTTGTTAATTTCAATTTATGTATTTTAACTGGTGATGAATTTCCTACTTAATTAATTTTTTTTTTGTGAATTATAGGTACCCGAGGTTTGTGGATGCCCTTGGAGAATTGGATGACTGCCTTACAATGGTGCACCTTTTTGCAGCATTACCAGCATCAGAGAGTAAAAAAATTGAAGTTGAGCGTGTCCATAAATGTCGAAGGTACATACTTGGAATATTGAAAAGCAAGGAATTAATATATAATGAGGAAATCAGCATTTGTGGCTTTATTTTTTCTTTGAAAATAAGCAGTTAAGATACAGGAACAGATTCTGCTAAATCTCATCAGTGTTTCCTTGCATTTTATGCTTATATGTTTTTATCTTCTGTGTTTGTTCTCATTGCTTACCGGTTTGGCAGATTGGCACATGAATGGCAAGCATTCATATCTCGGACTCATAAGTTACGAAAAACATTTGTATCTGTGAAAGGCATATACTACCAGGTACCAATTTTGGCAGTTATCTATGTTCAGTAATCTTAATTGTATGTTATGGACTGATTTCGTTGTTTGTGCAGGCTGAGGTCGAGGGTCAGATGATAACATGGTTAACTCCTCATTCACTACAGCAGGTTGTATCTGATGATGTTGACATCGTTACCATGCTAAACTTTCTGCAATTATATGAGGTTAGTTATATATTCTTGTTTACTTATTTCCTTTTCTGCCAAATTGTCATCATTCTTGTCATCCCAATTAACAAGATTAAAGATCTGTATATTTTAATCATGTAATATTTAATTTAAATAATTTCTGGTGTTGTGTCAGCATCATGCGCTAACCAAAACCAAATTTAGCTATCTGGACATGCTTCTTGTAATCCTTTATAGTCATCCTTATATTTGGTATACTGACTTATTAATTTCCTATTCTTCTATATTGATGCAGCCTCTTCTTAGTTTTGTCAATTTTCGCCTCTATCATTCTATAAATTTGAAGTACCCCCCAATACTTGATCCTCGGCTTGAAGCTCTGGCTGCAGGTACCATTTTTCTCAACTTAAATGGAATTATGAAAATTTAGTTGGTTATTTATTGTATCTGGTAATTAAATTTCTCTTCAAATCATGCAGATCTATATGCTCTGTCAAGGTATGTCAGTGCCAATACTGGACCTTCTGTAGTGAATTCTGAAGCTTCTCAAGCTGAATCAGAACAATTGGAGACCAAGCAAAAGGAGGCAGAGACTGGAAATGAAACATCTGAACTAAGACTTGCTCAACTTCAGCATCAACTTCCTTCTAATGAACCTGGTGCACTGATGCACCTTGTTGAGGAGGCTACTGGTGAAGATGAGGAGGATCAAGATACAAAAGAATGTAAAAAGCTCTTTAAAAATGTGAAATTCTTCCTAAGCAGGGAGGTAAGACCTTGTGATGGTTTTAGCACCACTATTTAGATGTACATTCGGTCAATAGCTGCGAATTTGTGCTCATGGTAATACTGAATCACATTTCACTTTTGGTTTGGTTCTTACTAGTGGACTTTCAGTGGATGTAAGTTTTATGTTGGTACCCATTGCAAACCCTTGCTAAAGCGTCTCCTCTCTCCTAAACTTACCAAGAGAAAGATTCTCTTAAGAAATCGCTTTATTTTTGCAGGAAAAAAGGAGCTATTTCTTAAATACTTTGGCATTTGTTATGATTTATAATGTGAATTTGTGTGCTGTGTTGCTTCTTGGACAATTTATATAATATTTCTGCTTATTGATGTTGTTTAGATTGATCCCATATGATCCATGTTTTTGCATATAGCACAATACTTCTTATCGGACTTTGGTTCGAGATTGCTTGTTTTCTAACTTTAGGTTTGAGTGTTTGGAAGTGGTTGTGTAGTTTTGACGTTGCCTGCATTTTGTTTTGATCTAATTATTCAGGTACCAAGGGAGTCATTGCTTTTTGTTATTCCTGCTTTCGGGGGCATAGTTTCTTGGGAGGGAGAAGGGGCACCTTTTGGGGAATCCGATCAGAGCATCACTCATCAGGTTTGTGATTGAGCATTCTATCTTCTAGGTGTCCTTATATTTTATATTTATTGCCTTCCTCTTTTTAGGTTTGCTAAGCTACTACTTTCGTATGTTTAGATTGTTGACAGGGAATCACAAGGACATAGGTTCCTCTCAAGAGATTACGTTCAACCACAGTGGGTATATGACTGTGTGAATGCACGGATTATTTTGCCAACTGATAATTATTTGGTGGGAAGGTAATTTCTAATCCAGTTTTGTTTCTTATAAAACTTTTATTTGGTGGTGATTGTAGTAATTTACAAATACAACTTCTCTCTAACAATGTATACAACTTCAATAATATTACCCGTCAGAAAACTAGTTTCGGTGTCTTTATGCTTCAGTAATCGAAGTTGCATTACTTATGCATCTTTATTTTTTTTTGGTCCATAGTGGAACCCTTATTTGTTGTAGTAGTGGTCTTGGTAGGAATGAGCTATTTTATTTGTCTCCGAAAATTAAGTTTCTCTACAAGGGATCATGTCTAGATTGGCATTCATCTATTAATTTTGTCTGATGAATTTGATACTAATTAAAATATTTATTATCGAAATTTGAAAAAGATAGAAACCACATATGCGTCTTTCTATTTTGCGGGCACACTCCCTAGTTTCTGCCATAAACCTTGTGGATCATGCAAAGTCTAGTATTTTATTCTCTTTAAAATAGATAGGTCCCAACATAACTACGAGTAAATAGTTAGTTTGAAGTTTCAAAATTACTCTTCTGCTAGAAGAAATTATGGGCATGATTGCAATTTAGCCTCTATTTACTAGGAATATAATAAAAAATGATTTTACTAGCTTGTAAGAGTGTCTATATGCGAGTATTGTGCTTATTATTTGAATTATATTTGCTAAAGTAGATAATTAAGAAGTGTCAAAGATCGCATGATTAGAGACTAGAGTTGTCCTTTCATGCATATTTCTCAGGATGATAACTCTCTGACTGATGTTCTTGTTGGGTGAGGGTATACAAATCAGACTTGGGATCATTTTAGCCAAAATCCTCATGATGAAGCCTTGATAGCTTGTAGTCGGAAGTTGGGACTAGCCTAGCTTAGCTATGTAGGTTTTTTTTTCCTGATGTACATGTACCTAAAAAAAGTGATAACATTACTTTTAAGTTACAAAAGTGATCTATGCGAATTCTTATTTGATGTGATATTGGAACTTGGATAAATAACTTAATTGTATACAATGAAAGAGTGAGTTGTATTAAAATGAATGGGGTGTTTTGTGTAGTATAGTAAAATTAATTCTCATTTGATGTATGAGCGTTAATTAATTAATAATGAAGCCTCAAGGCCATATCTGCCAGTTTATGTAAAATATAAAATTAGTTCCACACCTTAACCCAAGGGAACAGTTTAGAAAACCCACACACTTCTACACACACGTGTGTTAAATTTAAAGAAAAGTATATGTATGCCGGCTATTTGATTTTTTATAACTTCCATGGCTAATATGTTTCTTTTGTTAACAGGGTTCCTCCACCACACTTGTCACCTTTTATTAATTATGACGAAGAAGGAGCATACATTCCAGATTATGCAAAGACCATTAAACACTTGCAAGCTGCTGCTAGAAAGGAAGTCCTTCCACTTCCAGGTGTTGGGGACGAAGATCTGGATGATCCTCAAAATCTTCTGGTTGAAGGTGTTATTGGCCGAGCTGAGGCTAATGATGCAGCTCAAAGAAAGCAAAAGGTATGCTTGTTCTGAGAAAAAAAAAAGTTGCATTGCATCGTAACAGTGGCATGAGTGGAGGTGATCCTTTTTTGTTTACTGGCACTGAAGTGTTTCAAATTTGAATGAATGCAATGCAGATGATGATTCTGGAGCAGCAATACCACGATGATTTGAAAAAGGAACTTAAAGGCGTTACATACACTTCGGCAGGTTCTAAAGAAACTTCTGGAGCGGTGCAGACTGGAGAATCAGTTGCCAATGCTGAAGAAAATGCTGATGATGACATGGGTAAACTTATGATGTCACGTAAAAAGAGGAAGCTCTTGGAAGCCATGCAGGTGAGGTTTTTTTCCTCATGCATTTGTATATATTTTTGTTCTCTTTTCCAATTATAATATTATTTTCTTTCAAGTAACGATCTAAGTGCAAAGTGACAGATTGTGTTTAAACTTAATCTGTCAACTCGGAAGGTCTGTCTTTTCAATTCTGTTTTCTCACCCTTTTTTGTTTCTGAAAAATGTCATTCAGATATCTAATAAACGCAAGCAAGCTCAGTCTGATCTCATTAAACAACGGAAAAAGAAAATAGATGAAGCTCAGGGTAAAAGGAGTTGAAGAGATGCTGCTTTGACTTGATTATGTGTTATAGCTGCTGCTGGTTTAAAAGGGTAGCTCATTTTTGTTTGCAGTATATGTATTTGAACTCATTCTAGTCTCTTATGTTTTTGTAACTGATATCTCTGGTTTGAGCCTTAACATAGATTAACTAGGGTTAAGCCACCGGGACTATTTAAAACTCTTTTTAAATTGTCAAAACTTGTCTAAGTAAACTTGAAAATCAATCAAGATATTAATTAAAAAATTTAAAAACTTGCATTTCTTAAATAGTTTTCTTTGGATTCTGTCTCCTGTTGTTAGATACTTCTTTGGGCTATCAAATATGCTTTCTTTTCATAAGATAAAGATATTTCTTTTCATAACATCAATGCGTTGAAATTCTAAAGCATGAATTATTTTAGGAAAAAACAACATAAAAGGCCAAAGGGTGAAAAGAAATTGGAAGGAGGGAATATCTTTTAGGAAAGAAATGTATTTTTGGTTGTAATATTCCAACTGAATTTGATTTTGGTCCTGCTTTTTAAATTGATAATTTAGTCGTTAAGATTTGAAATAATTGTTAGATACTATCAGTAATTTTACATGATGACATGAAAAATGGTTCGGCTAATACAAAATACATTTTCTGACGGTCATTTTTTAATGTTGGGATAAAGTTATGTTTAAATATTAAAATGTTATCGTATTGAAATTTTCGTTAGAACATGGAACTCTAATGTCAGGAAACTGAAAACTTAATGTGTTAGGTATACTGAGTTTCTTTTACACAGGATAAATAACAGGAAACAGAAAACTTGATGTGTTAGAGTATACTGAGTAATGTAGGTCGGATTTTAAAAGTTTATATTTAAATTTTAAATTAAAAATACAAACTTGCGTTCATTCGGATTGTGAATTGTGGGAAGTTGGTGAATCCAACTATACTTAAAAGAACCAAATTGGTCCTGTAGAAAAGCTCTATAAATAACACATGCTCTGTGCTTTGGGCTAGTAAATATGCTTTCTTCTACTTCACCGTAGTCTTAGAGAGTGAGGGTTTAAGGTTTTGTTCCCTATTTCCACTTGAGTTTACATCAAAACCTACCACACTATCTTGGTGCATTGTTATGAGTTAAAACTAGGTTTTGGATTATCCATTTTCAAGCGATAGGAGGGAGTTTACACAGTTGAGTTGAAACTACTCAAAACATTTGAGTTATTTGGTTAAAAAGAGTAGTGGCTATGTTCACGGCTTTCACAAGCCATTTGTGCCACATGAACCTAAATGCTAAAGTTCTAAAAAGTTATAAAACTCTAATTGAAGTTAAGTTCTACACGTAATATTTATCTTCAATTATGTTTTCTTTTATACACATACACACATAAATGTGGACAAATGATGATTAGACGTAGCAGCAATCTTTATTCGGGTGGCTGAGACAAAAATGTTGGCACATATTCCTACTCATCGAAACAAGTAGTTATCACGGGTATATTTGCTGTTTACTATGTTAATATTCTATTATCGACTATAATTGATTTAATATAGTCACATGTTTGGTTTAGTATTTGAAGTCTCAATGCTTATTTTAGATGTAAATAATGAAAGTTACTAAAACATAAATTAACTTGGATATAAATTTAAAAATGGAGTTTTTGAGTGCATGTGATTGTAAAGATTATAACTTGTGGGGGGTACGTTTAACCACAGTTCAGAGCCAGTATACAACGTTTCCAGTGATATTTCAAAAATATATTAAAAGAGAAAGAGAGGGGACGAAATAAGATTGATAATAAATATTAAATCATATTCGTTAAAAGTATACCATATTATTTATTTAAATTGTGCAAGTTGTTCTTTCGTGTAATAAAATTCATCAATACTGTAATGTGTTAAACATTTTAACAATCCTTTTTATAATGCATGTAATCAAATAATTAATTACAAATTCGTCTATTGTATTGTGTTTTTAGTCTATTTTTAATAGTTAAAAATGATTTGAATTATAGCGGTTAAAAAAAGTCAATAGTAAAACGGATTGAATAAACATTCAAAAGATAAATAAAATTCTGTACTTTTTCACCAATCCTTAATAGCTCAGAATTTATTGACATATTTCTCAGTTCAGAAAACAAACTATTGCAATAAAACATGCCAATTCATGAAAAAAAATCACAAGATTCATTAGAGTTTTGTCAGCAAAGAATTGTATAATGAATTATAGTGGGAACAAAGAGTATTTTGACAAGCCAACAAAATTTATCAGTTCAATAAAATTTCTCTATTTAGCAGTGAAGACTTTCATCATTACTTTTAAACAATCAATGCTTGAATCGAGTCATTAATTTGTATATATTATTTGACTTAAAATATAATCAATAATTTAATAATTTATTTTAAAAATGTAAAAAAAAATTAATACTGTAAAGAAAGCACGATAGATTTTCGTAAATTTTTTCAAACCGAATATAATTCGACAGAAATAAATTATGATTAAAATATTTAAATCCATTTCCATTAAATTCAGGTTTACTTTGTCTTTTATGAAGAGATGGGTGGAGACATTGATTATTCCGACTATACTATTTTAGTTAAAATCTTAGTCTTCAACAACATATATAAATGAACAAATCTCACATATTTATTATTTTAAAATTTTGACTTAAATATATATATATATATATATATATATATAATTCTTCCATAAGCTTGTTTGGTTGAGCGGGTGATTCTGTATACATGCTTAAGAAAGTACTTTTTAGAAATTTGATTCTTTCTAAAATTGATAATTTGTTTACCTAAATATTTTTTTTTTTTTTTTTTAATCCTAGCATGTATTTTATTGGATTTTATAATTCTTTTGGTAAAAATAAAGCTAACATTTAACATTCCTAGAATTTATTATATTATTTAGCATATGTGTTCTATGTTAGATGTTTATTTTGCTTTAATTGTGTGATAAAACCTTTTTCATATTTTCTGGAATAAAGATCCTAAAAGATCCTAGAGCGATCGTCTACCTTTTTTTCCTATCTCTGCATTAATGTGGTTATGTAAAAAATTTCATAAAATGTGTTGTTCATTATAGGGATGTCATTTTAAAAAATAACTTAAAAGTTAAATGTTAAACAGTAATTTAAAAGCAAAAAAAAATATATATATATTTTAACTATAGAAAAATCATAAATTAAATTTGTTGAGTTACAGGTCTTGGAAATGATTTCTTCGTTGTTTTTCAAGTGATATGTTCGTTCTTTCAATCACTTTTCTAATTTGATAAGAACCAATTCATTTGGAAGAAAGTTTATTCTGAAAACTCCTCCACCCTTCACAATTATATTCCATGTTCCTCTATGTTCTCAGCATCTCTTATTATACAAGTGACACAAGATTAATTTTACTTGTTCTACAGTAAACATTAAATGTTCTAGTTAAGATATATGGTAATCTCTTTTACTAGATCACTAAATACGTCTTTTACGTATGCTTTTGAGCTTTATAATTCTTTTAATATAAATAAGGTCAGCATTCCTATTTTCTTTTTATCTGACATTATCATTTATTTCTTTAATTAATTATTATTTTGACTCAAAATATTCGTATTAGAATTTATTATATTATTGAACAGATTTGTTTCATATTACATGTTTATTTTCATATTATATGTCTATTCTAGCTTCATTTTGATATCTCTATATTTATGTGAGATGGATCTTTCCTTAACTTATGAGATTTATTTGTTATATGAGATGGATATTTCCTTAACTTATTTATTATTAATCATATTCCAACTTTTCTAATAATTAACATTAAGCGATTGGATAAGTCAAAAATCCATCTATTAGCATACTGTTTCAACTTGCTAATATTTACTTAAGGTAAATTAGAATCTTTCCAATTACTAAAAAAGGAACAACGATAAATGGACAATTACTAAAAAAGACCAAACAGAAGAAATATCAATCCAAATTTTAAATATATCAGTCTGTTTCAATTTGAAAATTTTGAACTTGAATGTCGTAATACTTGAACGTGCTCAACCTTAATTCTTTATCTTACATTTGCTTTGAGAAAACTGCAGTCTTTTCTACAATATTCCTATTGATATCCATATGAAATTAGGGTTTAGAAATGTATGGATAATTATACCAAGCTATAAAAATCTTTATTTTGAAGGAACGTCGAACTTGTCCACAAGCTCATATAATGGTGTACGTCCAGAATAATATTTAAAACTTTATTGGCAAGCTATGAATTTGGGGTCCACATAGTATTGAGCTGCTCAAGTTTGAGAAACGAAGTGTTCTGCTACAAGACGCCTAAGAATCTTGCCAGTGGCGGTCTTGGGCAAAGAATCAGTGATGAAGACCTTTTTAGGGACTTTGAAGCTTGCAAGGTTCTTCTTGCTAAATCTCTGCACCTCTGCTTCATCAATGTTTGATCCTTCTTTTGGGATGATCGCACAGTTTATCTATTAAAATGTCAGATGCAGAGAATATAATTAATAGTAAGTAAAATTGTGTTTACTAAACTAGTCACTTTCAATCAATTAATAAAACAAAACTATAAAATAGTATATGCGATTTTCCCTCTAAAATTAACTTATTTTTAAAAGAAATTTATTCAAATAAACTCATTAGTAGACTTGTTTAATGTTCATGTTGAGAATTCGACCATTCAAAGAACTAAATTTTCAACGTGAAACAATCTCTCACCCTCCTTATCTTTCCAATATTTTGTTAAAAAAAAAAAAAAACATGACAGAATTTAGCTTCCCAACATGAATTATGTCCAGTTTTCTAGAGTGAGAGTGATTACATTGAGAATTTAGCTTTTTTTTTTTTTTTATCTCTTTTTGAAAATTAAGGAAAAAATGAGGAAAGGAAAACTTAGTGGTAACTGGTCATTGTTGAAAATACTACATAAATTTATCTGGATGGTAATATATTTTGAGAAAAAGTTTGGTAAATGAGACTTCCACATGTTCTCTTAAAAAAAAAAGTGCACTGAAGTTGTATGTGAAAGTATTACTTTTGTAATGTGATGACGTACTACCCAGGAATTGCCAAAACGCTATTTTTTAAAGTGTTATAAAATTTAGAAAATAAATTGTGACATTAAGATGCATTTGTTTGATATATAGTACTTGCAAACAAAAGATCCCAATGCAAAGATCACACGTGTGAAGATAGTTCCGTAATGTTAGGTCTTTTCAGCCAACAAAAACTAATTTTGCACTTTGAATAAATTATGAAACCTCAAAATTATTATAGTTTGTTGATAAAACATCTGAATATTGAAAAATATTTGTGTGCTTATTTTAGAGTGTAACACACAGACAAAAAAAAAATGATGCCATGTGTTTTCTTGTACGCAAGTAGTTGTGGACAAACCAACAAAGTTATGGGGTTTAAACGTGATAAAGATCAGTACCATATAAGTGTTCCACTTGGCTTTCTGATAGCAGTTACTCTTATGGTAGTGCATCAAGTGACTTATCTTCTCTGAACTTAGTTTTGGTTGACACGAGAAGAAAAAAAAAATGAATTACTGAGATAAAAATGAATAAAAGTTCTATAAATTAAAATTAATCCACGGAGCCCATTCATGTTAGAATTAGTTTTTTGTCTCTTATAAATATTTATCTAAATCCATCTTTAGAAAGTTACATTGAAACTAAGTTTTGTTTTCTTTGTTAAATACAACAAATATGCTCATGAGTTCGTGAGTTTGTGACACCTTTCTTTGTTTGTAAGGTGTATTTTGAGATCGAAGTGCTTGCTTTTTTCTGTAGACCCACCTAGATTTATTCTTTTGAGTTTATAACCATTCTCTATAAGAAAGGTTTATTAAGACCAAACTTTGAAAAAGACAGGGAGAGGCCGAGAAACTAAAAGGAATAAAGGGAACAATACCACGCACACGATTCTTCTTAAATGATCTTTTTTACCGAAAGTTAAGGTATCAACTTTGATTTAGTTTAAAATATGTCGTAACCTCATTAAAACAAAAGTACTTTTTACTAGACTGATTAAGAAATAAACACATACCTCTTCGCCATATTTATCATCTGGAACTCCGAACGCAACTGCTTGAGCGATGTCTGGATGTGATAGAAGGACAGCATCCACCTCTAATGGTGATATTTTCTCCCCTTCAAAAAAGTAATTTCCATGTTAAAATGCATAAAAAGGAGAACGCTACCCATATATTAGTGATTCATTACCGTATTAATTTGTTATTATATTTCACTTTCCAACATCATATTTAAAAACATCACATGACATAAACCAATTAACTGATTCTACAGGTTTACTTGACAAAATACAGTTAACCACGCCGCTGACGGAGTAATGCACGATGAAATATTCCACAGGCCACTTTGTTAGGAAAAGTTATTGCCTTATGACTCATAAACAACACTTTGCCACCCTTTTTTACGTTGCAATACAAATTACACACAACAAATGTATTCTTTCTTTAAAAAGAAACACCAAATATAACGTATATTTCTTAATATGGGGTATGCAAAGTGAGATAAAACTATATAAATAAATATATACCTCCACGGTTAATAAGCTCCTTGATGCGACCCACGAGGTGCAAATACCCATCAGAATCAAAGAACCCGATATCACCGGTGTGGAACCACCCATATTCAAAGGCAGAAAGATTCGCATCAGGGTTATTTTTATACCCTTTGGTCACGTTGGGTCCCCTGATACAAACCTCACCTTTCACATCGTTCTTTAGAATCTCACCCTTCTCGTCTAATATGGCCATTTCCTGGCCCACGGGCTTTCCAACCGACCCGGCCCGATGAGGCCCATCTTCGGGTAACGGATTCGTCGACATCAAATGCGACGCTTCCGTCATAGCATAAGCCTCCAAAACCGGTGCCCCAAACGCCTCCTCCAACCGCTCCAATATAACCGGTGCAAGCGAGGCACTACAGCTCCGAATAAACCGGAGCTTCGGGTAAACCGGTTCCGGGCTTTTCAAATGACGTTCCAACAAGATTTGGTGCACCGTAGGAACTGCGGTGTACCACGTCGCGTTGTACGTCAACATGTCGCTCCAAAACGAGGAGGCGGAGAATCTCCCCGCCGCCGGGAGCGCAACGGAGGCTCCTGCGGCGAGTGAACTCAGCAACGCGGCGACTAACCCGTGGACGTGGAACAATGGGAGAACGATGACGGTGGAGTCAGACTCAGTGAGTCTGTACACGGACTTGATGTTCTCCACCGATGAGGCCAAGTTGTGCTGCGTCAACGGCACCCCCTTAGGGCGGCTCGTGGTGCCGGAAGTGTGGAGGAACAGTGCCACGTCGGATTCGTCGTTAACGAGTTCGGAAATCGAGTCGGTCGGTGACTCGGTGTAACTCAGAGAGAAACTGAGCTCTTCGGCTTCGGCTTCGTCGAGCGAAGCTGTTGATACCGGAATGCGAAGCTTGGAAGCCGCGGCTTGAGCCGGCTCGTTCCCTTCTTTGGACGTTATTAACAGCTTTGACTCTGAGTCGGATAAATAAAACTCGAACTCTTCCGCTGTGTAAGCCGCGTTTAACGGCGCCGCCGTGGCTCGCGCCCGAATGATGGCCAGAAACGTTATTATAAACTGAAAATATTAAAAAAAGAGTTAGAAACAATAATTGTAAATAAATGTTAATGAAAGATCAGATAGTTGATGTTTTCTATGTGTTGGCAATGAAACAGTGAGGGCGGAGAGGACCTCGACGGTGTTGGGGAAGGTGAGTGCGACCACATCGCCGGGTTTGATGCCGGCGGAGAGGAGGCGTGCGGCAGCTCGTTCGACAAGGTGGTGGAGGCGGGAGTGTGTGAGGTGGAATTTGCCTGAGACGGAGACGGCACGGTGGGAAGGGTATATTCCGGCGACGCGGTGGAGCAATCCGGTGAGTGTTGTTGGAGCTGGCATTGTGCTGTGGTGTGGTGCGGCGTGGTTATGAACTTATGATATGATAGATAGGCATTGGAAAACTGAGTATATATATATAACTGATGCGATGCGGAAGAGGAGGTGGCTGTTCCGTGAACGTGAAGAGTACTGATTCTTTTCTAGAAAATAACTTTTTTATTCTGTCACACAGAATAAATAAATAAATAATGTAAATTATGGACAAAAATGGAACATTGATCCTTTTCGTACATATTAAAAGAAAAACAAAATAAAGAAGAAGGAGATTTAAATGAATACGAATATTAAGACGGATTTGATAGGGTTAGGGTTCTAATATGATTGGTTTGGCTAGAGAGGAATCTAGGCATTGTTGGAATGAATATAAAAGAAAAGGTAAAATATGTGGGAATGAAAAATATGTGGAAACAGAAGCAGGGACAAGGAAAGAGAGAGGAAGTAGCTTTTTTACCATTTGGTTCAGAGCAAAAAAAAGAAAGATTTTTTTTTTAAATTTAATAGAATCCATACTTATGAAATTCCACTCCAGACTCAAAATTACGGAGAAATTCATTCTTCTACCGTCTTCACTATATAAAAGATAAATCATTAGTTGGCTGCAAATAAAATGAGTGAATAAAAATAGTAAGAAATAAAGTAAAACTTATCAGTATTTTTTGCTGAAGATCAGTAAAAAATATAAATAAAAATGTTTGAGATGCAATTTTACCATTTTAAAAAAAAAACTAGACGTTCTCTATTTTTTCATCAAATAAATAACTTGTGTTAGTTTTATCATCTTTTTTATTTCAATCAAACGCGTCATTCAACTGTCTAAACTCAATATCTTCTAAAAGTTGTTAAAAATTATTAATCAATTTTTTTATATAGAAATTGGTAACTGTTAAAATATTTTTCGTCCTCGTAGTACAAAAACTTAGTACACTTCTAAATTGTTTCGTGCTGTGAATGCACGTGTAACATTTTTAAACAAGCAATCAAGAATATTAAAAGCTATATTACAGTCAACATAAGAAATTTAGTGTTTGTCTGTAAAGCCCCAATACTTATTAGGATACATACAGATATTAAATATGATAAGTTTTCGAACTTATAAAATAAAATATGCTAAAGTCATTTCACCGAATTTTGGAGGCTGTAGGTTCAAAACTTGCGGTGCAGGAAGTAATTGTCATTATTTTTGTTAGTTAGGGGTTTCACTGACGGGTCTGAAACAAAAGAAACGTCCAATTGGATGCAAGGAGATTCATATATGACTTTTTCAAACTCCTTTAAAAATTTTGCAAAGTGCAAAAAGGCATTCCCCCAACCTTCAACCGAGTAGTTAACTAAGCACTACTCAAGATCACACAATCACATTCTTTTTCTATTTAATTCTCATTTAGAGATCGTTAAACAGTAAAAGTGATGCATGTTATAATTAATTATATGAATAATTTATAATATAGTGAAAGCTACACCTTATTAATACATAGATCCATCGCTTCCAGCCACGTAGGGTTACTAATATAGCGAGCAATGATGTTACATTCGAAAAGTCCTACATATTTAGGTGCAACTTCATTATTACAATCAAACATAGTGTGACATTCTCAAATCATATACTAAAACATATGCTGAGTTGTTCAGTGTTGCTACTCTCATTTTCTTTGCATGCTCCATGAAACTACACTTTTCAGTTTGTTGATGGGGCAACCGCGGGTTCAATAGTGAGTTCCAGAGAGTGCACAGGTCCTGGTGCCACAATGCCAGAGCTTCTCAGTTCAGACATTCCTCGACGAGCATTCACACCTTGCACCTCACACAACTTGGGAAGAAACACACCTGCAACATAAATTTCCTCAACCTCAGACATTACTTTTCTCACCATATAATAACTGCATGCAACATATTTGCCTATGAATAATGTTTCATCATTATGCATATCTATTTTTGTACCTTCACCGGCTGCAAGATTGAAGTATAAGTCAACAACGTTGGGGCAGCACTGGTAGCAGTGAGGGGAACAAAGTTTGTGTGTGAAGGTAGACTCAAGAAGAGAATCTGATGAGATTCCAAGGGACTTTCTGTCCAATCCACAGGCCTTTATGCATTGGTCTGTTTCAATGTGATCCTTCACATTCTCAGCTTCAATATCTGATGTCTTGCATGTGTATGCCTCCTCACCACTCCTCTTCACGCGCTTCTCAAGCACACACCGTTTCCCAGAAGATGACACAGCAAACGAGCACGTGTCATGGCTCAGATTCTCACACTCTATCGCTCCTGCATTTTTCCATAACATAGTATGAAGTTTCTGCTATATACATGTACATAAAAATGATCACGTGGAAAAAATATAACAATTAAGGTATTCACTTACCAAGAGTGGCTTGCAGGGTGAGAGAAAATGCAAGAGCAAATATCATCAAAGTTCTGAAGCTGATGTTAGAGGCCATTATATGTTAAGGCAGAAAGCGTGGCCAAAACTATGTGGGAAATTGATAATATCTATGTGGTTGGAGGAATGTTATTGTGAGGGTTGAAAGGTAGTGCATTTTATAGTGGGATTTTGTGCCGGAATTATCGGATTTTTTTAACAGGAATTGTGGAATTTGACGGAAAGAAAGGAGTGTGTGGACTTCTTAGGGTGATTTACAAGTTAGGGGATAATCAAATGAAGACTACTTTAACTGTTTTCAAACTTTCCAACCACTGATGCATCTATATATGCTTTCCATTGTTTTTTTCCATTCTTGTTTTTTAGTTCAATCCAATACAGAAGTTTATATGATTAAAACCTAAAACAAATGTAAGAGTTATATTCTATGTCTGTAATTTGAAAAGTAATTTGTTTCGGAGTGTTTAAAGTTGAAAATTCATTGAGCTTCTTGCATATTGTTTCATTGATGATTCAATCTGAATGGCATTAAGTTTGAAGAAGAGTCAAGTAATAGCGCCATCAGTGGCGGAGCTTTCACAATTAGCTTCTTCCGCCATCATCTTTCACATCACATCTAACCAATAACTTCCTTCCAACTATCAACGCTATTGCTGCCATCAAAATTACACTTTTCAAGTAATTCGGTTCACACTATTTTTCAATCTAATTATTCTTTCAATATCACTTGTTTTATATTATCACTTAATTAAAAAATATATATTACTTTTCCATGATGAATCTTAATTGGAATGGATTCAAATTTAAATATAGAGTCTCCTCAAAATCTGGAAATAGGATACAGACCTAACCGAGCTCGTCCCGGAAACATTATTATTTTTACTATGTTTTTTTCTTTTTTTTTTAATAATCTTTGATAAGTTTGATAAAAAATATACTAACGATATGAAGAGTTTCTATAATACTATGTAGTTAAATATAATAACTAATTGATATTGCAAAAATATACTAAATTTTGAACAATTTTTATTATATTTGAATGTGATATTTTATGCTGCTGCTGCTGCTATTATTATTATTACTTCCATTCACTCCATCGCCATATAAATATTTCATTTTAAAATAATTTTAATAATAGAAGGCTTTCAAAATAATTTTAATTTGAAATTAAAATTAAAATTAAAATTAAAATAAATTTAAAAATCATTTACTTTTTCTATATTTTATGACATACAACTAAAAAATCACTATTAATTATGTAAGTTAGTAAAATGGTAGAAGCACAGCATAACCAACCACTGCTACAAATTATTGTACTGATAAATGATTGACAAATTTTTTTTTTATCGTATTACTGTAACATAAAATTATGCATTAATTCTTTACGTGTGTCAAATTTAATTTTTAAATTGTATTATATTACACACATACACACACACACACATATATAT
>Ga0123340_1002234_pt1 | contig 17294 bp, 12 predicted proteins | sample SirMexnodulemix_FD_89961 | JGI IMG/M metagenome (GOLD analysis project Ga0123340, IMG submission 89961) | Root nodule microbial communities of legume samples collected from Mexico - Siratro Mexico nodule mix | ecosystem: Host-associated > Plants > Roots > Nodule | place: Mexico: Nepantla... | reverse complement strand
ATGACAATAATATAATAAAACTAGATAACACACCCTTTTATTTTAATTTTTGTATTGTTTTATAATCTGAAATAATTTACTTGCCCGGACGAAATTGGGTGTTAACATAAGTGTTTTTAAAATCTTCCACCTTCCAAAAAATTGATAATTCATAGGACTTATCTATGAATAGTTAACATTATTTGATCAAAATATAATTAATACAAGAGACAACTAAAAAAAAGAAAAAATTGTCTTTCAACCGATTTAATACTCCTGTTAAAAAAAGCAACTTTCCAACAAATTTAGAAACATGCTTTTTAAATCAGTTTTTCTAAATACTATTTAAAAACCCACCTATTAAATTGGTTGTCTTGAAATCTATTAAAATGACTACCTTTCAAATTGATTTTCTTCAAGATTGATTTACAAAGAGTCTTTTTAAATGTATACATAATTATTTTAAATTTTGAGATGAAGTTTACATACCTAAGAAAATTAAAAAAATTATATTAATGAAGATGATAAAAAAATTACTTTAAATTAATTATATTATTTTTTTGGTGCATATTTTAAATAAAGAAAGCCCTCCTTCTACATGAAGTTAGTAGTGAATTTGGTGCCCCTTCTGTCTTTTTTTCATTCCATTGAAACTTGTATTAGGTGGACATGGTAAATAGCTATGATACATTAGAAATTATGAATGATTTTGGATTCAAAAGAAACATGTTTAAGCTAATAATAAGGTATCTCCACGGATTGAGGAACTGATTTACTCTCTCTTCTTGCAATCATCCTCATTCTTATCTCCAAGAACACAAAAACAATGACCAACACAGCAATAGTGACTCCATAACCAAGAAACCACTTAGATCCTTCTCCTCCCAAATGGAGTCCATAAAAGGTATTAAGAATTGCAAAGATAACCAAAATCCTCCCCACGTTGTGATGGTACCAATTCCAATACTTCCTTATCTTTGATTTCGTTCCTGGTCTGAATATAATGGCTAGCACCTATGAAATCAAATCATAAATAAATAACATGAGTGAAGATTACAATGATTCATCAGATTGTAGAAAATAATATACTGTTTATCAGAAAGTGAATCTAGATTGAACTCAATATTCTAAAATCTGTGCATGTTTATTATATCTTTAGGAAGCCAAATTAATCTATATTAACCTGTAGGAAGCCAAGGAGGATGATGATGATTGCTAGATTTTTATGATGAGTGACTTTAGAATCGAGTTTCCTAGATAAGAGCAGTCCACACAAAATTCCAATTACTCCACCCAGAAAGCCAAATGCTTGAATGGAAGCATGCAGATAAAACCACATGGGATCCCATTGTTTGAAGTATCTGGCAATTATGGATCCTATTATCATTAGAATGCTCCATCCCAAAATGTTCAGAACGCCATGGCTTCTTCGAAGATTTAGGTTAGAATTTTCACCAGTTGAACCTGTTGCAAGAGACCCAAACTTGTTACAAATTCATATTTAATCACACAAAGACCATTAACTCTCTCAATATTTAAGTCTTGTTAAGTTCTTTTATATGCACTATAGATGTATATTATAGATGAAGGAGTAGTATTTTAAGTTTTAAATACATTATAGATGAAGACCTAGCTAAATCTCTAGTCTAGTGCTAGATTTTTGCAATGACTCAACTGAAAAAGTTTAGCAATTGAAGTAATAGATCTGTGTATACATGTATTAGTGTATAAAGATCTGCAGATTAATGTAGAAATTGGCTCATTGAAATGAATATAGAAGAAGTGAGTAATATCGATCTATGATAAGAAAACAATAATTAATTAATACTTTAAGACACTCATGATGATTTATTATCCATATGATCATATCATATATGGATGTTGATGATGAACAACAAAAGGGTTCTTCACTAACCTTTTGAATAATCAATGGTTACTGATGTTTGATCAACATGTTTGGGCAAGGCATAGCGTGGGTAATCAGGAAACTGGCCATTGGGTCCAATGGCAAATATGAGATTGGTGGAAGGTTGAGTAGTCTTCAATTGGAAGATCAAGTAACCAAGCGAATCAGTTGGTGGAACAAATGATGCATTCATAACATGAAGGTCACTTCTGTCTAGAATCACTTCATCTTGTGATTTTCCACCCAGATAGTACAATTTCATGCCTCCAGCACCTGGAGATGGCATCCACCCCACAATTGCACTGGAACCTACCATGTTTCCATCTTTCGAGAACCCTATTGCTGCATAAGCTTTTGTGTCTAATGGGAATGAAAATATGAAGCTCCACACATCTGATGAAGCCTTACCATACTGATCAGATAATCAAACAAAAAGATTGGTTAATGTTTTTAATGTTACACCCAAATTCAGTTTATGTATATATCTCAAATAGTCTAATTAGTATGTGTAAAGTGTTGTTATTCATACTATGTTGTGAATGGAAAACAATACTTCTGAAAAGTTTGTCAGTGTTTGTTGGAAAATATATGGACAGAAAATGTAAGACACATACTCTGAGAATGAAATTGTGAGCTGGCCAAACAGGACTGCACTGAAGTGAACTTGTATCGAAAGGGATAGGGAGTTGAAGTTGAAGCAATTTAGAGGAGCATGAATCTTGAGAAGTGACAAAGGTTGATGAATTACATAGCATAATGAACAAGACTATCTGGAAAAGGCTTGTTAACTTCATCTGTGGGGAAGAAGATAATTAAGAACCAAAGACAGCAGAAATAGCTACTTAGGATGTGTCACTAGTTATGTTTAATTTTATAGTGAAAAATTATGATCATCCTTGAAATTATAAATAGTTGTTTTTGACAATTGGCATTGCCGGCTGGAACGAGACATGCAGGCAGTGTTATTGTTTCATTCAAATGTTTGATAAGAAAAATCCAGCCTACAGCGTACGGTGTTAATTTTCACCTACAGAATGAAATCATAATGGGTTAGTTTAAAGAGACTTTCTTGTTGGAACTACTGTCTTGTAGCATGCCTCCTCTCATGGCAATGATATACATTCAAACCATTGAAGAATTAGAAGCTCAAAATCTTCAAAATATGGGCAACTCTTTATAAGGTTACAACACTAACGTCAAGTTTTCTAGTAGTGAATATCTGCAAGCAGAAAGTAAATTTCTTGCAAAAAATTTACTGACTTTTCATAAAACATTACAGAAAACAAACTTTTTTTCCTACACCAACTATGTCCAATTCTGTCACCGTCAGATTTTTGGAATTTAATGAACTTCCGAATATTCTTATCAAATCTTTTTTATCTTTTGAAAAATATGATGAATTAAGCTCTAACTTTGCTTTGCATGGAGTTAATTGAAAATTTTATTGAGTTCATGGTTTGTCCGTCAAAATTTTCAAGAATGGACCTCTAATCTCTCATGTTTTGGCATATTTGATTGTTTATGTTATGTCAAAGCATCCCAAGTTAGACATATGGTGGATCTCTCATGTAAATTCTGTTTTTTATTTATAAAAGAAGTTACGAACTTCTCACAGTATTTATTACTAAACCGGTTATTAAATAATTGTTATACGTTGGGGGAGGAAATCTATTTTTTAATTATTGAATGTTTACTTTATTAACAATAGTCTGTGTATAATCCCATTATATTATGTAATGGACTATACTGACAGCATTTTGTTGAAGCTAGCTTTGCCTTTAAGAGGAAGATGACATACATAGTTAAATACATAAACATAAGACTAATTCGTAAGCAATCCTCTTCGTACAAAAATAAGTTACAAATGGAACTGAACTTCCAAATAAAAAGCAGTGGTAAAACAAATCAAAATCTATGAAGGAAAGAATTTAGTCTTTACTACACAGTTGTGTCTCAAAAGTAAGCGCCATTGTGAGTAATATGGCCAGCACAATCCCATAACCTATATTCCATCCACTTCCCTCCTTCCCTAATTGGATTCCATAGAAAATGTTAGCCACCGCTAGTATAATCAAAATTCTCCCCGTGTTATGGTGGTATAAATTCCAATACTTTCTCACTTTTGATTCCTTCTTTGGTCGACCAATCAAAGCCATTATCTACAAAATCATATAAATTTGTGAGTATTCTAACTCTCAGGATATATAATAGCTTAATTATTAACAAAGTAAGCTAAAAAGTACGCTCAAAGTTATTACATAGAAGTTATTTTTTTTATCTATTATATTCGTATTTTATACTCAAAAAGGCATGTGAAAATTTTTCAGTAAATTAAGGTGAATAACAAATAACTCTTACATCCAAAGAAACTAATTTTGTGGCACCTTTTTAGTGATGGATAATTTTTAATGGTACTGTAAAAAGTTTTGGATAATTAGCACTACGAAAAATGTACAAATAAATAAACTAGTACCTGGAGGCAGGCTAGAACGAAAATGATGATTCCAAGAGCCTTGTGAAGACTAACGTCGACATGGAGTTGATTATTCAACACAAAACCACTAATTACACCAATTACTCCCAGAACAAAACCCAGGGATTGAACTGAAGCGTGGAAATAAAACCAAAATGGATCCCATTCCCGGAAGTAACGAGCAACTATTGCTCCCATTATGATTAGGATGCCCCATCCCAAGATATTCAACACTCCATGGCTTCTTTTCAGGTTCATATATGAGTTTCCTAATGCACTTGAACCTGTTTCCAATAATATCATGAACAAACCTTTTCACTGTCCGCCCTAATATTCAAATATGACTACTATATAACATGATTGTTGTGCGGCAGGTATAGATTGATCAGTTGAGAAAGTAGAGGAATATATTGTCCTGGTCAATTTCAAGAAGGATTATTATTTTTATATATTATATTAAAAGTAAAAGTATAACTTCTGTTAGTAAGATATCTTCATGTTTCGTGTTTAAGATGTTATAGTAGACATTGGATATTTGTAAATAGTTTCATTTTACATTTGGTCTCGTTTATATAACTTTCTACAATAAATTAATTTTTTTAGATTTAGAAAATAGTTAAACTACCATATTTAATATGGAGCATCTACTGTAATTAACAAGTGTTATGCAAAAGGAATTATCCAGCCAAGTTTAGTGGATAGAACTACATACAAAAATAAAAGAAAAAGCAAAAAAAAAATTTGGTTTGGTAGAAGGTCGAGTCAGATTTACATTTCAACTAGATTATTCTTACAAGAAGATGATAAAAGAATGTCCTCTCAACAACCACAAACCACTGCAAATAGTTTGCCAGTAAGAATGGGCCATGTATTGGTCCAATCATTTGTCAAAATCAACTCAAACAAAAGGTCATCCCTAGAATAATCCTAATTGGTATACTTGTTTTCGGAATGTCTTCTTTTTCAAACCTTGTCATGCAAATAAAATACAGAATTGAATAATGCATGCAATATCAACACAATTTTTCTTTCCTTCTATCTCTGTCATATCACTGATTTTAGCATATTCTATCTCCTTTTCTTCTACTTATCTTTCTTCTATCTTTATAACATACAATAAAAAGATTATGTAACCAGGAATTTTTGCAACTAGATTCAAGCGCAGTCATTTTTGCAAGTATCCACGCATTCAGTATATATATAACTGTTCGATGAAGATTGGATGCTGCGATTTAGAATTTGTGGTTTAAGTTGATTAATGAAGATAAAATATGAGTTGTCATGTTCCCCTAGCCAGATTCACTGAGTTAATTTATTCATTAGTACTTGAATGTGAAAAACACGTGCTTGGCTGATTCTTTTAACTAACCTGTTGCGTAATTCAACGTAATGGAGACTTTGTCTTGGTGCTGCGTTAATGCAAAACTTGGTGTTGAAGGGAACACACCGTTTGGTCCAAGAGCATAAATCAACTTGGACAAAGGTTGGCTGGTTTCTAACTGGAAGGCCATGTACAAACGTGAGGACTGTGTTGTAATGAAGGTTGAGTTGGTGAGAACTTTTAAGTTGCCTCTATCTGGCACCACTTGGTTTGGTGCGAGTCCTGTTAGATAATACTGTTTCATGCCTCCACCCGCCCCACTGGATGAGATCCACCCCACAATGGCACTTGAACCCACCATGCCTCCATTGGGAGAGAACCCCATTGCTATATAAGAATTTGTGTTCGGTGCTGAGAGAATGAAGCTCCATATGTTTGGAGAAGTCTGAGAATACTGCATAGTAATGCATGCATATACGGTTAGTTGGTTTGATGTTAATTTATGATAGGTCACAATTAATTGGTAAACTTACTGTTATCCAAACACACTTTTCATCTTGAAATGGGATGCACAATCATAATTAATGTAATTTTATAGGATTGTTTTGAACCTACTAAAAGTGGTTAATTCAAGAATAATGCACGACTTACTCTAAGGATGTATCCCCGAGCATTCCAAACAGGAAGACAATTGAGATTGGTCGTGTCGAAGAGGAGAGGAACACTGAGGTTTAGCTTGGAGACACAGGAGTCTGCTGCCTGCGAAGTACTTCCATCTACTTGTGAAGAATTTCCATCCCCTTGTGAACTTCCAATGTTGGCTGAAGCATGCAAACAAATAGTGAACATGAGGAATGCTACAGATATCTGCATTTCTCTCTATTGTTTATGCTTGTGTGTTTGCAAACGTATTCATGAGATTGTTAAACCAAGAAAGACGTAGTGCTATATGATTAAGTAAAGGAAAGGAAAGATTGTTACAATTAAACAATGGTATAGGTAGCAGTGTACCAATAATTATGGCCCTATTCGGTTTAGTAGATTTGGTGAAAGGAAGGCAAGCTAACTTAAACCATTAAGTTTCCGTTATTCATAATAAAAGATTGATTTTGATTGTGTGGAAAATCATTATATAAATATAATATAGATTAAACTTTTAAGTGTTGTCAACAAAATTACGAAAAAGGAATATCTACCGAGGTTTTAAGTTATATTTACTTTGTTTTTTCTGGAAAGGGAATACAATAACATTTTTTTTTTAAATTTAAATTATCCCTTCCGTAGTATGTTAATTAAATACGGTATTTTTTTAAAAAAAATATGTCTTTATAGCCTCCATTCACCAAAGAAATACATTTATCATGTTGGAAAAAAAAAGTTGTATAGTCCTCTATACTTCTGGTTTAATGTGGTTAAATTCATTAATAAGAAGGGTTAAATCTATGTTTTTAAAAGTTTGAAAATGAAATTAATTAACATAAAAATATTTGATTGAAAAATAAAAACTAAAAGCACTTTTTTTATTCTATCGTGTCGTTGATAATTTTATTAACACCACGAGACTTATGTGGAAGTGGAATTTGCTTTATTTTCTTTTAAGAAGATATCTCCGTTAGTTTTAACTTGTTTTTCTCGTCTACGGATGATTTAGAAAAAGAAAACAAAGAGTAGATCACAATAAAAACATAAATTGGGAATTTCAATATTATTTAATAGAATTATACTTACATAGTTTTTAAATTTCTTTTCTAATTGATCTTTCTATCATTAACTCTTTCTGTCATATATTTTATTTCTGTATCTTCTCTTTGTATCTCGTAGTGTATGTATCTATCATTTTTGTTTCAACTTAGGTCCCTTAAAGTAGTCAACTCTCAGTAACTAATTGACCGTTTTTTTTTTTTTTTTTTTTTTCTTTTTTTTGGGTCAGTTTACTTTCCGCGTAATCAAAAGTTTAAAGTTACCTATTAGAAAAATATATTTTACACACGCTGCGTTTTACTAGATGCAAGCTCTAAAGTATATAGATAAGCAAAACTAATTGACTAAAGGGCGTTATCATTACCGTGGTCTGAACTTCTTCTAAAATAATGGGAATTATCCTGTATGAGCCCTTTTTCTGTTATAACATCGACTGAGCAAAAAAGGAATAATGCATCTTACTGAAGTTTTATTTGGAAACAGCATCGGTTCAAGGATATTTGAAGTCCTAGACAAAAATTTACGTTTGGGATCCTTTAATAGTGTAAAATGGGTATATTAACTAATTCTTCGATTTTTATTTTATTTTTCCAATTTAAAATGATATATTAAAATTTCAGGTAATAAAATATTCAGTTATTTATTTTTTCTTGAAAAATTTTTAAACAAAAAAATTATTTTATTAATTTTGAATTTGATTTTTTTCACTAAAATATGTTCAATAGAAATAACTAAAAGATATGTATATTTGGAGAGAGAGAAACTACGGGTTTATAAAATCTAAAAGGAATTATGAACTGAAAGTTTTTAATGTAAATATATGCATATATTGTTAGAGGGGAAATTTGAGATAATGTTAAGGTGGACCCTAACCTAAGGGCTAAAGTTGAGGAATAAGATTGCTTGAGATGAACTCGATCCGGTTGTTATTCCATAACTTCAAGTCGGAGAGAACATAAAAAAACGTGTGAATCAGAGACTAAAGACTGTTGCTACCCAAACCATTTGTCGGCTGTTTTTTCTCTCTCTCTCTCCCTGTGTCTCGAGAAGAGGACTCAACATTCTTAGAAATGGAACTGCGTTGCTCACAACCAACGTGTGAAGTTCCACTATTTACTCTTCTCTACTTGTTTTGGCTTTTACTAGTATATAGTTTATGATAGAACACACCACCCACTCTTTGATGCCCAACCAAAGAATTCTCTAGCTGAATCAATGAATTCTGAATAGTATGCCGTCAAATTTCAACCACAGACATAATGACATATAATGACGCACACTTCACTATCAGCCACTAATCATATTTATGATTACCTTACAAAGAGCTCAAAGAAAATAAAAACATATATTATTCACTACTAGTTAAATTTGTCTCTGTTTTAGTTATCAGAAGTTTGTTCCAAAATTAAAAGAATTAATTATTTTTTATTCTATAATTTGTTTATTTTATTTATTTAGTCTTATTATTGATAAAAATTATTAACCAAGTCTTTCTATTTTTAATATGCAATAATTTAATATTTTACACAATTAACAATAAAATCACTAATAAACAAATCTTAGTAACTTTTATTTACTCGTAATATAATTTATATTCATTATATAGTGACAAACGATAAAACTAATAAAATTAATTACAACAAATAAAACCATCACATTGTTGCATTTTTAAAATTAAGGAACCTTATTATATTCTTAAAAAAAGATACATTATTGCATTTTAAATTGAGGGATTGAAACTTATATTGATTGAGGTACCAGATGAACAAAAGCTAAATAAATAATAGGAAAAAAAAAAACTTACTCAAGGCAAAGTAAAACTAAAAAATCTTATTTGAATTTGCCTTAAAACTCAGTTTTTGACGTAGAAAATTAACGTTTACTGTTCAAGCGATACTTTTTCCGATTTTGGTTGAAAGAAATCACCACAACTTAGTTATTAACGAATTGTAGGAAAATAGTCATTATTTTTATAGCTCATATACGATTAAATTTATTTAAAGAGAAGAATAACAACCATTTATGAGAGTATTTCGAAGGAGTTAAATTTGTACTAACCTTTTGAGTAGTCTATTCTTGTGGAAACCTTGTCTAGGTGTTTGGTTAGTGCAAAGCTTGGTGGTGCAGGGAATAGACCGGTGGATCCAGTGGCAAATATCAGCGAGGGCAAAGGTTCGGCGGTTTGTAACTGAAACACCATGAACAGACGAGAGGACTGCAAAGTGATGAAGGTTGAATTGGCTATCACTTGTAGGTTGCCCTTATCAGGAACCACCTGATTTGGAGTGACCCCACCAAGATAATACTGCTTGATCCCTCCACTGGCTCCTCTTGATGCCACCCACCCCACCATGGCACTTGAACCAACCATGCCGCCACTGACAGAGAATCCCATAGCTATGTAAGAATTTGTGTCTGGGGTTGAGAGAATGAAACTCCAAATGTTTGCATAAGTCTGAGCATACTGCAAAGTTTACACATGGATTATTAGTATATATACATGTGGTGCTATTGGAATAAGGTCATATACATGTGATGAAATCAAACATGAAGCGCTTACTCTGAGAATGAAACTTTGGGCATCCCAAACAGAAAGGCAGTGGAGGTTGGTTGTGTCAAAGGGGATAGAAACATTGAGGCTTAGGTTGCTGGTACACGAGTCTGCTTCTGGGCTTGCAAGGAAGAATGAACCAAGAAAAGTAATAACGAAGACAAGTCTTAGAGCCTTCATTTGTCTCATTATTATGCAAGTGGTGTCAGTTTGAAAGATGTGGTAAGCATGAGTAAGTCTTACTAATCTTATTGAAGCTGGGCTTACTATTCCTACTGAAGCTAAAAAGGGGAAAAATAAACGATGTAATGATTGTCATCTTGTAACTAACATGGTGCAGGGCCATTCTCAATTATGATCATAAATTGAAAACGAAGATTGAAGTACATAAAGATTAAAAACTAAAAATAAAAATGTCAAATTGTATCAACGCATAGGGCAAGCTTTTTGTCGATTGAAGTCCGCCTAGTGTTTCACTCACCTGATTAAAGACAACATGAACTCATACGTAATGCAAATGTATGTAAAGAAACAGAGATGTAGGGTAAAATATAGGAAAAGCAAATATATTCATACTTCTATATGATACAGCAACATATTCCATTATACAGTTGTACATTCTTCCAATAATAAATAAAATGATAAAACCCAGACTCCAAATACATGGCAACAGGCTTGGGTCAGCTCCCAATTCCCAAATAATACTTTCAACCATCACTTCATTCTTTCTCGGCCAGACTTTAGCACGTCTCGATCCACAATCCAAATGTCCAAGTCTTCACTCTATTCACTTGTCTCCAAATTGATAAATGGTACAACATCTAAATTTTTTTTTTATTCATGTGCGTTTGTTCTTTCGCAAGGTACAGAAATTACAGATAGAAGTACAGTACTAAAACCTTATAGAGCTGCATCATCAGAGACCTGACTTTGAAGTTCTTCGCGCCCTACAGACCCATAGATGATTATGGCATTAATAAATTGCAACGGATTTTCCTAATCCAACATAATGATCAATGTTTTCATACAACTTTGGGCCGAATTCAACAGATAAAAAAGAAATTCATATTAAAAGGTATGTTTAAATCAAAGAAATTTCACTACCTAGGTAAAAAATACTTGACAATAGAGACAGCAATAAAATAGCAGCAGATAACAATTACAGACTGCCTAATATCTCGAAAGAAACCAGGAAAAAACCAGCTCCCTCTAAAGGGAAGATCCCCTTTCCAAACTCACTATAATTTTGAAATTTAAGGTAAATTTTTGTAGCAAATTAGCAACTAAGTTGAACACCGAGTCTAAGAATACTAGGTACCGATATTTAGGAATCTCTTGTTTTACATCAACTGTTAGTCTACTTACTCTTTTGGGCCTGTGATATGCCCCTGCTTAGGTATACCTCACAATTTTAAAACATTAATTTCTAGGGTATACTCTATCACATGTTCTGAAAAGTCTCACATGCTTACAAGCATGTACCAAACATTGGTTATACCCTTGGAAATTTCATACCCATTGATCGTAGGCATCTTTATCGGCACCGGGATTCTCACTCAAAGACACTACTGGGATTGAGATAGTATTCACGTAATTGAGCAGTTTGCAGACTAACTACCATAATTTCTATTATACCAACAACAAAAAATTCCATTTCTATTAGTTATCTTCAGCCAGGTACGTGAGAGGGTAAGGATCCTGTGGCAGTTGGAGAGGGACAAAACTGTTTTCAAGTGATTTCTTTGCCCAAAAAAAACTTTCTTGGCTCCCCAGTTGTTTTAAGCCCAGGACTACTTCAAGGGTGTAGCATTAGCAATCTTGGATTTGCAAGGACTGGGAAGCCTTTAGTTCAACCAACAACCACTTTCTTCGTTTCTAGCTGCTGTTGGGGGACGCCCACCCACCCACAATGGTTTATTGAGCTTTATTTGAGGATTTCTTACAACACCCCAAATTGTACTCCTTGTTTTCTCTTTAATAAAATCTCTTCCATTACCAAAATAGAAAAAAATTGCTTTCTCTCTGAGTTTTATTGCGTACGAAAGTATCTAGATGTTGGTAGAAAAGTGAAATATTTGCTAAGACGTTCCAACATGGTAAGGGATTCATATGGATAAATTAGGGCACAATCAGCATGTTTAAGAAAAAAGAAAAAACTGCCAATAAACAAATCAATCTGCGGCCACCTGGAACAAGTGTCAATACTCAATAGTTCAATCCACATTAAATTAATCTAACCAAACACATGCCTCAGGATAATCAATTTCAGATTTTCCCACAAAGTTCAATAAAATATTAACCATTCTCCAAACAAATGCTTCATGTTAACTAAAATAGACTACTGTCCAGCTCCTTCATCCTAATCCATCGGTCACTAATATTAATATGTAAGTTACAGAAAATTAGTTTGGTGGCTAGAGCAACTGTAACAGAACTAATAATAAGGATATAAAAGACGAAACGGCAGTGAACTTACTGACTGAAACCGGCTCAGGCAAGCTAACATATTTGGGACAAGATCCTTTTGAAGTAACCATGTCAATCTTAATGTCAGAACTAACAGCACAATCTCGTGGCTGCAAAAATGTCTAGAATTAATAATAGCCAAATTACTGGTTTTGAATAGAATACCATGCATGAAATCATAGAATTAATGGGGAATCTGTCATAATGTACATGAAAATTTTTTTACCAGTAGCGTATTTCTTAAATTTCTAAAAACAATCCAAATTTCTATAATTTTATAAATTTTGAGTTAAATATCTGTGTCATACAGGTCTAAGACATCTCAATGATCTCACAACTATTACATATGTCTTATGCAGTATTACTTCAAAATTAACCAGAGGACAATCAATACTCATATCAATAATTGAAATTCTAGCTACCACAGACTGAATTATTTATCTCTCAACTCATCAATTGATATCTAAATATGGCAATCACCCACCATAAATAAGACAAATATTTATACATATTTTAGTTTCTTGTGTGCTAAACATATATTACAGAGTAGAGCAGATTTCATACCTGGAAGTCCTTGTAAAAGCATAGGCGAAGTTCCTCAATAGCATCTCTTGAGCAAATTATTAAAGGAGATGCATGAAAAGCATTCTCAATGGCAGATATAATGCCTCCAAGGGGATACCTTTCTGTATTAGAGGGAACATATCCAGCTTCAAATAGAACACTCTGGAGAAGTGTTGGAAAAAACAATAGTCAGAGTACGTCCCAACGCAGGCAAGCATCAGTTCTTAACAATCAAAAGTTTTACAAACACAATTGGTAATCATTCTGAAAACAGAGTAAACACCAAACCAATTAAGGAGTTTTTCAACAATTGAGAACCTGTGACCAAGATTTTAAGTCTTCAATGCCAATTGATAAGATGGCAGCCCAAGTTGGCAACAAAATTTTGGTATAACTAAGGCTTCTTGCATGTACTCGGACCATACTACACCAGCAGACTAATTGGAGTGGTTCAGCACATAAGAAAAAAGAAAATGTAATCGGTGCAGAACAGAGCAAAAGATCACTATATTCAGTAGAGCCAATTTGTGAGAACAAAGAGGCAGAATGGAAAAGAATTAAATATTCCCAGAGTATTTGAGAAACCCTAAACTCTCCTCAAAATACTTCCTACTCTGAAACTACTCTCTCTCCTGCGCTAGCTTCTCCTTTATAGCCAGGGCCTAACTATATCTCACATATTCTCAAATGCATTATGGACAAAGAGACCACTAATAAATGAATTAATCAATCAATAGACCAATTCTATCAACCGGAGGGAGGTTACTATTGGTTAAACAATCCATTAACCAGCACTGAAATGTTATAACTATTGAAGGAGGAATCATGGGATGCCTGACTTATTAATCAGTATACAAATTTTATTAGTTTTTAGGGTTATGGAAGTGAGCAAGATAGAAGTAAAAAATAACAGTTGCATTGAATAATAACCTTTAATTGTATAACTATTAGTATTCAGTAAAGCAAGTTTGATGTTTTATCTATGAGGAAAGTTGATAACGATCAATGCAACGGAAAAACATAGAAATTTACTACTAATTAAGCTATCAATGTCCTTTGATCATATTTCATATGAAGTCATTACCTACAGAAAAACCACAGAAATTTCAGGTACAAAAATAATAGATTTTACAAACTTACGGTAACATTGTATTTGAAATACAGATTCAGAGTTCCCAGAAAATAATCATATTCATTTCGAAATACAGGATAAGAGCACGTGCCATGTTTCTCTGCAAATGAAATTACAGTATTAGAAAATAGGAATATTAGTACAAGAAAACCATACCATTTTGCCTCAGAAAACAACAAAAAAGTAAAAGCAAAGATGTATTTGAAACTTTGAACAATTTGTTCCGGACCAATTTAACACTAGGTACAACTAACTCTATCCACAAGTTGGAGATTTTAGGAAAACAACACAATATTACACAAGAAAACAATGAATAAACTCGTGAAATCAAGTAAGCAAGCAAAAGCTACGAAAGATTATTACCCCACTGCCGATGCAAGCCAGGTGTGATAACCCGGGAAGCGTGATCCAAAAAAGAAAAATTAGAGTCCATAATAATTTAAGGTTGAATAGGAAACTAATTAATTCCAACAACCACCTCATGAGCCCAAAATGATCCTTTCCCACCATGGCATACTGATGGCTTGCCACAGCTCAATGATGGCCAATATTGCTCTAAAGCATTAGTCAAAGTCGATATCTACACAGAAGATGAAACAATGGTGAAAAATAATGCAACCAAGTTAATAGAAGACACCAAGTTGTAATAGTATATAAAGGTAACATTAATACAACGAATCAAAATACAAACAATTAACACTGAAAAGGATTAAAATATTGCAGCTTTGAGATAAATAAATAAATAAAAAAAGTGTTTTAGCTTTGTTCAATCAATAGTTAGTACTTTATCGTGAACTGATTACCTAACTAAAGGCAATAGTCGTAAACTTTCCAGTATAACTATGAAAGGAAATTCAGTTCCATTCTTCACCAAATTTCAATCAGCCAAAGCATGAAACCAGCAAATGTTATGTGTGATCAAATGATTTGCAAAATAAGGCTGGGGAATATACCTCTTTCGGATTAAAACTGGCTCTAGTACAACAGGATGGCCAGGTTCCATCATTATAGTCAGGCCAGAGTCCATCTATCATACACGTAGATATAACCTGTTAAGCTATTTGTTGCTAGAATCTCCATACTCAACAGACATAAGCAAAAAGATCAATATGTTGTTTACCTCCCAAAACAGATTTCTTTTTAACAAACAAAGTAATCTAAAAGAAAATTATTCATGAGGAAGAAATGACAGACAAAAGAATTCATGGAACGAAACAAAAACTAAAAGTCATACTTAAAGCTAATTTCTCAATGAGTTAAAATATCAGTAGAATTTTACAATATTTTTCTAGACCGGACCAGGGATTCACACCTCAGAAGGAGATATTAACTCAAAACATAGTCAATGCAAGTAGAAAAGTTCAAGTAAAACAAGCAATAAGTATTCCACATGGTCTTCGACATAGTGATGTCTTTACATACTTATTTTCATTAAAAAAAAAAAAAAACAAAGAATTCCACACGGTCTAAATTTACAATAACTTCAAAAGGAGAAATTAACTCAGAATATAGTCAAAGCAAGTAGTGAAATTCAAGATAAACAAGCAACAGGTATTCCATGCAAACTAAACTTAGAACAGCAAATTCAGAAGGAGAAATTAACTCAGAACAACTACAAGCAATAAGTATTCCATGAGGTCTAAATTCACAACAACAAGCAAAAAGTATTCCACCGCCACGATAGAGCCGCATTTGAAACCTAATACTCACGTATGGTGAATACTTTTGGAGAATTGGAGCTGCAATCAGAAACGTAAACATGTCAGCATCTCATCAAGTGCTTCACATAAGTTGCATAATAAAATAATATATACATAAAACTTACATAAAGTTCCTTAGCTACCTTTGGCATTATTCTGCCATCACAATTAGTGTTTTATTTTTCTAATTCGCCTAGGTTTGCATTAAAGATCAACACAAATTACCGAAGCAAAATTCCAATTCTGATCAGAGACTATCACGAAAAGTAGCTGTAGACCTATAACTAACTTTTTTCAGATCAAAAATCCATTTCATAGAGTAATTATTATCATCAACAACAAAAGAGAGAGTTCAAATTCGACCAGAACGGCACAATACAACAGATAAATCACTCCACGTTTTTAAGTCAAAGGAACGAGTAAAAATGCAAAATGATGAAACCTAACAATTGAGGCAATGGAACGTACGGAATTAAGAAATGAAAAGGAAGAAGTGCTGTAAATTACTATATTACCCTCTGCAGCAACCGTTGGAAGGACAGCAACTGCGCGTGCGCAGGCAGTAAGTGCCTGGCCATTGCAAGGCCAACGCGAAATAGTCAAACTCTCGCTGAGCATCGAACGACGCAACCGGCGCGGCGCGTGCTGGAGGCGTCGCCGGCGCTGTCAGCGCGAGAATAGCGAGCACCAGCCACGAAGTCAAGGGAGGCATCGTTCGTTTTCCGTTGGATATTTTTGCTCCGAATAAATAGAAGAAGATAAAGAGCAATAGGCTATATATAGTAGTAGAAGAAAGGGGAGTTAGTTTGGCATGTGCATTTAAAATCATTTGCACCCTTCTCGAGTCTCACACGGAACTCGAATCAGGGCCTCTTGTTTAGGGTATATTCTAAAACATATTCATTTAACATCAGTGTAATGCTTTTAAAGTATAATTTTAATTCGATAGAATGATTGTTTTTCTTTTAATATTATGGAATTCTCAATTTTATATATTTAAGCTTTACAATAACTAGTTGCTTTAAAAATGTATAAATTATATTATTATTTACTTTTATAATTATTATAATTCAATTTATGATCAATAATTTAAATTATATTTAAGATTAACTTTTCCTCTTCATAAAATCTTTCAAACTAAATTACTTCAATAATCAAATTAATATTTTGGGTAAATTTACTAAAAACTGGTTCTATGAGAATTAATTTCATTTTAAAACAAAACAAAAAAACCGTTACACGAGAAAAACGTTATGCAATATATGAAGTTGAAAATAAAAACCTTAAACAACAATCACTGGATACAAATTTTTAATTCATCGAAAAATAGTTTATTTTTTCATAAAAAAAATACAAAAATTAAACTATTATTCTAAACATATTTCTGAAATTGTAAATATTTTTTTATCTCAAAAATAGTTGAAATCAATAAAATATTTTTTCGAAACATGTTCTGAGATTCAATATAGCAATTGAGATTAAAAAATAAATAAAATGTTGT
>Ga0123340_1002233_pt1 | contig 17297 bp, 11 predicted proteins | sample SirMexnodulemix_FD_89961 | JGI IMG/M metagenome (GOLD analysis project Ga0123340, IMG submission 89961) | Root nodule microbial communities of legume samples collected from Mexico - Siratro Mexico nodule mix | ecosystem: Host-associated > Plants > Roots > Nodule | place: Mexico: Nepantla... | reverse complement strand
GAGGAGGATTATTTCAACATACATTGGACGAAAATATTTATCTTTATTTCCATATCTGGATTAAAAAATCTAATATTATTTATTTCCATTCTATACCAAATCCATTTAAAAAATTTATATTAAAAATTAGGTCTCCCATAGGATTTTATTTGTCATTAGTTAGGTTGCGTGGATATAACAAACATATAATTGAAAAAAAAATGCTGATTTTTTACAAGATTAAGAAAGATAACAAACTTATCCCCAAATATATTTGATAATGGTTCAATTTATTTTTTAAAACCATAAATTAAATAAGAATAATGAAAAATTAAGAAAAGAATGCGTAAAAGTTTAGAATTAAAATTGTAAATTTATAAAATCATTGATACATGATAACTTTATTTTAGTTACACCATTTCAAAGAAAAAAAAAGTTTCCAGATAAAAATTACAAATTGTTATCCGTGCATTCAAGAGTAAATAATTAAAATATCCATATAATATATTCATTAAATATTTGTTGAGAATTTTATTGAGGATCCGGATTTTCTTATATATCTTAAAATATGAAAATACGTGACAACAAATATTCTCCGGAAACCAACAAACAGGTACAACGTTATATAAAAACCAAATCTTCCTCCCGAACTCACTCCTCTTCCTCAGTTCTCTGTTTTATTTCGAGGGACGAAAAGAATTCTAACAGAGAATTTCTTATCTCCAAATTTTGTATGATTCATTTATATTATTATTTTTCTCTTATTTTCAAAATTTTCCGTATCATAGTTGTCATCCCTTATTTTCTTTCGTTTTCGTTGAGTATCAGTTACTTCCTTGGCATAGTGAATGGCTGCAGCAATGTCTTCAGCGATGACTCAGTCTGTGACGGCGACAGCGGCTCCGTCAACAGCATTGGGCGGAGGACCATTCTCGAATGCCTCGCTTTACGTGGGCGATCTCGACGGAAATGTAAACGAGGAGCAACTTTATGATCTTTTCAGTCAAGTCGCTCAGATTGTTTCAATTAGGGTTTGCAGGGATCAGAACAAGCGATCCTCTCTCGGTTACGCTTATGTCAATTTTTCCAGCGCTCAGGACGGTTGGTTTTCTTCTAAACTTTTTTTTTTATATATATAATATTTTATATGATATGTGAATTATCTTTATATTTAGTTTTTATCATGATCGGTATTGAGGGGAAACTGAAGCATCGAAATTTAAATTATTTAATATAATATATATAAAATTTCATACGCTAGAATTGGAGAGTCGATGTCCTTAGTGTTCATGTTGGAGTCGATGTTTTATAGGATAAAAGATTCATCATATCATAAGAACAACTGTTAGAATAGTTGTAACTGTGTAAGAAGATTGTTTTTTGATATTTTGAAGGCAGTTCACTTACCTGCATTGAAATGCTTGTGCTGTTTTTTTTTTTTTTCTTTAATTTGTATTTTTGTTTCCGTGGCTGTCTAACTTTTTAACAATTTTGTCACAGCATCTAATGCCATGGAACTTTTGAACTTCACTCCTATCAATGGAAAACCTATTCGGATTATGTTTTCTCAACGTGATCCTAGCATTCGGAAGAGTGGACATGGCAATGTGTTCATCAAGAACTTGGATACATCAATTGACAACAAAGCATTGCATGATACTTTTGCTGCTTTTGGCAATGTGCTTTCTTGTAAGGTGGCTATTGATAGCAGTACTGGTCAGTCGAAAGGGTATGGTTTTGTTCAGTTTGATAATGAAGATTCTGCCCAGAATGCAATCAAACAGTTGAATGGCATGTTGATCAATGACAAACAAGTTTATGTTGGACTCTTTATCCGGCGTCAGGCTCGGACAAATGGATCATCTAAATTTACTAATGTCTATGTGAAGAATTTTTCAGAAACATTCACTGATGAGGACCTTAATAAATTATTTGGATCCTATGGTACAATAACAAGTGCCACCGTTGCGAAAGATATGAATGGCAAATCTCGGTGTTTCGGTTTTGTGAATTTCGAGAGTCCAGACTCAGCCGCCGCTGCAGTTGAAAGACTAAATGGTACTACCATTGATGACAAGGTTTTATACGTCGGGAGAGCGCAGAAGAAAGCAGAAAGAGAGGCCGAGTTGAAAGCTAAAATTGAACAAGAAAGAATAAGTAGATATGAAAAATTACAAGGTGCTAATTTGTATTTGAAAAATCTGGATGACATCTTCGATACAGAAAGATTGAAAGATCTTTTTTCTGAGTTTGGCACTATAACCTCCTGCAAGGTATGTGAGATATTGTTTTATTTGTGGTGACAAATACCACACAACATTTTTATTCATCTTATTTGTGTCTACCTCATCCAATTAACTTTTTATTTGTTGATTCCTTTAATTATTATCTAAGTGAATTGTCATGTATTGGATACTTATTGATTGTATCATTATTATTTAAAACAAATGTTAATATTGGTTCATTTTATCATTATTATTTGAACGAATGGTAATTCTTGTTGATTTTATCATTACTATTTGAGCGGATGGCATTATTTATTGAATTTATCATTATAATTTGAGCTAATGATTTTATATTGAATTGAATATTTAGGTGATTTTATCATTATAATTTGAGCTAATGATTTTATATTGGATTGAATATTTAGGTGACTGTAGATGCAAACGGAAATAGTAAGGGGTCTGGTTTTGTTGCTTTTTCTACTCCAGAGGAAGCAAGTAAAGCTGTAAGTCATAATTATGTTTTGTTAAAAAAATCTAGTAATTGCTACTTCATTTTTTTTGTTATGGGATGAGAGACCTGTTATCATGTTTTGTCCAGATGAATGAAATGAATGGCAAGTTGATTGGGCGAAAGCCTCTTTATGTTGCTGTGGCACAACGTAAAGAAGAGAGGAGAGCTCATTTACAGGTTATACTTTCCTTCAATCTTATTGTTAATTATTCTTGTATGTTTTAAATTTAAAATACTTTCTTATTAAGTAAATGACACTTGTAGTTAACTGGCTTTTTCTAATTGTGTTTGTTGAAATATTCATCTGTGCTTTATGATGTGTGTGCCTTATGATATATGTGCTTTATTTGCATTCTTAATGATAATGCCTGTTTCAGGTTATTTGAGTATGTCTGTTTTGCCGTAATTTTTATTTTGGACTGGCATGTTGTATCCTCAAAAAATATTCTTCCTTTTGTAATCACCTTAGCTGTTTTCCTTGAATTTGATGGTAACAAATTGATTTTGTTCAGGCTCATTTTGCTCAACTCCGAACATCTGGTGGAATGCCACCTCTGTCTGGTGGCATTCCTGTGTATCATCCAGGGGCACCAAGGCTTGCTCCTCAACAATTATATTTTGGTCAAGGCACCCCTGGGTTCATGCCACCACAGCCTGCTGGATATTCATTCCAACAGCAAATTTTGCCTGGTATGCGGCCTGGGTTTGCCCCCAATTTCATGACTCCTTACCACCTTCAAAGGCAGGGTCAGTTTGGACATAGGACAGGAGTTCGACGAAATGGAAACTTTCAACCGGTGCAACAGAATCAGGTGATTATTCTGTAATTCTAGGTCTGGAACTAAATTTTTTACTCTACAATTATGTTGTCAGTATTGAAAACAATGCAACAATTCAATATGTAAAGCAGATGCTGCATCGTAATTCCAACCAAGGATTTCGATACATGCCTAATGGTCGAAATGGTCCAACTCTGTCCATGCACTTTGATGGTTCTGGAATTAATGGAGCACCTAATGATGGTCAGCGTTCCGGAGCATTGTCTACTACACTTGCATCGGCTCTTGCATCTGCCACTCCAGAAAATCAGCGCATGGTATGTGTAAATTGTATTTTTAGTTTGAATATGTAAAGGACAAGTCACACCCACAAGTTAAATCTAGGATAAATATATGATTGAAATTAGGTTCTTCCAAAGATGAACTAAATTTGAATTAAAGTGTTACCTATAAACACATGAATGAAAATAACAGATTTCATATGCCCACTTTAACTAGTTAATTTAGTGAACATTTTTTAGGATTAAACTGTCTTTTATTAATTTTCTGTTTGCCTTGAAGGGATAAGTTTACAACGACATTGTCATGCTATTTAATTTATAACTACAATTATTTGTATTAATACTTGTTCTAACAGATGTTGGGTGAGCATCTATATCCTCTTGTGGAGCGTCTCACCTTAAATCAATATACAGCGAAGGTGACTGGAATGTTACTGGAGATGGACCAGTCAGAAGTAATCAATCTCATTGAATCTCCTGAGGACCTGAAAACAAAAGTGTCTGAGGCGATGCAGGTATTATATGAAGCTGCACCTGATTCAGGAGATGGTGATCAGATTGGATCACTATCCGTGAATGAATGAACCTAAAAAGTAGATAATTTTACCAATATCATATCATTTTTTTGCGGGATTATTATTTTGTCAGATGATACAGAGGGTCTGGAGGATTTGTTTTCGTAGACTTTTTAGATATTCTTTTTTTACTTTTTCATCATTATATTTTATTTAGGACTTAGTTTGCAGTAGAGTACTTGATTTATTAGCTTTGGAAACAATTTTGGTTTTTTAAGACAATTGAAATTGGATTTTAGTATACACATCCTTCACTCTTTTAATTTAAGTTATTAATTTTCTGTGTTTCAATTGGAAAATCCAACTAAGGTGGATCCTGTGATGATGAACACCTGCAACTCAGGTTTATAGTCTGGCACTATCATCATAGCAGCAATGGTTTATACGGATTTGTCATTACTAGTTAAGAGTGTTTTGTTTGCCTATACCTTTTCCTGCAATAGTAATATAATGTATAGTGTTAGTCTCAATCTTCCTAATGCTAAAAGTCAAACAGCGGCTCTCATTGTAGACAGTTTAGTATAAGTAGGTGGTAAATTTCCTCCTGAATAAAACCAGGCTTTTAGAATATAGTTAGGAAAAATATATTATTAAGTTGGCATTCATATGAATAAAATTATATAAACGTGCTTTTAAATGACAAAATATAAATAATTTTTTTTTGGATTAAATTGAATATTCAAAATAAATTGTTTAATGAGGATTTATTTGTTAGAAGAAGATTATGTTTATGAAAATTGTGGGTATTTACTTTAAGAACAATTTTAATGTTATTTGCAATAGTTGTTTATGTATAAGTTTTTTTAATATAGGTCATATACGTATATAAAGTGTAGAGTTGTTTATATATGTATTTTTTTAATATTTAAACAATCGGTGTGCCTGTTACACAATTTGGTTGAAAATGCTTTTCCGGAGAACTAATTCTATGTCAAATTATATTGGACTCTACTTTAGTTTCAAAATAGTGATTAAAATATTAAATAATATGTAACGTGAATATGATAAGTTTTATTCCGTGTTTACAAAATTAAAAAGCCTAAGTTGGTCCTTTTTTTTCAAAAATAAAGTATATTATACTTAAAATTTGTTTGTTTGCATCCATTACAAGCATCAAGAATAATTCATATTAAATCAAACCCTTTTTATTCTTTAAAATTACGTTTCAATATTTTTTCTTTCTCTGTCATACATATCTTTTTCTTTTTTATCGAAGTATTCAATGAGTTTTTTCTCTATCTTCGTTCATTCAAACATCATAATTTTTCAACCATATCTTGAAATTGTTAGAGAATAAGGGGGTTGTTTACTTTGACGGTAGAATTTTTTGAGCACAAAAAGTTAGACTTAGGGAAACTATCTTGAATGAATTTTAGTGTAATAGAATTGATTTTAGCTATGAAAGTTTTAGTGTAATAATACTTCGTTAGATGTTGAGTCAGAAGTTCTTCCTTTACATATTAAGATTAAATATAAATATAAAGCTTATAAATTGAATTAATATAATTTTAATAAGTGGTATGTTATTAAAATTTAATATAAGTAATTAAATACAAAGTTAATTGTTTAAAATACATTCCACTTTGTAGACCAAAATACTTAAATATGCAATACTTATATATTAATTTATGCTACCTTTCGTTAAAATAATTATTAGCAAAATATTCATTACGCTACAATATTCTAATGGCACGTATATTCTTTACACTACCATATATTACATTCTACATTTTTTTTAATTTTTATTAAAGTAATTTTATAACCAACATTTAGATTTTAATCTTCTGTGTTTATTGACTTAAATGTCACAGTATTTAAAAATATATAATTTTCGTTTTCATAAATCTAAAGTACAAAATATTTTCTCACTTTTTTTTTACATTTTATTAAAAATTATTAAATATTTTTATGCATTTATTCTTTTTAAAATGTTATACTAAATCGTTTTGTTTTTATAACATTTTCAGTCAAACATTTTTCTGTATTGATTTTGACATCATTTCAGGCCTTCTATTATACTTCACCAAAATTTTATTAAACATTTTATTATTGTCTGTTCTTAAAAGATTTACTTTTTCAGTTCGAAAATAATAGCCTTTTAATGTTACAGTGCACTGGCTGAGAAATATTTTTGTGATACAAATTTAATAGAAAATACTCTTAACTTTTTGGTTACGTATTGTTAAAAATTCAGCCAAAAAGAAGCTAGAAATAAGTCATTGTCTTTCTAAAAGAAAAGGAAAAGATTAAAAAGACTATTATTTTAAAATGGAAGAAATATTTTCTATATAACACATTTGTAAGAGACGCAACATTAATGCATTTACGGGAAAAAAAAAAAAAACTTTAGAACACTGAGTGAGTTAGTTAAGACTTATGAGTAATTTGGTAAACTAAAATTTTAATAATTTGAAGTAAAAAAATTAAAATACTTTAAATAACACTATTCAATGGGTTAAGTTAAATAGAATAAAATAAAATATATTTTTAAAGTGCACCACTCACATTTGTAAAAATTTGTAAAAAAGGCAAGAACATGATCTATTTAATCAAACATTAAATTCAATAGAGTAATACTTAATTAAGAAAAAAATATTAAAAAATATATATAAGGTTTCTCCCAGTAGAATGAGAAGCGGCACGGAATTGAAAAATAAAAAACCTAGTGTGGGTGGAAAGCATCTCGTAAACCCTTTCTTTTGAACATGGCCATGCATTCCCACATTGAGAGAATTCTGTGGACCGAAGACCAAATTTCTCGCCGTGTCTCCGAGCTCGCCGCCGAAGTCTCCGCCGACTTTGCAGGTGGTTCACTGACGCCCATAGTCGTCGGAGTGGCCACTGGTGCCTTCCTCTTCTTGGCAGATATTGTTCGCAAAATCGAGTTCTCTGTACCCGTTGATTTCATCCGAGCTGAATCCTACGGCTCCGGAACCGAGTCCAATGGTGCACCCACCATTTCCCTCGATTTGAAGGTCGACATCAACGGTCGTCACGTCATCTTGGTATTCCCCTCTTTTCCTCCGGTCAACACCCAATGCCACTATTTTGCACTTGCGAAACTGTTGTTGATAGTGTATTTTCTTTTTCTTCGAACTCCGAATTATAGCGCTATGTTATATTTTTATATTAGACATGGTTGCACGAGCTTTAATGGAGGAAAATGAAAAAAAAAAAAAACAGTAAATTTGACCTTTCCTTGATCTAGTAAAATTAGTTTATGTATTAGTTAAAAGTAAAAAAAATAAAATAAGCTATACAACAATTTTCTTACAAATTAGTTATAATTGTAACTGTTTTTTTTTTATTTGATTAAGAGATTGTCGAGAAACTACTTCAAATTGTTATCCATGTTTTAATCATTAAGATTGGATTGATAATAGGTTGAAGACATTGTTGATACTGGTCATACCTTGTCTAGAGTCATCAAGCACTTGAAATCAAAGGGAGCATCCTCTGTTTCTGTGTGCACTTTCCTGGACAAACCTGCAAGGAGAAAAGTCAAAGTTCAGCTGGTGGGTGAAGGAAAATTCTACCGTGGATTTGAGGTATGATGCTTGTTTTGGGTTATTACTAGTATGGATTTTGTATGCACACCAATACATGCCAATGAGCTTCTTACATCTTATAGCTGTTGAACTTAAACCCAATGTTCTTAACTTCTATGAGACTTACTTTGATAAACTTATCAAGTAGAAAAGTAAAAGGTATGAGACTTACTTTGATAAACTTATCAAGTAGAAAAGTAAAAGGTATGAATGTAAAGTTAATCAAATTTTTCTCATACCTTAAAATTAGTTATGCAACTCAACTTTGCTTAAAAATGTGGTGAATAACTTTATTTTAACTTATGAAAGAAATTTTATATATCTTAGATTCTTATTTTAAGTTTTATTTTTAAGAAATTTATCCAAAAGTTTACTCTCTTTTTTCTTCTGTATTTACTTGGTAGAAAAGTACTCACCCTGTTCTCGTATCAATGGCTAGTTAACCTTTGGGGTGGAAATGTATTATAGATATGTAGCAGTTATGATCATTTTTGCTTTCAATTTATTTGCTGTAGCTGATTCTTTATTCACTAGACAACTTTTAGCAAGAGTCTGGATATTGTGGTGTAAGCAGCAATAGTGTCTATGTTTATGGTACTGGCATAGCAGAATGAGTTGGGAGTGATATTGACTGATTCCGTCTACATTTGTTTTGTATGCAGTGCCCAGACTATTTTGTTGTAGGTTATGGAATGGATTTTGCAGAACAGTATAGAAATTTGCCGTACGTTGGTGTTTTGAAGCCTGAACTTTACAAGTGACCTCTTATCTCTTACTTGTCCCACATGGAACCTTAAGAGTATTGAACATGAAAGAACCGAAAGTAGAAGAAACGAATCTGCTGTCTGGTTTCCATGTTTACCACAAAATAAACTGTTTCGAAGTTTTACAGAATCGTTCACACCATTATCGAATTAGAGAAACATGACAGTGCAATTGAAAACTAGCATTGTCTTTTATTCTTTTTATTGGTGAAGTTTATTCTTTGGTACTTTTTCTATTTAAAATGCGTGACGTGACTGTTAGATGAAGATACAGGTAAAAGATTTGGAGTAATCCAAATTTCAAGTTAGTATACAAGTGTAGAATAGTAGTGACCCACGGGAATAGTTAATGGAAGGAAATGATTATCTATACGAGATAAAATCGAGTACTTTATTATGACTATTGTTGCGCTACTGTTAGAACCAATAATTCTCGGTTATACGTTGTTCTGTCCTTTACATGTTTTGATAGTTTTTCTTATCTCTCTTTAACTTTGTACTGGGGTTGTAAAAGGCTTTGTATTGGATGGATTGCATTATGGTCAATATAACTATTTCTGTTGTAAATAAATTCAAAAATGATAATTAACTTTTAATTAATTTAAGGTGTATTGATGTGATGAAAGTAAGTTTTATGTAGATTTGAGTGGATAGTATTAAATATATTTTACTTCAAGGGGGTGAAAATAGTAGTCGGTAGTATTAAGTATAAAAAAACCGGCTTGGACTAGTTCATGTTGGGCTGTAAAAGTAGATAGATTCTTCCTGCACCTGCATAATTTTACATATTTTTATTTTAGTCTTCAAGAAAAGATAAAAATATCTTTTATTGATAGTAACTGTGATTTAATTTTTTTTTGCGAATTGTATAAATCGCAATGCAATTAAAAAATATTATCATTGCTCAATTATTTTTTCTGTACCTTTTATATTGTGAGTTGTATATGTCGTAAGTATAAATGTTTTTAGATATACATTTTTTTAAATGTATTGTGGTTTAGACAACCCACAATGTATTTAAAAAAAATTATATTACAGATTATATAATTTGCAATTTATTTGTAATTTTTATTTATTTATAATATTTTTTTGTATTACAGTTTGTACGCAATGTATTTAAAAAAAAATTAATAAAAAAAATTAATATGTGTTAACACCATGAAATGAAGAGGAGTCTATTTTGTTGCTTATTCTCATTTCAAATTTCAACTCCATTTTAAATAAAAAGTCTAATATGCTTTTCTATACCCATTAAATAAATAGTCTTTTCTATTGCTCTATATCTATTTCAATCAAACAAAGAGTCTCTTAGATTGTTATGCTGAAACATTCACTCCTCTTTCTTGATTTGTTTTATTTCAAATTCAATTAAAATAAAATAAAATTAATTAAATTAAGCAAATGAAGAGTCTATTGGACTTCAAATTCAATTAAAATTAAATTAAATTAATTTAATTAAGATACTTTTAACTATCACTTCTTCATTGGAGGTTTGACTGAGATTTTAGAATTTGATAGGAAGAAGAAGAGATAGTTAAAAGTGTCTTAATCCAATTAATTTTATTTTATTTTAATTGAATTTGAAATGAAATACAATCACGAAAGTGAAGACTCTTCTTTTGCCATAATTTAATTAGTTTGGTTTTATTTTAATTGAATTTGAAAGAAAACCAATCAAGAAAGAGGAGTGAATGTTTCAACATAACAATCTAAAAGACTCTTTGTTTGAAATGGTATAAAACAACATAAGAGACTCTTTATTTAATAGGTATAGAGGAGCATAATAGACTATTTATTTAAAATGAGATTAGAACTTGAATGAAAATAAAGCATGCAGCCAGCCAAATAGACTCTTCATTTAATTATATAATTGTGTGATGTTAACACATATTAAAATTTTTAAATATAGATTGTACAAATGCCAATACAAAAAAATTATAAATATATCGGGTTGTACAATCCACAATACAAATTTGTTTTTAAATGCATTTTAGATTATAAAAAACCCCAATATATTTTTAAAAAATTTATACTTAGACTTTGTACAACCCAATGTAATATTTATTTAAAATAAATTATACTTGTTCGATTGTACAAATTATGGAGGTACAGTCAGTACGGAGATGCAGGAAGAATCGGTCTCCATATTAATTATCTGTTTTTGTAGTGTTTATTTTCCCATAATAATGATGGGGTTGTTACTGTTCATACAGCATGAAATTTAGTTTCTGATATCTATTAAATATATAATGAAACTAGTTTCTGTAAATGAAAATTTCTATAAGAATAATTGGGGGTGTCAATTTGGTTGATACTTGTTTTTCAGATTCAGCCTAGGCATAACACATTTGGAATATATTTTATGGTTGGGCATAGCGAATTTTGATATGTTTTGTAAGACGTGGGTTTAAACTATTTACATTATATGGTTAAATTTTGGGATATTAAGGCAGTAGTAATAAAGTTTAACTTCTATAAACTGGGAAATTTTTATAATTTCAGGTGATTAGAAAGCCTCTTATGTATGATATTCAAAATAGTTACTGTACAAATAAATAAGATTACTGCGTATAGTAATTTCTAATTTGGTGACAATAAAAATAACATTTAATGTTTTACTGTAATTTAATTAAATTCATAGCAATAAAAAAACAAAAATAATAGATAAGCAGTGTAATAACAGATAAAGGAATAGATAAAGAAATAAGGCATATATATCCATAACTTTATTTGGCTGCTTATCTAGTCATTTTCTAACTTATATTTATCTACACTTTTTTTTTTATCTGCGTTTATTATATAAAATCTAATAGTTCTATATAATGCAGCAATAAATAAAACGGATAAAATTTTCAAATTAAACATTGAATGTCATATTTAGTAATCAAGAGATTAATATAAACAACTAATAATCACCAAATATGTGGTTTCAGAAACCACATAATGAAAATAGAGAATGAAATATTGTTTTTGCACTGCTTTTATCTATATAATTAGATTGAGATCGTTAGAACTTCAACTTGCAACATTTCTCCATCTTGATCTGCTTTTCTTTTGTAAGATGTCTGGAAAGAGTGAATTATCTGGTAGATCGAAAATAGGGTGAATTGTGTCTATTATATATAGTTAACCCCATTAAACAAGACAAGATACTGTTCTTGTCGTATTAGATTGTTTGGTAGATTAGATCCAATCACATTATTGCATTGCCTCCCTTTCAGATTTTAGCTTTAATCTCCTTTGGTCAACCACTATTTCTGATTAACATGCATCTGCCAAGATCCATCATAATATGTTCCATTTCTGATTAATTGTCTGATGAATTCTGCTACAGCTAATTACCCTTAAGTTTTGTGTTGCACATGCTTATATTTCCCCGCTTAATAATTGAAAGACCAAACAAAACAATTATTAAGCATTTGGTTTTAATATTATAATACTCCTTCACAGCATTAAGTCAATGTCTCTTCTGAAAAACACAAATTTCATTTCACCTTCTCAGTTTTAACTCTAGCATATTACAATAAAAGAGAAGCTTACAAGATTGACCAAATACGCAAATTTACGAAAATCATTTATTATACAAATCAATTTGGCATTATACATACACCATTTTGCTATAATCAAAAGCATAAAAGCAAAGTCTGCATAAAAGCATGAAAAGGGAAGATTTTGTAACGACCTGAAATTAATTATATGAAGATAACTTCATTCTGAAGAATTGCAACAACCTGCCCCCCACCTAAACCTTAGGACAAAAAGTGGTTGGTGCTGCCTCTAGCTCCAAACAACTTTAATACAACTAGATGCTCTTAAAGGAAATGTTTTATTTCTTTGATTTTCAGTATTTTACTGATTTTACTCCATCATTACTGTATTATAGGCATCTGTTTTCTCTATTGATTAATCATTCCCTTCAGACTCTGTCACAAACCTTCTCTCTTTCTAGCTTTTCCACCCCACTATCACTACCACATATACCATTATGGAACCAATATCTATTTTATCTTTAAAGTTTTCTATTCAAGTCAAACTGATTTTCATTCCCTTAAATTCAGCATCCATCACGAATTTGATGTTCTATTTACACCTCAATCTGCTACACGGCATTGACAACCTTAAACAATTAGAGAGAGGAATGAGAGTGGGTGGCTATTAGAAATTTAGTGTTACTAGTTGGTTCACATGGGACACAGTTCATATGTATGCATTATGTGGTAATATATTGACCAATGGGGCTTGTAATTACAATGCATTCTCAGTTCCAGGTTAGCTTAAGAACCATAAATAAATAGACCCCATGTACTAAAATAGTGACAAAAATTTACCACGTCTCCCTTCAAAGCAATGCACATCATATGTATCTCATTATATGGTCAATTTTTTCCATCACTAATTTTTACTCGAGCATAACGTTTATAAACACATAGTTACCATAGAGAAATATAAGTGCCTTCCTCCGCTAGGGACTAGGGCTATTTTCAGTTGGCAAATGCTTAGTTGTTGAGTTATATTATATTATCAAACAGGGCCAAAGCAATTTTATAAGGGAGCAATTGTGTGCACGTTTCATTCATTTATGTTAATACTATTGATTATTGATGTAAAAAAAGGAGGTAGAAGCCGACATTGATCAATTGCCAAAACCAATGCATCTCACAAAGATTAATTTTTATCGATGATTGGCAAATGCATGCTTAGTTGCCAACTACGCTTCTCATGCAAAAATTACGCGGCAACTTGAACTCATGCCGGTTTGACAACATCACATGTTAATCTCATAATTGATAAACCACATGGCTGAGAAAAATTTTGAAGAAAGAGAAAGAATGTAGTAAAATTGTCCTCTTCTCATTCTCATTCTGTGTGTCCTTCTCCCCACTCGTGGCAAATGTTAGACCAAATTAATGTGTACTAGTGAATAATTATGGATATACCATTTTTGGCAATATTCGAGATAAAATAACTGAATCATAACTTCATATTGGACTAAGTTTTACTTGTATCGCAACACATGGACCAATAGCAAAATAAGGTAAATTTGGATTATATTCTTTATCATAGAGTTATGTTCAAAATGTGGTGAAAAAAATAAAAGCCGAATTAATATCTTCACCTATATATCAACAAAAGAGGATTTGATCCAGAGCTTGCAATGAGTGTCATAAAAAATCATGCCTAAAAAAACTCAAAATAAATAAAAGAGAAAGAGAAAAAAAAGAGCATTTTGGAGTTACTTTGGTCAAGATAGGCAACTCAGAGAAGGGCAACTTGGGAGGAATGGTGATTTAAATGTTAATTAGTTGTTGGAGATTTGAATGGAGCCCGATTCTGGCCATGTGGAGGAAAACATATAAGAAAGAGCTTATAAAAACTCACAAGGCCAGCTAGGGACTCTTACTTTAAAGAATTAAAATGAAACCAATTGAATATTTTGAATTCTCTCATGAGAGCTCCCCTTCAACCCCTCACTCTCGTTATAAATACTTCATGCATGCACCTTTTCTCAGCACTCAGTAACACCAAGCCTCTTCTCTCTCCTCTCTCCACTCATAAGAACAACACTATCATTGAAGACAGCATTGGGCAGAGTTGGAAAGCTTTTTCCGGCTACACATGATTGCTAGGAGCAACGACCCCAGAAGGGGTCGTCTTTGGCCACAAATGGCCATGGCATTGGCCATTGCTTTGATTTCTACTACTGTGGTTTCTGTTAATGCTGATGGTTACCCTTACTATTCTCCACCACCACCGTCACCACCTCCTCCAACTTATGAATACAAGTCACCACCTCCACCTTCACCATCACCTCCACCTCCTTATGAGTACAAGTCACCACCTCCTCCATCACCGTCCCCTCCCCCTCCTTACGTCTACAACTCTCCCCCACCTCCACCATCATATGAGCACAAAGCTCCACCTTATGCTTACAAATCACCACCTCCTCCTTCACCTTCACCACCACTTCCTTATCACTATAAGTCTCCACCTCCTCCTTTCCCATCACCCCTACCTCCTTACTATTACAACTCTTCTCCACCACCCTCTCCCTCACCTCCTCCTCCATATTTCTACAAGTCTCCTCCTCCACCCTCTCCCTCACCTCCTCCTCCATATTATTACAAGTCTCCTCCTCCACCCTCTCCCTCACCACCTCTTCCATACTACTACAAATCTCCTCCATACTATTACAAGTCTCCTCCTCCACCCTCTCCCTCCCCTCCTCCTCCATACTACTACAAATCTCCTCCTCCACCCTCTCCTTCACCACCTCCTCCATACTACTATAAATCTCCTCCCCCACCCTCTCCCTCACCACCTCCTCCATACTACTACAAATCTCCTCCACCACCATATGAGCACAAAGATCCACCATACTATTACAAGTCACCACCTCCTCCTTCCTCCTCACCCCCACCTTTTTACTATTATAAGTCTCCACCGCCACCTTCACCATCTCCTCCTCCACCCTACTATTATAAGTCTCCACCACCACCTTCACCATCTCCTCCACCACCTTACTATTACAAGTCTCCACCTCCACCTGAAAAATCTCCATCTCCAACTCCATATTATTACAAATCTCCTCCACCACCTTCCCCTTCTCCTTACTACTACAATTCACCTCCTCCACCACCCTACTATTACAAATCTCCTCCTCCTCCATCACTAATACCCCATCCACCTTACTACTACAAGTCTCCTCCTCCTCCTTCACCCGCTCCTTACTACTACACCTCTCCACCACCTTCATACTATTACAACTCTCCTCCTCCACCAGTTGTACATCCCACACCCCCCTACTCACATCATTACCACCACGCATTGATTGTGAAGGTTGTAGGTAAAGTTTACAGCTACAAGTGCTATGACGGGAAGAAGGCTCATAACAAGAAACACCTCAAAGGTACCTCATATTCATTTTCATTATCTTTTTATTTAGATATATAATTTTACAATTTGATAAAAATTATGACTAATTAAGAAAACTTTTATATATCTAACATCTTACCAGCACGTTTTTGTTGTCATTTTAAAGTTAAATGAATATTGATTATTACATTTATAATATCTTAAAATTATATCCATTTCTATATCAATTATTATCTTTTTAATCATTTTATCTCAATTACAATCTTAAATATTTTATAAATAAAAAATAAACAATAATATAATTTGATTAGAAGCGGCTAAAACATATATATATATAGATAAAGTATCTTATCCTAATGTTGACCATTATAGTGTGCTTTCTTAGAAGAATAGTTTAATACTGGTATATTTATGTATCGTAATTAATCGTTTTGGAGGGCATGCAGGTGCTGTTGTGGAGGTCAAATGCACAGCAGGGTGGAAAATCATCAAGGCCTATGGTGAAACTAAGAGCAATGGAAAGTATAGTATCACAGTTAAGGATTTCGACTATGCCAAGTATGGAACCACAGTGTGCAAGGCCAAGCTTTATGCTCCCCCCAAGGACTCGCACTTCACCATACCTACTAAGTTGAACGAGGGAACCACTTTGAAGGTGAAATCTAAGGACAAGTACGAAGTGGTGCTTAAGGCTAAGCCATTTGCTTATGCTTCAAATAAGCATTTTAAAGAATGTGAAAAGCCTTCACCAGCTCCTTCCTACTATAAGTCACCTCCCCCTCCTACGCCTGTTTACAAATACAAGTCTCCACCTCCACCTCCACCATCACCAAAACCTACACCTCCATACTACTACCAATCTCCACCTCCACCATCTCCCTCTCCTCCTCCACCATACTACTATAAATCACCACCCCCACCTTCACCATCCCCTCTTTCTCCATACCATTACAAATCTCCTCCACCTCCTTCTCCATCTCCACCACCTCCCTATTACTACAAATCTCCTCCACCACCATCTCCATCACCTCCACCTCCTTATTATTATAAATCTCCTCCACCACCATCTCCATCACCACCACCTCCTTACTATTACAAATCACCTCCACCACCATCTCCATCACCACCACCTCCATACTATTACAAATCCCCTCCACCTCCCTCTCCATCTCCACCACCTCCCTACTACTATAAATCACCCCCACCACCATCTCCATCACCTCCACCTCCTTACTATTACAAATCTCCTCCACCACCATCCCCATCACCTCCACCTCCTTACTATTATAAATCCCCTCCACCACCATCTTCATCACCTCCACCTCCCTATTACTATAAATCACCTCCACCACCCTCTCCATCACCGCCACCTCCTTACTACTACAAATCCCCTCCACCACCATCCCCATCACCACCACCTCCATACTACTACAAATCCCCTGCACCTCCCTCTCCATCTCCACCACCTCCTTATTACTACAGATCACCCCCACCACCATCTCCATCACCGCCACCTCCCTATTACTACAAATCACCTCCACCACCATCTCCATCACCGCCACCTCCATATTATTACAAATCTCCTCCACCTCCCTCTCCATCTCCACCCCCTCCCTATTACTATAAATCACCTCCACCACCCTCTCCATCACCGCCACCTCCTTACTACTACAAATCCCCTGCACCTCCCTCTCCATCTCCACCACCTCCTTATTACTACAGATCACCCCCACCACCATCTCCATCACCGCCACCTCCCTAT
>Ga0123340_1002227_pt1 | contig 17322 bp, 6 predicted proteins | sample SirMexnodulemix_FD_89961 | JGI IMG/M metagenome (GOLD analysis project Ga0123340, IMG submission 89961) | Root nodule microbial communities of legume samples collected from Mexico - Siratro Mexico nodule mix | ecosystem: Host-associated > Plants > Roots > Nodule | place: Mexico: Nepantla... | reverse complement strand
TTGTTATTGTTATTAATAATATTAATAACAATATTATTAATATTGATATCAATAACAACAATAATATTCTTAAAAATAATATTAATAAAGTAGTAATAAAAATAATATTAATATTATTAATATTAATATCAGTAATAGTAATATTAGTATTAGTATTAATATTATTATTATTACTAATATTATTAATATTACATAGAAATGATGGATGTAGAAACATTCATTACTCTGTCGAATTTTGAATAAGTCTCCTTGTTAAATGGAGGTGCACCTATTCTTATAATCTATGAAAACTGCAAGTAGAGAATATAAGATAATGTTGATGGTAAAAGATGAACCTTTTATGTTTATCAGTCTGACCAAGTTTTAACTGTAGAGTTGTCGACTTCTTCAATTAATTTATATCCTAAGCTAGAATAAGTTTTTGCTCTCCTCAATAAGAACCAACTCTTAAAACTTTCCTTGAAAACAATTAGTGCCATAACACAATCAACATTAGAGACTCATAATTAGGCCATCAGAGAAGTTGTTAAGTGGAGGGAAATGATTGCATTCTAGCTGAGACTTGGACATAAGCCACTTTTGGAAAAAGCCTTATATGTTCCGATTTTGATCTTATCAAACGATGAAGAAATGGAGGAGGTTGATTAATCATTTAGTCTACCCTTTTATTGATGTTGCTCAAAAAAAAGAAGAAAAGTAAAGATGAAGATGAAAGCTGGCATGGAAGTAGAAGGAATGTTGTTGAGTAGGGTTAGTAACAATCAAAGCTGACAAAAAAGAGTTGCTAAATTAGTTCTTGAGCCAACCAATGTTGTTTTGCTTTGTCAATTGATATTTAGAATTATTCTTTATTTGAGGGCAAACAGAGATCTAAGTTGGGTGAGTTTGATAAGTGTCAATTTTACTTGTTTTAATCTTGATTTAGGAACTTAAATGGCACAATGATAGAGTTGATGTATACGATATATTTGGCGTATTTTTGTGACAAAATAAACTTTCTCTAAGTTTAAAATATGTTTAATTTTCAATTTTATGGTAGTTTTTGTTAATAAATGATTATGAGAGCGATGATACAATTACTTGGAGGGCCTAAGACTAGAGTTAGGGCTAAGAATGTAGAGTCCTTACAACAAGTGGTGGTTGGTTTTGAGATTAAGACCTTAAACTTCTTTTGGTCTTCATTAACCACAAAGCCATTTTATCTATGCTTGTAATGTTCATAATTTATTTATCTTTTATATGCTTTTTAGTACTTGGGTATGAATGAAAAAGACAGATTTTGCATGTTAATTTTTTGAAACGTCAGATATCCTTTACTAGAGTTCTTCGTTGAATCATTCGATCTTATCAAGAATTCACTAAAATTCTTGTGGCGATCCTAAGTACTTATCAAACGTCAAATTGTTTGTGGCGCCCATCCTTTTTCCTTACTCAATCCCAATCCTTGTTAATTTCTTTTTCCACATTTCTAATTTCTAGAATTTGTCCAAATTTTCTTATTCTCATATCTCATGTTTTACTAATCCCTTTTCCATGATTTATATGTCTAAATTGTGATTTAGAGTGTCATCTTTCCTCTCGTTGTGATTTCATTACAATTAAAGCAATGTAGCCTGAGATACGTAAAAATGTTAATCATATGTTTCTAGTTGAAAATTGTGCATGGGTTCACATCATTTGGCAATCAAAGCAAGGTTAGTCATAGTTTGTTCTTTAAATTTCCTAGTGTGTCAATTTTTCTTCAATTCTGATTTAGCATTGTGTTTTTGTTTTTAGTATTCATCACAGGTTCATCATTCTTCAATAACTTTAATCCTTTCAATCCATGTGATTTGGGCAAAGTTGTTGTTGAGTGTTAAATATATGGTTGTTTTATTAGGAATTTTTGTCTAGTTTCATTCTTAGTTGTTTCAACTTCAATGCTTAAATCCAAAATTATATATTTTCATTGTTATAAGTATTTGTGAGTAAAACAAAAAAATATGCAACAAAAGAAGTTTTAAAGAAAAAGAACAGAACAACAACAATTGTATTCTAAAGGTAGTGCATCCCACTTGTTTGATAAAATTCCTAAGTGTCAAGTGTTTTCTTTAATCATTGTTGTTTTTTTTTCACAAAAATTAATGTTTGTCTTGCTTATTTGTTGACAATAAAATTTTTCTTACTATTTCTTTGTTATTGTGGGTGTGAAATTTTGTTTAAGCCTATTATTTCTACCCTTGACAAAAATTCTTGATTATAGACTATTTGATTCAAGTAAGAACTTTAAGTGAGGGGAGAGAGTGGTAAAAGGCGAGAGTGAAATATTAGAGAAAAAGTCATAAAAGAGAGTACTATACATGAGTGATACTTCTTTGAGTATAAACGCTTGAAAAGTATGGTGATGTTTTATTACTTCACGTTTTGGTTCTTTTCTTGAAATATGGCAAGTACAGGTGGTGATGATACCCTTCCTCAAGGGAAATAATAAAATATTGATTGATGCCATTATAGTCCCATGAGAGAGCATACAAAGGAGTTGTATGAGAGAATTGAACAACTAGAAAACCAAGAAAATGGTGATAATGGTAGGGGTAGAAGAAGAAGAATGATAAATAATGAGGGTGATCCTAGAGAGGACAGAGGTAAAGTTAAACATACCCCCGTTTAGAGGAAAGAGCGAGCTAGAAGCATATTTAGAGTGAGAAAAGAAAATTGAGCAACTATTTGCATGTCATACTTACATGGAGGATAAAAAGTTGAAGGTGGTAGCCATGGAGTTCACTGACTATGCTCTCATCTGGTGGAACCAAATACAAAGGGAGAGGTTGAGATATGAAGAACCCTTGGTGGAAAGTTGGGAAGAGATGAAGAAGTCATAGTTTGCTTTCTTATTTTCAGCTTTAGACCAATCAGCCCATGGTTTATCAACAAGCTTAATATTTATCACAAGTTTAGGCACATAAGGTCCATTAATGATTGCACCCTAAATACTCCAATCAATTGATTCAATGAAGATTTTCTTTCTAACCTTCTAGAATTGATAGTTGACACCTCTAAACATAGGTGACCTATTAATATAGGCACTTTCAGTAAAAGGTAACTTGTTCTCATCTATTTTCAAAAAAACAAGATCAAATCTTGCCTATTTCAAGCTACAAATGAACACATTAAAATTGATTACAGTACAAACTAGTGAAAAAAAAAAAAACAACCTGTTAAACTAGACAATTAATTTGTTAAAAATTTGGTCAACCAAGAACACTGTGCAAAAATTAAATAGAAAAGGTAAAGAATAATCACACATAAGTTTTATACTAGTTCACTCTTAAACAAGAGATACATCCAGTTTCTTAGTTACACTAGCTAAGATTCCACTATAACAAGTCTTTTACAACACAAAAACTCTAAGAAAACAATTCTTGAACCCTACAAGAGTGTTCTACCAACAATTGTACATATGAGGATGAAGAAGTTCCTAAGAAAGAAAGATAGAAAGAGAATCAAGGGATTCAAACAAGAAGCATGATTAAAAGATAAAAAGAAGAGTAAGTAAAGAATAGCTTTGATGGAAGATTAACAAGAGGGAAGCTTAGAGTTTAGAAATTAAAAGAATAAATTATTATAAATGTAGGAATTAGAAAGAACTTGACAAAAAGTACAAATTCGAGAGTAAGAACTTGAGAGAGTTTTTGAATGCTTAAATTGGAACATGCACCTCACATGACTTACTTAAGTCATCTTTGACTCTTGTTTCAAAATCATTCATTGGATATAGTTTTAGATGTGATGCCCCTAATCATTACATTCATGCATTGTAAGTAACTCCTAGTGCACTTCTTCATGTACATTAATCCAAGTCATCATAGAGTAATCATTACATTCATGTATCTTAGAAACTACCAAGTGTGTCTCCCTAATTTTAAGGATTATTTTAGCTTAAACATATTTAAGTATAGTTAACTTAGATTAGAATATTTTTGTCTTTTGGGGCGCCTTTTTGACTGCATCCCATGCTATAAATAGAGTTGCTCTCCATTGTAAAAATCACAAGTTGAATGAAGAAGAGTTTCTTTTGTGATTGTGTGAGATTTTTGAGTTTTGGTCTCTATTTTTTCTTTGATGTTAAGAAGCTTTCTCAAGTGGCGAATCCTCCTTCACTCATCCTTGAAGGCTTTCAACTTTGAAGGTGGTGTGTTCATTTCATCTTAATTCATTTTATGTTTTGTTATCTTGTAGTTTCTTGTTTCAATTACTTGTTCATACCCTTCTTTGTTCTTTGTCGCGAGGTTCTGTGACTTCTTTAATAATGCCAACTTCTCCTATCTCTTGGGTGATTCAATCTTCATCTCTTTTGGGCTGGTTTAAATCATACAAACTTTCAAACGTTCACATCAAACAAGTAACATGTAGTTACCCTGTTGTAACTAGAAACCCTATCCAATCACATAAACGAATGAAAATACAAGGAACAATATCACTTAAATTACAAAAAAAAAAATAACAAGGTTCTAAGATTCGAAAATCCCCCTCAACAAAGATTGTATAATCCAAATATCTTCAAAGAAATGCTCCAAGAAAATGATTTTTCAAACTGAAGTATATCACACTCAAAATTTTTTAAGTATTTCACAAAATGAATTTCAAGAGTTCTCTCATAACTCTCAAAAAAATATAAAATTATAAAACATGTATTGTCAGTTTTAATCTATTGATTTCACTTAAAGTGAAAGCAATGGATTAATTTGAGTTCTCAATATGTTAAATCTTAATAGATAAACAACCTTAAGAAAAGCATAAATTTTTCAATCTCTTAAAACCTAGTTCTAACAGATTAAAAACCTTCTTAGAATCACTTGAGGTCTCAAGTAATCTTAACCGATGGACCCGAAAAAGTAATTGATTAAATACATTCACTTTAGTCTTTTAGGACCTTAGTTAAGAATATTTTAATAGATTAAATCATTATTTCAATCCATTAAAATATCTCAAGTACCAATAATAAGTTCTAAATAAATTTTAAAACATTTTAAAACAATTTCTTCAACATTTTAATGGATCAATTAACTAGGTAAGAGGAAATGTAGACCCATACAAAATAGACACGAATGCACACATCCACGTACGCACGCACGCACACACACATGTATACATAGACACACGTACACACACAGGCACATGAACACACACCCACACACGCCAAACACATACACACACACATCACGCACACACCCCCAAACCTACACACACGCACACCGTAGACACACACACAGTTTTTGTTACTGTCAATAGGGGGAGATTGTTGAGACACTAGATGGTCTAGTCACCTTTAGAAGGCCTAAGACCCTGCTACACAGTCTTATGTATATAAGTTGTCTAAAAAAGTTTGATGATAAAAAACACTATAAGAAATTATACATATACTAAGAAAGTGTTTTTATCTGCAAAAGAAATATGAAAAATAAATATTTCATACTATTCTTTATGAGCTAACTGATATACAACCTATGTTTCTGTTACAAATTATATAAAGTTTTACTTAAAATTATGATTAGGATGTAATGATTTTTTTTCTTTCTAGATAAACTACTTAAAATGTTTTTCTATAGAAGATTTGTTCTAATAAACATAAAATCGTGATTTGAAATGAATTTAATGTTAACGATTAAAAGAAATTTTATTAAGGAAACTCTATAAATATGATTGTTGAAATAATTGCTTTGTTGTCACATATTTTGTAAATGTTTAAAATGTTTCTAAAAGAAGAAATTGATACAAAAGCGTTGAAATCAATCAGATCACAGGTTTTCTTTTTTTATTTTGAGTATCTAAAGCAACAAAGATGAAGATCTCCATTTAAGAAGATGTTAAAACAAAGTTTAGGATTAACGATAATCTTTTCAAGCTTATATAAAGGGGATAAAGAAAACATTAAAGATACACAAACTATATACAATATCTATTTATAGAGAATCAATCTTTCTATCCACTGAGTAGAACATCTAATCTTTTGGGTTATAAGCAAAATTTTGTAGTTCTTCACCATGTAAAGCTTTAACCTGGTGAGCTTTAGGTATGTTCTTTCTACGATTGTTTCTTTACCATTTCGAGTGGCCTTAGTCTCAAGAGAAGATTAAGACAGGTTAAACCAAAAGTGGTTTGTATGTTCACGTGTAACCTGAAGAGGTTTGTGTACTCATGATAACCTATAGATATTTGTGTATTCATTGTAATCAAAATTATTTTATTAGTAAAATCTCTTAAATTGTTTTCTTAAGAAAGAATGATATTGACTCACGTTTTGGATTGAACCAATTTAAATTCTTGTTGTGTTGTTAACTTTGTTCCAATTAGACCATTTAGTTTAGTTTGTTGTGAAAAAGAGTCTACAAGTTTTATTCAACCTGGTTCCCTCTTTTCTAGAAACATTTACTCCAACAATTATGAATGATGAAGGAAAGATTAATATTTTGGCTCATGATTGCATTTCAAAACAAAACGCAAAAGTATATACAGGTATAATGAAAAAAATTACATTTTGAAAGAAAATTTCAAAGTAGAGGTATGGTGGAAAAATTAAGCTCTTCTTACCATAACAAAATAAGTATAAACGTGTAAAAATATGTTGGAAGAAAAAAAAGGAACGAACTCTAGAAAAAAAAAATAATAATATATGCTTTTATTATTCTAAATAATGAAAATGTATATAGAATGAGATAAAAAAATGGGTATAAAACAATGAAAAACTAAAAAAATACTGATAAAAGAGCTATACAAAAATAAATAAATAGAAAACTATATATAATTGATTATGGTTGAGATTATAAAATGATATTCAAAGAAAATTTAAAAAAATATATATAAATATACACTTGGTAACATCTCCAAACACCTATCCACCAAAAGAAACACTTGAATTGCACGTTAACAAAAGTATTCATTAAAGGAAAAGAATTCGTGGTGTGAAATAAATAAGTACAAAATCAATCAGCTAAACATGATTACTGTAGTTTAATCCACTAATTATTTTGCTGATCCAACGACACAAAGGTCCCTCGATAACACCATTCACATACCCATGATTATTATTTTACATTGTAGTCTGATTATTCTTACAACAGCTTCAACCATTATAATGAACACGTGTCGATCAATTACGCAAAAACCAACATGAACTTTATTTCCAACTTCGGATTACGTAACTACTTCATAATTAATGCGGGTCCTAGATTCACGTTTGTGTTAACCACGATTATTGTAATATATTTTCATTACTTTCCCATGTCTAATAGTTTTTTTTTTCATTATTATGATAACTTTTTAGTTTTATATTATTATTTTAAATGTTTTTAACTTCATTTCTCTTTTAAAAGATAAGTTAATATACCCTTTCTTTCATCAACCTAAGAATAAAGACGTTCTATAGCAACAACAAAATAATTAAAAAAATAAAATTTATCTTAATACAAAATTTATTAAAATAAAATAAAGTAAATAGTCAACCAATATTGGCCTATTTTGTAGCATCATCAGAAAAAAAACTTTACAGCTTTAATACAATAACTTTAACTATATTAACTTTGCTTAAATTTTGTTAATCATTAATATAATCAATCATGTGTTTATTTTTTTAATAATTGTTATATATTTGTTAGAGAGAAAATTAAATACTCCTTTAAAATTAATTATATATTAAAATTATTTTTTAAAACAAAAACGTGAGAATTACCTAGATACATGTTCAATTACCCATCCATTAATAATGAAGTTTAAATAAAATTAATAAAGTTAAAGCTTTTATATTAATACAGTGATAGTTTTTCTTATTTTCGTATAAATAAAATATATCTATATTTATTATATTTAACTTACTATTTACCTAAAAAAAATTGTTAAAATACTTTTTTATTAATTATAGTAAAAATGAAAAATGGTGCAAACCTCGTAACGTGAGAGAGAGTAGGCAAAAGGGGTGAAGGTTTGGCGGATGAGTGCTGAGAAGGGTAAACTCAGCCTTTCTTTCATCGCACTGTTCCTTTCTTCTCACGTGCGTCATCACCATCACCATCGCTATCATTCATCTCATCACACTTTTTTATATTTTCAAATATTTAATTCACTTTTTACCTTGCATTCTACTATGGGAAACTTTCATGAAAGAGAACTAATTATTTTTTTAAACTTTAATATAAAATTAACCAAATCTATAGTTTATTTCAAATTAATCATAATTATTTTACTAAAGCTACATAGAAAATTGACGTTTTCTATTCATATGGGAAAAAATGACATGACGTATACTTTATTCAGGCAAAAATTAAACTGGTTAAATCAAATCAAGTTTCTGTTCAAGGAGCTCTTTCTGTGGCCTTTTGTTTTAGATGAAGTGTATTTCGAATTTTATCTATTTTTTTAGTTATTATTTTGATTAATTAAGCAGAATTCTTCATGTCAAGTCCAGTCACTTTATTAAATTATATATTTTTTACACCATTCGATCATTCTAACAAGTAATACTGAATTTGTTGCAAATACAGTATATATATAATTATTGATTTACTATTCAAAACAGTAAACTATGTGCATAAGCTAAAATTTATGAAACTAAGTTTATATTTAGAAAAGTTATTCTGTTGAAAAATTGGTAAAATAAGTTTAATTTAATCCAAAAGTACTTTTTATTGATTTTAATTAAAATCAGGCGCATCAAACACACCCAAATTTCATCAAGCAACGTGTTCATGCAGGAATCACAACATGACAACATAACTTTTTGTGGATACAAGGAAAACGTATGATAATAATAAATAATAATAATGATATAATAAACAATAGTCTTTAATATTTTCTAATGATTTAAAAGTGAGTGAATAAAATTAGAAAAGAAAAATGATAAAGCAAGAGGGTTGGGAAAACGACAAAATGCAGAAACCCAGTGTCAGACATACCTGCAAGCCAGGAGCAGACACACACATATACATACATTATACAATAGCTATTACCGGGAATAGCCGGTGACCATCCTTCTGAAACCCTATAGGTCTTCGTCCTTGTAGTGTTTGCATTTTGTTCCTTGTTTTGAAGGGAGAAGAGAGAATCTGTGTTGTTCACTCTGAGCCATAACACTGTAGCGAGAGAGAAACAAAGAAAAGACCAAAGAAGGAATTTGAGTGTGCCTGCTGCGAAAACCAAAACCCAAAAAACTGCACACACAAAAACCTTAACTTAATTCTCCTTAAAATCCCACTTCACGTAGTATATAGTTACATACATAGAAAAAAACTAAATCACTTTCTTTCTCTGTCATGCTTCACAATAACATCACAATTATACACACCCTTTCTTCCCTCTCGTTTTATCGTCACTCAACACTCTCTTCTCTCCCTAACTTGTGTTGAGGAGCTTCATTTTCAGCTTTTGTGTTCTTGTTTGCTTGTTTTTTTCTATGGCTGAGGGTTTTGAGGCTTACCATGTGCCGCAGCAAAGCAGAAGAGATAAGCTAAGAGTTGTGGTGACACAGAACCAACATGGTCTCGTTGAACCCTCGACTTTGCTGCCTTTGTACGACCCTTCTTCGTTCATATCTTCTGAGTTGTTAACGAGCTTCCACAACAGCCAAAAGCACAACTTGGGTTGTGGGGTGAAGGAAGAACGTGCAAATTTGATGATGGGTTTTGGAGGAGGAGGAGGAGGAGGTGGAGGAGTTATGAACAATGGCTCTTCTTCTTCTTCGTGTTGTTCTTCTAACTCCTCTTCGGTTTCTTATTTGGATCCTGAATCGTCGTTGCCTTTGAACCAAGCTACAATTCAGGTTATTAACAACAACAGCAACAACAACATGTTTCTTTACCAAGCGCAGAACCTGGGAGAGTTTGATCAGGGTTATAATAATAATGGTGGTGAGATCATGGTGTTTAAGCCTGAGCCTTTGTCTTTGTCTCTGTCATCACATAACAACGGAGTGAATCTTCAGCGATATGGATCTGTGGTTTATGGTGATAAGGTTGGTGGGCTTGGTGGTGGTGGTGGTGGATGTGTGGTTTATGGTGGTTCTGGTTTGAATGAAGCTTCGAGGTGCACGGTGCCTATGGGGCCATTTACTGGTTATGCTTCTATATTGAAGGGATCGAGGTTCCTGAAGCCTGCGCAGCAATTATTGGAAGAGCTATGTGATGTTGGTGGAGTTTGTGCTGAGAAGATGGTGGCTGATGCATCGTTGATGGAACCTGTTCCTCTTCCTCCTCCTGAGAGTTCAAGTGAAGATCTACTAGGGGATCACGGGGGTGACCAGGGTCGCAAAAAGTCAAGACTATTAACTATGCTTGATGAGGTTTGTGTCGTTTGTGTTAATATCCTTTTTCTTTCCCTTTCACTTTGTGTTATTGTGACTTGAAAATTTTGGTGAAGGGGTATTACTTTTGTTTGTTCATGTTTGATGTTCCTGATGATTTCAATTTTAGTCCTTTGGTCCAGTTACTGTTTTGGTTTAGGTTATCCAGATGAAAAATGTGTAGTTGAGTTGCCAGTTTTTAGTAATTTTTTTAGTATTGTTTAGGTTTTTAAAAGTTCGCTTATGTTAATGTATGGGGCTAGTGATTCCTTCAAAGTGGAAGGTTGCTTGGATTCTTATTGATTGCATTGATTAAGCGTGTTGCTATGTTTGTGATTATGTCATTGTAGTTTATATCTTTTGTGAATGGTCTTTTAACTGTGCATATGTGCATCATCAAGATTCTTGTATTTCCTGTGATGGATGGCCTCGGTGAACTCAATTGTCCTTTTGGAAAAGTTAATGGGAGGGAATATATGCACGAAGATTGGCATTGTAAAGTGCCTGTCAACTATATATAAGGATTTCTAATATGTGACTATGTCACCCAGTTTGGGAGGGATAATTTGCATAAAGTTGTTGAAGGAATCCATCGGAAAAGATTTATACTCCTAAAAAGTGTGTGGTGATATGATCATGAGGTTCAATGGTTAAAGAAACTTACATACTTGGATGCGAAGGTGTTTTACCTTTATGTAAAGTTGTCCTTATTTTTTAATTATTATTTTGACACATTACTCAGGATTTGGATGCTAAAATTGTTTAGCGTGTCATACAAACTCATGAATCATGATACAATTTAATCTTTCACTAGGTTGTTTTTGCAAGAAAGTGGTCTCATAAACGGTGGATGTATTGATTCTGTATTTGGAATTGGGATATTGGATATTTATCTGTTACTATTTTTTGATTGGACTATATTAATGGTAAACTGTAGCATGAAATGAACATATATGTGTCATACATGGTTTGTGATGTTTATCTAGTAAAGTACATGCAGTGTGATACCATTTTATTAAATATTGATTAATTTCATCTTAGCCCACAAAAGCATTTCTTAACAGACTATTTAACTGTAAAAGGGGACCTTCAGGCACATAAATACTATGCCCCTTTTAAGATAAATATAAGGGCTATGTTTGTACTATGTTAGTTAACTGGTGTCCTTGTAAATGATTTAAAAATGTTTAATGTTGTCTTATGCATTTTTTTCTCATATTGTTATTGGGGAATAAAACTAAGAGAAAGGGTGATAACATTGATAAGTTATATATACACATTTTCCTTGTTTGTATATGATGGCTTTGGTTTTCCTCTGGTTGAACTTCTCGCTGAAAACCATTTATCAGGGTTCAATTATTGTTGGAGAAATGTGTGGTGGAGCAAAATCTTTATTTTACCACACTGTGAAATGTTTGTTTTGCCATATTTTCTCTCACCTCGTTTTTTAGGTCACAGTTCCTGCTTGTGATTGGTTCCTTCGAGGATCACATTAGATGTAGGAATTTTGATAAACTCTTTTTCAATAATTTTAATGGGGTACAAGTCTTTTAAGTTGAAGTGATGTAGTTAGTGTAAAAATTATGACGGTGACCATAAATTTATATGAAACAGTGAAATAGTAAAGTTCATATTTCTTTTTCATTGTAAACATTAGATTGCATATGTATTTTGAAGTGGGTGAACTTTATTACCAATTTCAGTGAAGAAAAGTGGAACTCTCTTATTTTTCTCTTTCATATAGCTGTTTGTCCAAACGGTTAAAAGATGATCCCTTTCTCTGTTATGTAATTACTCATTTGGAGGATGGGATCAAGTAAATGTGAGGGACTCAGAAGATCTGTCTTGAAATTCAACTCTATGAATTTATAATGGATGTAGTTTCTTCCCAATTATTTCTCTTTCTCTATTTAGATAACAATATAGTGCATGTTCTTTCAATTCTCTAATTTCTGAATTTGTAGTCAGCCTTCAGGCAATTCAAGTAACTGATGCAGCATTAGCTGAAATCCCAAAGTCATAAATGTTGAATTTTTAGAATATCAGCCAGCAAAGTTTATATGAAATTTTATGAATCATTCTCCCCAATGGATGGGACTTCTTGCTATCAATTGTTGCACTAAATTCAAAGGCATCCACCCTATGTCTTGGTCTTTTTGGTTCAAAGTTATTGGATGCAAAGGCTAAGAAATTAACAATTTGAGGTTTGAGTATAGTTCTGTTGTATGTGGTTTGCATCTAATTTATTTGCCTTCTTAGATTGTCTTGGTAAATATGTTATTTAATATGTGGAGATTCACATGTGAATGACCTAAGGGTGCCTAAAATGAGATGTTTGGTGCATTACTTAGGTGTCCTAATTGTGAGAATTGATGTTCATTTATCCTGAACAGGTTTACAGGAGGTACAGGCAATACTATCAGCAGATGCACGCAGTAGTAACATCATTTGAGTATGTTTCAGGCCTCAGCAATGCAGCTCCCTATGCAAGTTTGGCCATAAAAGCCATGTCCAAACATTTTAGATGCTTGAAGAATGCAATTACTGACCAACTTCAGTTTGCCAATAAAGCTCATTTTCACATCAGCAACAGAAAGGATGAGTCTTCAAGGTTTGGCAACAGTGATAGAGGCCCCTACAGCCAAAGGCCAGGGTTTCTTGAGCACCAACCTGTTTGGCGGCCTCAAAGAGGACTCCCTGAGCGTGCTGTGACCGTTCTCAGAGCATGGTTGTTTGAACACTTTCTGCATCCGTAAGTTCCATATTATGTTTTTAGTATGAATCACAAGTAACTTCTGGCTGGATCTAGCTCCTTTAAAGTAAGCCAACTTGCTTAAGAGGCTAAAGCAATGTTGATGAGAAAATCAGTAGTAGATTTTGCATAAACATGCATGACAACAACTAATGATTTTCTGATCAACAACTGAGATTACTTGTAGTGAAGTCAAATCTGAATGTACAGCTGAGATCAACATCATGATCTTTTTGACTCCCCAGCCAAAACTATGCATTGTGCATCTATACACATTTAGCTCCTTTTTTGTGTAGTGTTTTGTTAGCTTAGTTATTCTTTTACTTTTTCCAGTTATCCTACTGACACAGACAAGCTAATGTTGGCTAAACAAACTGGTCTATCTCGTAGCCAGGTAAATATTACTGATAACCAACCTTTAAGTGTGTTTTGGTTTAACTTATTTTGAAGAAATATTCACATGTGCTTGCTAGTTTCTTGAGTATATTTCTCAGAAAATTATGTGTGCTCAAAAGGGTTTGTTCTTCTAATGTTTGGAATTTCTATCTGTGTGCAGGTGTCTAATTGGTTCATTAATGCAAGAGTAAGGCTGTGGAAACCAATGGTAGAGGAAATACATATGCTAGAAACACGGCAGGCTCAAAAGAGTTCACAGAAGGAAGAACATTGCAGGAACAAGTCAAATGATCAATTACCTTCTGATAACTCCGTTTCTGAGAATCCATCTGGGTCAACAGAAAAGTTTCAGGATGTTCCTAATATACCAGTTAGGACTCAGGAACAGCTGAATCTTCCCTGCACAAGCAATCAGCCAGGTGGGGTTGGAGTGAGCATGGGTGGCAGTGCAAGCAATAGTGTGTCACTCACACTAGGACTCTATCAAAATCATGGTATTGGTTTGGCAGAACCCTTTTCCTTGAATGCAGCACAGCGATTTGGTGTTGCTCTTGAAGCCAACAATGAAGGCTATGTGATGAGTGGATATGAGTCACAGAATAGGCATTTTGGAAGAGATGTCATTGGAGGACAACTGTTGCATGACTTTGTAGGCTAAGGTCCTCAGTGTCTAATAACTTGCCTGGAACTTTCATTTGATTAGGGTGATATACTAAACATGTTTCTGTTGTGGTTTCATGAATCATCCAAAGTTGGAAGAGGGATTGGAATGATGCACTTTGTGATGGTGATACTGGCAGTGATGAATGAACCTTCCAGTTATGGGGATCAGATTAACTGATCTTTCTATTGAACTCACTTGTATGGAGGTTGTAAAATTATTGTGTAAATTCATTTGAGGTTATTACTGGGAGTAAATCCAAATGCTCTTGCTTTTTAAGCTATTTTGTAATACCTAAAAAATCCTGATCGTTATCTTTGGTTCTTAATGCTTTAAATGTAGTTCTTATATGTGGAACTTGCAATCCTTATGTCCACTAATTGTTGTTACTTCGGCAACCCTTCAAGAAAATTGCCTGCAATTAACCATTATATATAAATCGTTTTCATTATTTCGCTCTTATAAGAAACACAACTACACTACTTTAGTTTTCATGAGAACATTTTGATTTGCAGGAAGAATTGATTCTATTTTTATCCAAAAGCCCATTATATATTGATCCGGCGAACTCGGAGACGAATTCTTTCTCCAACCCGATACCATCTTCCCGCACCTTCATACTTATAACTATGTACTTAACTAAAAAGTACAAAGACAAAAATATCTTTCACTCCCTTCTCTCCTATATTCGTTTTCCGGTTCAGATTTGATCCGTTTCGTTTATTTTTTTCTAAATCTTCAATTAAACCTTTGAATAAGTTGTAACCTTCAAACAAGTTGTAGAGAAGCAATTTTTGATGTTTATTAGTAATTAGTAAGTGGTATTGTTGATTAGAGTAATTGATTTGGTATTTGGGAGACTATCGATGACGAACGGAGTTTTTCCGATCTGGTAGTATGACAACCGGATGAGCTTCATCCAGTTCTCATTTTATTTTGAAAATAACAACCGGATGAGATGCCATCTGGTTGTCTTTTTTTTACAAATGATAACAGGATGACATGTTCATCAGGTTCACATTTTTTCATTTTTTTTAAACTAACAGTAACTTTAACTTTGTGCACTGTGAGTGATATGGTGAGGAAACTGTAACTTTGTTCACTAAATGTAACTTTGTCCACTATTAAATTGTTCACCTTCTTTTGTATCTAAATTGTTCACCTTCTTCTGTATCTAATTTTTTTAAAACCTAATGCAATTAAATTATGACTTTGTTATATGTACTGTTAAAATTAATGTACTTAAAAGTAAAAAAAGAAATGAAGAGTATCTTCTTTTGCTGCCTCTGGATGTTTACTCCTCATTCCAATTTTCAACCCCCATTTTAAATGAACAGTCTCTCCTGCTGCATTTCACCAAGAGTCTATCTATTATTTTATGTTTTCATGTTCACTCTTCCTCATTCCATGTTCAATTAAAATAAAACTAAATTAATTTAATTAAGGCAAATGAAGAGCCAAAAAAAGTCTACCCTTCGTTTAATTTCAAATTCAATTAAAATATCCTCTTCCTGATTAGGTTTAATTTCAAATTCAATTAAAATAAAATTAAATTAATTTAATTAAGGCAAATGAAGAGCAAGAAAAAGTCTCTTGCATTTTAGGAAGAGTCTCTTGTTTTGCAAGTTCACTCTTGTTGATTGTGTTTTATTTCAAATTCAATTAAAATCAAACTAAATTAATTTAATTAAGACAAATGAAGAGCCAATAAGAGTCTCCTATACTACATTTTAGGAAGAGTCTCTGGTTTTGCCAGTTCACTTTCATGTTCATCATTTATTTATATCAGACATCTTGTTTACTTTCTCTGAATATATACAAAGACTATCCATATTTGTAACATAGCATTCCAACAATTCAAAAAAAAAAAACAAAAAAATCAAAATGTGAATCGGCGTCTGGTTCACAAAACGTTAACAAATTTGTAAACCGGATGGGCAGTGGGTGGACCTCATCCGGTTTGCAAATTTGTGAACCGGATGGCACCCTTGTTCGATTCACAAATTTGCAAACCAGATGAGGTCTACCCACTTGCCCATCCGGTTTGCAAATTTATTTCTTTTGACAACCGGATGGGGGAGGCGTCCGGTTTACAACTTACACACCGGATGACATATTCCCAAAAGTGCATCCGGTTAACATTGTATGAACCGGATGTCTGGTTGTCGGTTCTCAAATTTTAAAAAAATGACAATTGAATGACCTTGTCCGGGTGTCCTACCAGAATCTACAAAAATTCATTAAAATCGTAAATCTTACCTCTCTATTATTTCTTGCCATCAATAAATACTACACAATGGTCGAAAACATTTTTCTACCGTTCAATCATCTTCAAAACTTTAAAAAACGATATTATTTGAGAAAAAAATGCAGAAATTGTTCATTATTTCACTAATTCGACGTGGGTAATGAAGAAGAAAAATGATATTTTTTAATAGAGTAAGGAAATTTTTATTATTTTCTATAAGGTCAGTTTTGAAATTAAATTTTGTATAGAGAAGTATGGAATGGAGGAAGAATTTGTCCGAACTCGAAATGGACTGATTGGAAGTCACCTTGAGTTCATCTTTGAGTAAAGAATACTTATCTACTATTTTATTATATCCACCCTTTTTTATCTCTAAGTTTTGAAAATAATCTTATATCGTAATTTAAATGGATCATTGTAGATTAAAAATATATTTATATATTCAAACATATTTATCTAATGATAATTTTAATTTATATAATACTTGCTTTAAGAAACATATTTTTACTATAATTGTTATTGTATAAAATTGTTAATTCTATGTACTATAATGCATAATTGAAATACTATATCAAATTAAAATAGACAAGCACAACTGGCACATCCGACAAAATTGGTAGTGACATGTCCATGATGTTGCTAATTAAAACCTAGGCATGTATATGTGTTTTTTGGTACAAGATTTTAATTAAAATATTTAATCGCAAAACAGAAAAGTTCTGTGTACCTTTTTTTATTTACCCTAGCAATTAAAAAGGCTTTTCAATTTGAATGATTTAAAAATACAAAAATACTTTGTTAAACTTATCGAAAACAAGAAATATCAACGAAGCACGGATGAAAATATTTTCATATTTATTTTTATGAATTTGATATAAAATAAAATTGTTTGAAAATTGTTATTAGAAGTAAACACTGGAATTAAAATTATTAATTGAGTTATATAAATATAAATG
>Ga0123340_1002226_pt1 | contig 17323 bp, 10 predicted proteins | sample SirMexnodulemix_FD_89961 | JGI IMG/M metagenome (GOLD analysis project Ga0123340, IMG submission 89961) | Root nodule microbial communities of legume samples collected from Mexico - Siratro Mexico nodule mix | ecosystem: Host-associated > Plants > Roots > Nodule | place: Mexico: Nepantla... | reverse complement strand
ATAAAAAATATAATTATATTCTAAAATTTTAAAATTTTTCTTTGACATAATATTTATCTATAATACAATATGCTACGAAACAAAAATAATCTTTAAGAGTTTTGTTGTTCCCATGACCTTAGGTTATGCTTTTATTTATAAAAACATTCATAAGATTGTAGATAACACATTTGATCTTACTGGAATGTGAAGTACTAAAAAGCCAACCTTTTTAGTTATTTATGGTAATTAAGATGTTATTTTTTCTATATTATCCAAACTTGGGAAGGTTAGTATTGGAAATAGCACTTTTGGAAAGATCAATCTTGGCAAGGTCGGTTTAAAAAGGTCGTCTTTAGGGAGATTAGTCCTAGGAAAGTTGGCTTTTGGGAGATCGTTTTTGAAAAATCGTTTTTGAGAATGTCAACCTTGAAGATAACATCTTTAGATTGAGCTTAAGGAGATTGATTTTAAAAAGGTCATTCTTAGAGAGACTGACCTTGTTGAGATTACTCTTGGGAAGGTAGGCCTTGTTGTGATATGTCACAAGTAAGACGATTTTGATTTTTGTTATGTATCATATAACGTGTTTTGATAATAGTTTTACTTCAATCCCATGATAGGTATCAAATGTTCTTATCAAAATTAGAGTAGAACCTCTTGAAATGAACTAAAATTGATTTTGAGGCCAATTATATATTTTTTTACAATGATCACATAGTTTTATTTGAGATATACATTTAGAAAAAAATTATACTATCCTCAAATAATAAGAGCTTAATATATATTTATAAATCTTTTATACGAAGACCAAATTATTTTTAACAAAAAATATTATTTTAAATAATAAAATATTTATTATACAGTTAATCATCATGTTTAATGAAATTAAATTAGTTATTAAGTATAATACTAAAAGATGGGTACACCAACATTGCATTTATCTTAGTTAAACATGTTTGTATAATTTTTTTTACAAAAACACTCTAATTAAACTCCTACTTTAAGTAATCTTCCTAACCATATCAGTCCTAGTCAAACGGATGATGTTACATCTAAAATCAAATTAAAAAAATATAAGAAAAAATATGTATAAATAATTTTAAATTCTTAGCCAAATACTCTACTACAATCATATCATTTCAAATTTTTAGATCTTTTTATATAAATAATATATTTTGTTATAAAATATTTAAAATTCTTTATAAAAATAAATATCAATTCTCTATTAAACACGTTCTTAATTTTGGTATTTATATAATTTCTTCAATATAGTTGTTAGTAGTAGGAAGGGTTGCTCAAGAAGATTTGGGCAAATATAATTTAAACCATTTCAAAATAAAATAAAAATTGCTTGGGTGTAACTTAGTAACAGTTATTTTAAAAACGAAGCTGGAGAGTGGGTGCACCAGATTTTCCTCGATTCGGGAGGATCAAGCGCGGACTCCCGTATTTTCATAGTCTTTTGGCTTTCTCTATACGAAAGAGAGAGAGAGAAACAAATCACCTATTGGCTCAACGATTTCCATTAACCCCTTCTGCACTATTCTTCAATTTTCACAATAATCTTCTTTCATTCTTCTCTCTTGTTACATTCTTATATAACTAAATATCTTGAATATGGATATTTGCGTGAAAGAGGAAGTGTTGGAGGATCGAATTGTGACCGAGAGGAAGCCAAGAAACGGCGCCGTTTCGGTTCCTCCTCCCGGTTCGGTCATCGAACTGAGCAGTAGCAGCAGCGACAGCGATTCCGAGGACGACGTTGATTTGGACAGTGTAGTTGCCAGCGCCCTGCGGAAGCGAGGAAGTCCTTCAAAGAAGCGAAAGACCAGCGACGCTGGAGCGGTTTTGCCGGTTGGATTCCTCAGCCCTCTACCTCCGGCGCCGGCGTCTCCACCAGCACCTCTGCTGGCCTTGCCGCCGCCGGATTGGGCTTCCAACTCGACATCGCTTACGAGACCGGGAGCGAATAGCAGCAAGCAGTTCTGGAAGGCTGGGGATTACGATGGTGCTCCCTCCGCTGGCGCTGGATCTTCAACAGGTGCGTTTTGCTTTTGTCTATCTTATAGAATGACAAACCGTAACTCATTGTGAGAGTTTTTATGTTTTGGATTTTTTTATGTTTTGTTTTCTTGTCTTTAATCTGAAACTAACAGTGATAAAGAGTTGATGCTCTTATTTGATTTTCTTTAATTTCAATTTTTATTCTTTAATGGATGTTGCGAACCATTCCATTGATATTGTGCTTCAACATCTCCTGCCAGTTATTGAATCGAAATCACACCAACTATGTAAGGATAAACAATTCGGATACACAATGCCTGTTTTTCTACTAGTTTCTAAGGATGTTTATTCCAAACTGAAAGCATTTGACCACGTACAACAAAATGGAGTTTGGGAATAGAGAATGGTTTTATAGCTGTGAAATGATAAGTGCAACAGATTTTTTAAAATAGACTCTAATACCACGAGAACTTTAAACCTAGTCGATATTATAATTTGATGATATCTCTAGTCGATATAGTATCTCCAATAATATCCTTATAGGAAAATCCTTAGGGTTGCCTATTGGATTGGATTGTAGTTACTCCATCACATGTCTTATCTAACACAAAGTCCATTATTTTCCAAAGACTTTTGTAACACTTGTGATGAAAAATCCATTCAACTTTGAAAGGATCTTACAATATCAATCAGTTCAAGCCTCAATAAAACATCCATGGAGAAAGTAGGAGAACTCCATGATTCAGCCAAGAATTCAAAGAAATCAAAACTTGGAGGAGAGTAGGAGAGGTAGAACACACCACCTTCATTGAGAATGATAAGTGCAAGTGGGGATTAATCATTTGAATTAAGCAATTAAAAAAAGATAAGAATCTAAGAGTAAGTTTTAAACACAATAAGAGAAAATCTTTGTCAAAAATAACAAAACTATCTAAAATTTAATTGAACAAAAGTTGTCTACAAATGGTGGAGAAAGAAAAAATTATAGAAGAAGCTTTGACTAACTAAACCATTCCTATCTGCTAACTAGAGTCTTCTAACAAGGGTCGAGGAAACTTCCTAGGCACACCATACCAAATTGCGTTTGGCCATCACAAGGGCTGGCTTCCTTTACAAGTTTTGGTTCAAAAAGCGGATCCGCACATGCTATCACTGAGTTGAGTTCCACTTCATTATTGAGCATCATTAATGAACAGTAATGGTGTTTACATTAATGAGTCCTACTTGCATTGATGAACAATTCAGACTTGCAAGATTTGTGTTCGCTCCTCTTGGGCCTCACAAATAAGACTTCTACTAAACTGCACATGATAATTTGTCTAATGTAACTATACTGATGTTTACAAGCTCCGTTATTATCCTCTACTTTTACAAGAGAAGTTTGATGGTCTTGATGATCTGCCCTTCTATTCTTTTAGCTCTGACCTTGTTACAGCCGCCTGTACTCCTTGATTAGTAGTTCTTTGTGCCTCTAGGTCTTCATCAACCTGTCTTTACACTTGATATGTTTTTCCCAAATAAAGAAAGTAAAAAATAAATGACATCTATTGTTGACTTTTATCTTCTTTTTTTGCACGAGAGGGATTTGAGAGTTAGAATCCATTCATCTGCAAGAAAACACAGCCAGCCCCATCTTATCCTCACAGCTTAGTATTCATAAAGCATGTTTTTCATCTACCTTACCTTGTTAGTATCGTGTCATCTGTTTAAAAAACTCAGCATCCTATCCTATCCTCTCAGCCTAGAATTCTTTCGACGTTTTTCAGGACTACCTAACCTCTCAGGGACCCAAGTATTTAGTGGGCAAAGCCCATTCCTTTTCTGTCAGTCCTAGCTTCTTATCTCAGGTGTTTTCTGACCTCTGTTCCTCAAGTATGATTTGTTCCCAGTTTCTTCCTAGTTTGCATAGGTCTGTGCTTTTTAAATTATAATGCATATGATCTTTTTTCTTTTTGCATCTCCTTTATACTTGTTGATGGTGTTACTGGGTTGTTAATTATGACTAGGATTGATGATGATCGTGTATCAAGATTTTTTTTGAACCTTCTTTGTTATGCAATAAATAGATTCATTGTTATAGATATTTTATGCCCTTTTTTGGTTTATTTTTTATTATTTTTTTACTTTTTTTTTGTATAGCTGTCACAAACCTGACGTTCTGAGGCAGCCTGTGTTGTTGACAAAGTAATTAACCTGATATTTCTTCTAAAATCTGCAGTTGGTATGGATCATGTCAGAGTTCACCCCAAGTTTTTACACTCTAATGCCACAAGCCATAAATGGGCTCTTGGAGGTAAAGTGGGAAATGAGCAAATTTGTATCATTGGTTAATCATTATTTGTGATATTAAGTGGATTTTTGTTTTCCTTCCGCTTATCCTTTGAGGTTTATTATTATTTAGCATACTTAGATTGGTTGTCTTTGGTTTCTTTAGCTTTTGCTGAGCTTTTGGACAATTCATTAGATGAGGTATGCGTTGCTTCCCATCCTTTTAATAAAGCGCCACTTGTGATTATTACCCTGCCTTACTTGAATTTTACTTCAGGTTTGTAATGGGGCGACATATGTTAATGTAGATATGCTTATAAATAAGAAAGATGGCTCCAGGATGTTGCTGATTGAAGGTATTTCATTCATAAAATGTTTACTTAAAATATATATGGAAAAAAATGGAGCATATTCTTAGCTATGATGATTGATTTTGTTTTGGTAGTAAAACAGAAGGAAGTAGAGTATGCAAGAATTTACTGTAGGATTTCGTAGAAAATGTGGCTTTTATTTCTCCATGAAGAAAGCAAGTCTTAATTTATATTTCATTTCTGTTCAGAAATTCTTGCATGTAACTTTACCCAACTTGTCTTAAACAAGTGCATGATAGAATTGAATCGGTTATTTAGAAAATACATTTGTATTCCTTTAAATATTTAATCCTTCCACTGTTTCATCAATAGTCTGTTTATTTCCTTAAGTTGATATCCAAGGTACAAATAGCACTGCACCTTTTGACATGTTGACAACCCATTCTCAAAAAGTTCCAGCAACCCTAGGTAAGTTTAGGTTGGGTTTAATTCACTATAACTTAAAAAAAAAAGGTTATAAAAGGGTGACCCAAAGGTTGACCTACCAAATAAATAAAAACTAGAAAGAAAAGCTTTTAAAATGTAACCATGACCATAATTAATAACCATCGATTAGTCCATCAAATATATCACTGATACCTTGGAAATCCAAAACTAGAAAGATTAATACTTTAGGGCCAATTTAGAGTGGTTGCGAGTTTTTGATTTTCAAAACAAAATGATTTGGCTAAAATGGAGATGAAATGATTAACTTGTTTCGAAACACTTTTATTTTCATTTTGAAAGTGAAGGAAAAAAATTTGTGAATTTGGTTTATGGTTTTAAATCAACACACTCTCACTACATTTGATAGTGGTCCTTCCCATCATTGCTGCGATTGTAACCCCCATTTACATCAACGCTGCTATCACTACCACTACCATTGTTACCAACACGTTTGTCAAACTTGATGTCTACTTGAACTCGTGAAATTTTGTATGCTTGACTCATATACTTGTAAGATTTTACTAAATATAAAACATAATATTAAGAAATCTATTATGACATAAATAGATAACATAATAAGTTTAGCACAACAACAATTAAACTTTTTTAACTTCATAATAAAGAGAATTAGCAAACCTTATATTATAAATGGGGTTTGTAGTGTTGAATTAGGCTTCAATCTACTTTGTAAGATGGTATAAGAGCCTATCATAGTAAAGTTTGTTAGCCCTATTTTGCCTCTTGCTAGACCATCTATAAATATTTAGTCTCATATCCTCATTGTAAGAAGGGTGTGTTGGAGATTTCATATTGGTTAGAGATATAGCAAAAACAAAGTAAATAAGTGAGTGCTAGCATTATCTTATATATTGGTTTTGTATGATTGAGTTAAGTTTTAATCCACTTTTTAAGACACTGATGTCAAACACGATGACTCACTTCTTGACTAGGAAGTTTACACGCGTTTAAAGAGTTTGATAGAGATCTAAGTTGTTTCTACTACCTAGGATAGTGAACTCGTTATAGTTTAAAGAGCTAACTTGAGTTTGACAACCTTGACCACCACCATACACAAATACCATTAAACTAATTTGACATGATACGTAGCTTTCAAATTGAGCTTTTTTCAAAATTTGAAATTAAAAAAGAATTATTTCTTAAAAACTAAAATATTGTAGTTCTTTTAAATTTCCGTACATTCAACCAAAAACCACTCCAAACTGGTCCTTAGTGCATTGACATCAACAAGTTCACTACCAAAAAAACAAGTTCTGATGGGAAATTGTAAATACAAGAGAAAATGAAAATAAGTTAATTTGATGCTACCAGTGTTATACTGTTAAGAGATAACATAACCCATTTTTTCATCTCTAGTGAAAAATAAAATTTATTATTTGACATAAGAAGAATACGTGAAAAAGGTTTAGAAATTTGATTTTGTCTTATTGGTAAAATCACAATAAAGGTGCTATATGCTCTCTCTTCTTTTTCCCACTCTTGTTTTCTTTTTGTTGTAAAAAGTCTAAAATTTTTTATCTTTAATTTTTATTTCAGATAATGGTGGTGGGATGGATCCTGATAAAATGCGTCAATGCATGTCATTGGGGTATTCTGCGAAAAGCAAATTGGCAAATACAATTGGACAATGTAAACTTTTACTCTAGGGTAGAATATAAATCTTATTGAATATTCTAGTCAAAAGAGTATGCTTATCTTTTGTGTTCACGTGATAGATGGAAATGGCTTTAAAACAAGTACCATGAGGTTAGGGGCTGATGTAATTGTATTCTCCCGTTATCCTGGGAAGGATGGGACAAGGTTTGTTTGACTCTCTTCTTGCTTCATTCAAATTTCTTTCCTGGTTTGAGACATATTTTGCCTATAGGGGGGAACTTGCCATGACGCAATCTATTTATGATTTAGTATTTGTTGGATTTATAATGCTTGTTTTCATGCATAGGGATGACAACGGGGCGGATGCAAGTTTGACTATCCCATCCCATCCTCGAAGTCAAAATTGATTCCCGTCCCCATACCTAATGGGTATGAATTTTTTGTCTGATCCCCATTCTTATTGGGGAATGGGTATAACCGTACTCATCCCTTTACTGTTTCAAATATTAATTAAATCAAAATTTTATAAAAATTAAAAATTACAGTAAAGGAAAATGTCAAAAGAATCACATTTTATTTTCTCATATGTCAAATATCAAGAAAGAAATTATAATTTGTATAAATATCAAATAAGAGTATCAAATAACAATTGGATAAAAGTAGAATAATTATAATAAAAGAGTAGAAATGATTAAATGTATGACCTAGAAATAGATTACGAAATTAAAGACTAAAGAAAAGTTAATTTAAGTTTTTTAGTTTACCTAATAAAGTAAATGTGTTTTAGTAATTTAAAATGGGAACGGGTATTGGGATGGAAATGGGGACGGGGGTGGGTGGATATGTATATATCTTTTCCTATCTCCATACCCAATTTAAAAAGTCGGGTATTACCCATACCCGTACCCAGTTAATGTGGGAATTCCTTGTCAAAATCGGGACGGACTCAGACAATACTCATGGGGATGGGTTCATTTGGTGTATTATTACCTTTTACCAAATTTACTAATAGCTGTGGAATGTAAGGTTGTCTTGCTATTTATTTATATAATAATAGTTTCTTCACAAATTGTGTGAGGTAATTCTTCATTTATCACACGAAAAGAGAACTGTATAATGTAAGGTTATCTTGCTACTGCATTTATGTGATATTATTTTCTTTTATCACATTAAAAATCTGAACGATCTGTTTATCTTTTATTATTTGTGAATTTTGGTTGATGAAGTTTCTATAGTTGCCGTCCTGAGGAGCATGTTTACATTAAGTGTGCAGCATAAAGCACACCCATATGAAATGTTCCTTGTTTGTTGGAGTTCAATGATTTTGTTCCCAGAGAAATAAATATATATTTAGTTGAGGTCACCTGGTTTACTACTGTCACAATCAGGAATTGTAGAATTGTTGTTGTTAACCGTCAGTGTTTGTATTGTGCTTGAGGTGAATTTGTCTGGCGTCCATGTCTACCTACTGCGATCATGGTTATCAAAATCGCAAGATAACCATAAAATTATGAGTTTAAAGTCCATTTAGTGAGCTCAGCTTGACACTAGAAATAAAAGCCAAAAATGACATTGGATGTGTTTGTTTCCGGGTCACGGTTTATGCACTATGCATCTAGGTGACAATTTCGTGGTTCACTGGTTCTCTCTTGTAAGCTTCTGTCTGTTTTGGGTGTTGACATTCTATTGTCCTATTGCGTGAAAATATCCTTGTTGGTGTTTTTATCAGCTCCGTTGTGTAGGGATGTTCTCCTTTGTTTTGTCCTGGACAGCCTCTGTGACCTCAACTACTGTCCCATTTCCTTTCTATTGTCCATTTCATATATTGTGGGTTGGGTCATATTAGGGTTATAGGCTTTTTTCCTCCTCTCAGAAATTTTGGATTGTTGTGCCTCAGTTCAAGTCCAACAACTTTTTTTATGTAAGACATACATAACATATAATAGAATCAACTAAATGATAATAATAAAACTATAATGATTATTGTTCATATAAATTTATTGTTTTTCACGACAAGCTTATATATCTAATGGGGTGATCTGGATGTTTTATTAGCTCTACTCAAAGCATAGGTTTGCTGTCTTACACATTTTTGAGGAGTACGGGGAAGGAAGACATTGTAGTACCCATGGTAATTTGTTTTCTTTACTTGTAGATTTTAGGTTTTTTGAGCATATATTATTATTAGGAATGAAACTAAAACATTTATATTGATTTTTTTCTAACATAATCTCGTATGAGCCACAAAAGCCTCTTTCGTGGTGTTATGTAGTAGGAGCTTATTTATACTATATATTGGTGGAATTCTCTGATAGAGTGATATAATTTGTCTGCTTGAAGATGGCTGAATTCCCATGGCCTCAAAATACATTGCATCTTAAACCTCTATCATTATTGGCTCAATCTTGGAATAATTATCTGAATTTTCTGCTGTGAGGACCACTGGGTTTTGAAAACATTATTCATGGATTGTAAAGCACAGGATGCGTCAGTATGTTTGTGGACTGAAATTAGACATCTAGGGATGAGTAGAGGTTTTGAAAACATAATTCATGGATTGCAAGACATGGGATAGGGTCTGGATGTTTGTGGATTGGATGAATTATTTAATTTGATTATTTGAATATGTTCTTTTAATTGTGCATCTAACTATTTATTACTGAAACTAAAGTTGGACTACGAAAGACAAGGGCAGCAATGGAATAAGATAATACGAACTTCTCTGGATGATTGGAACAAAAATGTTGAAACAATGGTACAGTGGTCACCATTTTCTGATGAGGCTGATCTTCTTCGTCAGGTACTCCCTTATTGCTTGAAGAGAGTAATTAATCTGATATTTTTCTTTTCTTACGTAACATCTGCTCTTCTTGGTGCTAATATCCTAATTCCATTAGTCATGGTTATATGTCTATATTGTTGATAAACTGTTATTGTCTTAATTTTTAGTTCAACTTGGTGAAAGACCATGGTACACGAGTAATTATATACAATCTTTGGGAGGATGACCAAGGTCAACTGGAACTTGATTTCGATGCTGATCCACATGTATGCTTGATAACTGAAAATCATTCTCCCTCAAGAAAAATTCTTTCTATAACAAATTTCATACAAAATCTGACACATTTATGGTTTTATGTCAGGATATCCAAATAAGAGGTGTTAATCGAGATGAGAAAAACATACAGATGGCTAAAGAGTTTCCCAATTCTCTACATTTTTTGACCTATCGGCATTCACTAAGGGTAAATCAAAATGATTATTATTGCTACTAATATTTGAGTAGAAAGAAAGCAGATTCAGCTGCTTTCTGCATGGTATTCCTGCTCCACTGTGTGTGTAATATGTAATGTAATATTTATCGGTAGTTTAGGGTGTATTTAGTAGAAAAGAAAGAAAGTTGTGAGAAAAAGTGTTGATGGGAATCAGGAAGAGAGAAGTAGTGAATGAAAATAACGAAATAAAGTGTTTGGTTTAAGAGTAAAAAGAAAGAGAGAAATAAGAAGTAAAATAAAAAATTGCCACATAATAAACTTTTTCATATAATAATTGATCATCTATATTCTGTAAGGTCACTTGCTCAGCCAATTATATTGGTTTTGCCTCTGTCTCGATTGATTATGCCTTCACGCAAAATTGATTATAAGTTGCAGTAACCAATTATGAGCTAGGTTAATAAGCAACAAAATGTAAACTGCTGTGCATTTCTTCTCCATTTCTCACAAATTTTGCATGGAAATTAATTTGAGTGGGAACACTGCTTTTTATTTCTTTTCCTCTGTATTTCATGGAAATTAATTAACTTTTGCTGTTCCCTCCTATCTCCATGTCTCCTCTCCATTTTTTTGCCATCTATTAGCCTCTGAAGACCTTCGTTCTTTTCTATATTTAGTATAGACATGTATCTGGTTTATGATTTGTGTTTATCATCATACTTATTATTTTCTTGATATACAGAGTTATGCTTCAATATTATATCTGAGACTTCCTTCTGGCTTCCGAATTATTCTCCGCGGTAAAGATATTTTACATCACAACATCGTGAATGATATGATGATGTCTCAGGAGGTGACCTACAGGCCTCAAGCTGGAGTTGATGGGCTTCTTTCAAAAGACTCATATGTATGTCTCTGTGTTTGATATTCCCAGCTTGTACAGAAATGTGATTTCATCTAGATCTTGTGACAGATGGTTGCTGTTGTTACTATTGGATTTGTGAAGGATGCAGTTCACCATGTTGATGTTTCGGGTTTTAATGTTTATCATAAGAATCGACTCATCAAGGTAGGGTTTATTATGATTAACAAATGATATAAGCATCAGAATGTCATATGTGATGCTCATCCTTCTTTCTCCCTTTCAAAGTTTCCGTGGGCATAGTGATTTTGAGATAATGAAGAATATATTTCTGTTGTTAACCTGTGTTTGTTGATTTCAAAGTTGGTCATTTGATGTATACTTTCTGTTTTTGCATGCTGGCTAAAAACACAATCAATAGGTCCTTTATTATTGTTTTTATTTATTTGCCTAGTATCACCCTTTGTTTTCCGTATTTCATTCTTAGAAATTATTAGAGAAATTCAGAGAAATTAGAATCTCTTGATTCTGACATTAACATACAAAGCGATCTGGTTTTGTTACATGTGCTATGCATAGCTTCAGAACCTGGGCAAACTAAAAGGAGCCATTTATGACTGCCTGCTAATTTAATAGCCAGTAAGGGGAATAGCGAGCAGTAAGCTATAATAGCAACAGTAGCCAAGAAATAGTATCCTCTTACAGAAAGCAGAAAGTTTGCAATTTATCCCCGGGCTGTTAGGTGTGATACTTTGGTGCGTCTGTTGGGTATTGTTCCGAAAACAATTTTGCTTTATCTGTTCTGAAATTGGCCTTGTTGTAAGGAGTTTCTTTTGAATTAAATTAAATTATTGTCAGTGGAACTTGGAAATCTAGTGAAGAACTCTAGATATCCTTTCTAACAGTCGTTAGTGGTTCCATAATAAAATAATAAATATGGACTTTGCCACTTGGTGGAGTTGTTCTCTTTGTTTTTAGGATCCAAAAACATTGTCACAATTCTTACAGGTTATTTTCTTGATTGTCAGCCTTTCTGGAGGATCTGGAATCCAGCTGGAAGTGGAGGACGTGGGGTCATTGGTGGAACCTTTTCTATGTTCATTGAGTTCTGAGGTCCCTTTATCAAGTCTAGCGCATTCGTTTAACATAAGGTTCATTTCTATTTGCAGGTGTCTTGGAAGCCAATTTTGTTGAACCTGCTCATGATAAACAAGGGTTTGAGCGTACATTAGTTTTATCAAGACTGGAGTCTAAATTGATACAAATGCAGAAAAAATACTGGTAATTGTTTGTTCTTCATTGGACTATTCATGAGATGGCTTGTGAATAACATTAATTCTTTATATTTTACTTATTTGTTATTTTCTATTTTATTTAGGAGCACTAACTGCCATAAAATTGGTTATGCTTCCAATCGAAATAAAATACAAATCAGAGATTCTGGTGATAAAGGTATGATTCGAGGCCTTGCTATTGTTGTTTGATACTACGCTACTTGGTCAGTGATTGAAATCGTATTATGGATGACCATATGGTATTCTACAAATGGATCTTGTTTTGTAGACACATCTTCTGAATATGTTCCAGAACCATCACAATCAAAAAGGAAATATTCTACCATGAATGGCAAGGTGACACCATTGACGTCAGACAAATTGCATTCTCAATCGAATAAGAAACGGATACAAAAACAAACAGAAAAAAATAGTGCATTTATTAATGGCCAATCTCCTGTGTCTCCTCCTGAACATATAATACAAAGTTCATCCGAAGAATCATCCTCTGACGATGATGTCAATGATGATGTCTTGCCTAAGAGAACAATTAAGAAGACATCTACTGCTGAGAAGTCATTTGAAAATGAAAATGGAGACACTACATCAAATGGAAAAGCCTCACACTACACACGGGCATCTGCATCAAAGCTAAAGGTAGTGCGCATATCGTCACCTTTATTTCACTCTCCTTTTTTCAGCTATTATATATCAAGGCATTAGAAGTTGAATTGTTAACATGTAAGGCTTAGAAAGGGTGGAATTGGAAATTTATTGCTTCTACACCGGCTGGGCTGTACAACCTTTTATCAGTAGTTAGGAATGAAGAATGAAGAAAGATAGAAAAATTTAGAATATGTAAATGTCCAAAGCAACAAAGCTTGTCTTATTTTTGAGGGAGTATGGGAGGTCATACATAGGTGCCAACTGTCTAGTAAAAGCCACGATGTTTAATATTTTTTAGTAGATTAAAAAAATTGTATGACATGCCTTTAACTGGTGCCAATTAGCCAGGTTATTACGGTGCCAATAAGCTGATATTTTATTATTGTCTCAGAAAGAATTCATTAAACAATAATAATGGCATGTAATTCAATCCGCTGATGATTTTAGTTGTTTGTTTACTATCGATGTTCCAAAATGAGTTTTTTGTAAAATTTAATTGTGAAAAAGTCCTCTATAATCTGAGTTATGGTGAAGATGACTAATGGTCTAAAATGCCTTTTAACTAAATGTTCTTTTTTTGTTTTTTGTCTGAAAATGTCTCTTAAAAAAGAGTTGATGTTTGAGTGCAGGGAAAAGATGTAAATGATGGCAGGCAACCACCATCGGACAATGATTTACTGACACTCGAGCAATTGAGGAAAGAGAACCGTCAGTTGAATGAAAGGTATATTGTAATTTTAGAACATTCACTGCATCTATTGCTTTCTTTAGTGAACTTAATTCATTGCGCCTTATCCTTGTTTTTTTTATAGATTACAGAGGAAGGAAGATGAAATTTTAGAAGTCTCTCAAGCTTTGCAGCGTGAGAAAGACAAGAGTAAATCTCTAGAAACTCAGGTTTGGAACATGATCTACTTTACATTGGTGTCACTAAATGATATAGATAGGTTTGCTAGTTTCTATTATTTGTTTATGATTATTTGTGTTAACTTTTTGTCTGTTGGAGAATTTATCTTGTTCGGGATTTTAATTTTATTTGAATTGTTTGATTAGGATAGAGGTAGTTTCGTGCTTTTGGTTGATTATTGTCTTGATTTAGTTAGTTGTTTTATTGGTTCTATAATAAGAGTCTTCCGTGATAAGTTTTTCCATGAGCACTTTTAGATGAAAAAAATAAGAAGAAAAGCATGAAATGAACTATTCATAAGTTAAAATTAAGAATTTAGAAAAATTATACGAGAGAACATTTACAAAATAGCTTATGGAGAAAATCATTTTATTTTTTCTTCATATTTCTCTTCTAGAAGTGCTTATACAGAAAATTGTCTAAACAGATCCTAAATAAACTTTTATTGTAAATTCCCTATACTCAAACAACATCTCCAGGAGTCATTGTAGGGTTATTTGGGGAATACCCTGATAAGAGCACTCTTGAATTGCTATGCATCAAAACTACTAAGGATAGCACCCCATCTCTTCACCTATAAGATGCACAAACATTTTTCTATTATAACTGGAAGCATGATAATTACTGTTACTTCTAATGGGTCCTGAATCTTCAACTCCAAAGTACCAACATGTCAGTTATTATTTTCACCATTAGATCCACTGTTACATAATAACTATCATAAGTGCTCCTCACTTTTGATTTCCGATGTTACTAGTTGAAAAATATCATTTCTGAAAGTAGGAAGTTTATTTTCCCTCATTATGGTTATCCATATCAGTGGCCATTACTTCTCCCTCTTTGTTTAAGGTTTTATTATCTCCCAAAACTAAGTACCTTAATTGTTTCTTCTTGAATCGGTCAAAGTATTAAAATTCTCATAACTCCTAAAACATAGACCCTATTTTCTCTTCGGGACTTTTTTTCAAAAAAATTCCTCTGTTCACCCTCTGTCTTTCCTCTTAGTCAACACTGAAGCAATAATATTGGTTCAGGTTTGTGAAAGTCCCCAATGGACTGAACCATCTCTACCTTGCGTTTGGATTAGGTAATTTCACAAGATATTCAAATACATTGAGCTTGAATTGTCCTCATTTTAAATTATTTCAATCAAGGGAACAAATAATACAATCAAGGGAACGCATGAGACGAGTGAAGGATAATAAATTAAAGAAAGACCCAAGGGCATAAAGTTTACAATGAGAGAAACCAAACTCAAGCAAAGCAAAGGTGATGTGAGTGAACCATGCCCGAGGAGATTACTTTAAGGCATAAAAGGAGCAACGAAGTGTACAGACAAGGCATGAGACGCTGGAGACTATAAAATACTATGACAGATCAAGTGTCAAGTTATGTGATCAGGGGTTTGAACTTTAGGTTCGCGCGTGTACGGAACTATTTTGAAAAATTATTCGTTGACTCATAACTAGGGGATACTCTATTCACCTAAAGAAAATAAACTGTGAAAGGCTTGAGAAAAGGTGTTCAAGTGGCTTCTTTCTTGGCTATATATACTATACCTTTATAATGGAGTTACTACTAGTGAGAGAACCTTTAAAAGTGTACTCAGGACTTTCCTATAAGGAAAGATTTACACTCAAACTCAACTTTTGAGTTCTAGGCTTGTTTAACATAGTCTTTGATGTGCTTATGATTGAGAATTGAGTGTTATGGGACACATTGTGTAATATGAGATGTTTGATCGAGTATTTAAGTTTTTGGCTAAGCTTTAAGGGTGTAGTTTTATAGTGCTTGGATACTTGTTAATTAGTATCAGAGCTGGTTGTGGATATGTTGTACAAGACTAACTAGGGAAGGTTGACTGGTAAGGTTCTAACCGAAGAGAAAGTGAAGCGTCCCGTAGTGAAGTTACAATGTGATATAATGTCGGGTATATTGTCGAACTTGCATCTTTGAAGTCTATCCCCATGCAAATCTACTTTTCTTTTACCCTTAGGGAATATCTCATTTGCACATGTGTTATGCTGAAACGAAATAAAAAAGAAAAGTCGTAGATTCAATTGATTGATCCAAATTTGAGGACATAGAATATTATACTTGATGAATTTGTACCTCCAGTAAAACTTCTTTTATCCTTGTTTGACCTCAGTTGCAAATTTCTTATTTCATTTCTTCGTCAGCTAAATGAGTTAGTAAAAAAGATTGACGAGTTGAACCACGATCAAGAAACTCTCATTGATGTATTCTCTGAAGAGAGGGATAGACGTGATGCTGAAGAGAAAAATTTAAGAAAGAAGCTTCAGGTTTTATTCTTACCTAATGCTCTGCCAGTCCCTCTCCATCTCTTTCTTCCCTGAATATATATAAAAATGAAAGAAAGGGTGCTATGCTCTTTTTGTTTTCTTTGAATCCAAAGCAAGTTGCAATTGCATTACCTGTTTTTTGGTCCTGTAGGAGGCATCAAATACCATCCAAGAGTTGCTTGACAAGATACGGATACTTGAAAGGAAGTCTACAAGTGGTAAACTATAATGATAATGATGGCCTTGCGATTGCATTTTCTCTGGTATCGAGTGTTATATCTACTTGCCGCTGGGAGCCAATGTTTTTTTGCTACGCTGCTTTTGTCATTTATAGGAAGCTTCCAACATAGCATGTGGGATGATACTGTTAATTGTTTGTATAGTTTCACGTCTACACTTCATTGATATTAAAATTTCTGTCCAGTACGGAGAATGAATTGGAGATTAACTGAACAATGTTCTTTACCATGGCATTTGAAGCAGTTTTGTGGATCTATTTAAATGTTCTTTTTAGTATCGTTGTTCTCAAATACTAGTAGGATTTTTAGTTGAGGCACTTGCTAGTTGCGACACTTTTGCTAAATTGACCATGCCTACATCATTCAATCTGTTCCCTTTGTTCAATTTTGAACTGTTGTTGAAATCCCACCCCTAACCGTTCACAGCATGAATGTCATGGCTTATACTGAGCCAAAGGACTCGTGTGTCATGGAATTTCTTTAGCCTAGGTGAGATGGTGGATTTTGCCTGGTTTTTTGGGGAAGAAGTTGATAGGCGGGTAGAGGAAGTTGATTATTGGACGAAGTTTGTTGTTAAACATTGATGTGTGATGTGGAACTGCTTGTTTCAAAATTGAGTAAAATTGATTTTAATATAACTAATTTTGAAGACTGTAGAACATAGTTTAGTTATTTTTATATTAATTTCGTTTCCTAGATTTTACATTGAAATGTGTTATTGTAAAGAAAAATTAAGAATTAACTACATTTTGGGTGCAAAATAATCAATCGAAGCTCAGATGCATTTTTAAACATGAACTATGGATGCAATATAGTTTCTTTACACTGCTCAATGTGAACTCCACAAGTAATTCAGAGAGGGGGCATGTAAGAATAAAGGTGCTAAACAATGTGAACTACTACCGATGACATGCAATACATTCACAATAATATGTAATACACTCAAGCATCCGAACTTCCTTCAAAACCAATTACAAAAATACTGGGTGTAAAGACTACTGGATCAACATATCAAATTTACTTGTGAAAATTAAATCAAGTAGAAAGATATCATATGAACGTGGTTGGTTTCTAAACAAGAAAGTGCACAAAAAAAAAAAAAAAAACTTTTCCTAAATTTAAAAAAAAAAAAAAAATAAAAAAAGAGGAAACTTTAATTTCTTTTCAGGTATTTGTAATATTTAATAATGGT
>Ga0123340_1002222_pt1 | contig 17326 bp, 7 predicted proteins | sample SirMexnodulemix_FD_89961 | JGI IMG/M metagenome (GOLD analysis project Ga0123340, IMG submission 89961) | Root nodule microbial communities of legume samples collected from Mexico - Siratro Mexico nodule mix | ecosystem: Host-associated > Plants > Roots > Nodule | place: Mexico: Nepantla... | reverse complement strand
TTATTATTCTATTATGTATACAATAATAAAAAATAAAGACAAATTACTAATCTACTTAAAATAATTTCACACATAACTATTCCAAAATATATTTATATGTATTTTTCTTTCTCATATACAATCCATATTATTTCTTTAACATTGTTTTAATTCAAAGATTACACATTATATATAATTTTAGTTAAATAAATATATAAATTTAAAATTAATATAAATAGTAAATTTTAACTCATTAAACTAAAATAACATAATTAACAAATAAAAACATTATTACGCTTGTATCCGCTAATATAAAATAATGGTAACTTAAACTATTTATATATTATCAATAATCAATGTTAGCATGTCTTGTTAATATGACATACAAAATTTATCGTAGCAAATTATTTTCCTTTACATCATAATTACGCTATGATAAACAAACTTAACACTTAAGATTGGTTGGTTGCACGTGGCACTTTTTTTTTAGTGTAAGGTTTATAATTATACATATACATATATTTATATCTGAAGTATAATCGTGAAAATAATTTTCAAGTTGAAGGTCATAATTAGGTAATTTTCCCCTAAGTGGCCACTTTTTATTTGGTTTAGTTAAAGTCACGACACTAAAAATTAATATCAAATGAAAAAACATGGGATCGTAGTTTACCGTCACCAACCTGAACGCACTATGGAGTGTTTATTTGACCTCTCTTAATAAAATATTTTAACGCTCACTGATTAAGAATTAAATCTTAATGGAAAAACATGTTTCAGAGATTTAGTATTATTTTTTTTTAAATGAATCATTATTGAGTTGGCTTTGTATCATTCTAACATTAAATTAAGATAATTCCCATTTTCCAAACCTAATCTTTTACTTTCAAAACAAAAAGTGCATTATCCTTTCCCAAACCAATAAATGAAGCTTCCATGGCTTAACAAAGCCGGATCCAAACAAAAGAGTTTTGCTCAAACTAAAAGCAAAAATACATAATCAACTTATTTTTTCTGACTTCTGAAATAATTACTAAAAAAAAATCACCAGATGTAAAATTAAAATTAATAACACTGTAAAAGTTCGCTACGTAGTCAACTTATATATTAATTAAATACAAAATAAATGTTATTCTTTCTCTTAAATAGTCTCCCAAATAACATTAAAATATGTTAAATATTCATTAAAATATTGAAAAACCTTTTGAATAAATCTCCAAACATTACTCAAAATATAAACTTAAATGCTAAACTGAAAAATATAGAGAAATTGCTTATCTAGTTAAATAATTTTATTATTTTTGATAGATAAATACAAAAATTAGAAATATATATTGGAGCAAAATGATGGTGCATTTAATATTAATAAATAATAATAATAATAACACAAGAGAACCAAAATCTCAATCTCATTGTTCTTGTTCTTCTTCGGCAGCACACATAGCATAGCATTCGTGAATCCCTCTGACTTCAACCAGCAATGCCTGCCCAGAAGCGCTCCCTCCCCGACCCTCTCGACGAAGGGGACACTTCGCACCACAACCTCTTCCATTCTCGACATGCCAAGCACCAACAGCAGCAACATCAGGACCAGTCGCACGAACACGACGAGGATCACCACCATGAAGAGGAGGAACAAGAGGAAGAAGAAGAAGAAGGGGAAGGAGAAGAAGAGGAAGATGAAGAAGAAGAAGAAGAAGACGAAGACGAAGAAGTAGAAGAAGCGGCGCATGATAACGACGGCAAGGAAACGCCACAGGGTTATGTGTCGTTCTCTTTTTCTTTTTTTCTTTTCGTTCTGTTTCTTCGTGACCACGTGTTATTTTCGGTGCCCCAATTGTTTTTTCTCAACGGGGTCGTGCTTTGTTTCGCCTCTGCGTTTCTTCATGGACTCAAGTTTTCTTCTTTTCTCTTTCGCAGATTCCGACGAAACCCCATCTTCTGGCTCTGAAGAAAAACCTGAGTACTCTCTCTTTCTCTCTCATACGCGCTCTCTCTCGCTTGCATTGCTTCAAGACTTCTGTTCTGTGTTTCGCTGCCTATTTTTTTTAGATTCACGTTTTGATTCCGTGCTTCTGTTTCGGGATCGTGGCAGCGTGTCAATTTTGCCTTTTCTGTGTTTCTTCCTTTGAATTTGAACTTTTGGGTTATGGGATGTGATGGGCTTGCTTTGACTGTGTAAAGGGCTGATGCTTGTTCCTGCCGTTTGAGTTGGGGTGTCTGAATTTTCTGAATCTTTCCATATGATTTGTTGTTGTGCGTTTGCATGTCTGGATTTTTGTCTTGTTTACGTTTGAAACTTGTTCATTCCCTGCCTGCTCAAATGCAGTAATTATTTTAGCGTAGTTTTTTGTTATTGGATATATAATCCTTGGTGTCATTTTTCATAGCGTTGGATTAAACATCAATCGGCACCTACAATCATGTGTCGTTATTGCTACAGTTGCAGCTTTGGAACTTTATTGTTTTTCCTGGGGAGGGTTGAGTACTGTTCAATTCATGTCAATCAGAATGTTCTAAGTAGCCATATATATAAATTAGTATTGTGTTGATTTGTCCGGCAAAAAGAGTTCAAAATCAAAACTGTTTAGGCATTGTCATTGTAGCAGTGGTCAACTTTTGAATATCCTCGGTAAGGTTTTATTTTCGGTTGTAGTTTCATTGTGATCCTTGACATTGTTGGAAATTGCATACCAATGGTCATGGAGGGTCCAAAAATCGTGATGTTTTAATCATAGCTGTCTTTTACAATCTAGATAAGGACCTGCGTTTGGCTTGTAGTTATTGTTGCTTCCCTGTAGCTGTACTTCATAGTTAGTGGTGTTGCTTAAGTTGATTGACTGTCCTGTGCATCTCTTCATTCTTTGTCCAAGATGCCAAAGGTGAAAGGCAGCACGTAATCGGGCCTTGAGGCAAGATTGGCTAAAATTCCTAAGTTTTACCAAAGATAGACGCCAAGATTAGAAAAAGAAAGAATACCATATTTGACTATCTAGCATTATTTTTTTCATTTAAATTAACCCCAAACTGTTCATTGCTCATGACTGATAGCTCAAGAGTCTGTCAAGTCACAGCCAACTGGTTATATTTTTACCCCACTCCTTAAGCATAACATTTTGGAAGTTAGATTGTTGGGATACTCTGATTTTTCTCAGTAGTTAGTTATTAATAAAGTGCTAAAGGTGTGTTTTGTCATTATGAAAAGGTGTGCCCAAAGCATGTGACACAATCAAAGAGATGCTGACTCCTCTGTATCTTGATTTAGTTCCTTAGATAGACACATCTTTGTTATGTAACTTCGGTAGCAGCATTACACTGTTTTTCTTCCAAAAAAACTATTGGAATTCTTTTTAGTTTGATGCTTAATCATATGGTTGACTGATGGCATTTTTGATTTTGGTGGAGCATTTAGGATGAGTTCTTTGTTTGAATTAAATTGTTCTCAGAATTGTCGGTAATATGTTCTTTTTAAAGTTTTCATGAAGTTTTGTATGGATGTCACGAGTACACCAGATTAAAAGAAAGATTTGGTTATTCTATACAGGGATTAATACTTGTTTCTGTTGCAGTTAATACCCTTCTAACCATCAGTTGAATGATTTATGTCTCACATGTCACTATCTCATAGCTTTTACAAAACATTTGGGTGAAGAAAAAACAACCAAAAAACTAAATCCATGCTGTAAAACTGTAGAAGTTTTTGTTTAAGATTTGGTACACTTAGAAGTAAATAAGCTCCATGACAAATCAAATGGGTTTGATGGATAGTCTTGATTTATGATGGGAAACAATATTAATTTAATTTATAATTTTTGTGAAGGTGGGACCAGTATCTCTGCATAAAGTAAGTCTGAATATGTTAAATGAATTTACTTGGAACAAACTGATTTTGTAAAAAAAAAAAAAAATTAACTGTCATTGAAGTCTTAAATTTCCATATAATTGTTATCATTACTTTTACATCTAAGGTAATTTTTAATTGATTGATAATATAAAAATCTTACTATTACACCAGTGTTTTTAAATAACCACTATAGTGCTATCGCATGGTTGAATATTTGAATCTGCAATTACAACTCTGTCTGCTGTTGCAGCTGTTGTCATTGTTGTGGTTGTGACATGTATCCTGCATCCTGTTGTCATCTTCGATGAGTCTTCAGCTAATTGAACTTTTGAGTCAATATAATGCCAATTTTTAATGTATTTTGTTTTTTATTTGTATACAACTTAATTTTTAGTGCATATATGTTTGATATTTCAACTGTTATGTGACTTCTTCCTTATGCCTGCAATGTTATCCACTGTATGATATATTGGATTATCAGCTTTCTGTCATTTTCTGCAATCTGCGATTGATAGCACTGGTTTGCACTAACAGTGTAACAAATTAATCTCTATCTTAAATTCTTAGAGGCAATGGCATTAGTGTTGTTGTTCCAATTCAAGTGTGTCGAAAATACAATGGTACTGTGATTTTTTTCCTTGGAAGAATCATTTCATTGATAAGTTTGTTGGAATGTAAAAGTTACTTTGATTTATGACTTATTTTATAAAAGAGCATTTAGTATATGTGATCCCTTAGCCATAAATCTTTATCAGTCTTAAAAAGACAATGTCATTTTTGGTGGAATATGGTGGAGAATGTGATAGGAACATGGGAATTATAGGGTGCCTAAGTTCTACATCAAGTAGTATGGAGTGCTCAATGGAGTATTTAAGTGTTTGGTTCTCGCCCCTTAGTAGCTAGCTTTTTAGGGTGGACTCCCTGAAGACTTGGGCACTTATTAGAATGTCACTTATCTTTTATGATACGAGGAAGTATATTATATTTTAGGAAAGGAAAAAGTTGACACTAGATTTGTACAAGACTACAACATCGTCAGAAAACTCCATTTCTAACCTTATTAACTGTTATGTGAAAAGTGGCTTCTAAGTGTGAAATTTATTTTTACAGTAGCTTAGAGAGTTAGATGATCTAGGAAGGTTGTGGTCATGATCTAGATGGGTTGTGACCATTTTCTAGTATTAATTGTGCCCAAGTCTCAACCACAAAAAAACTGTGTTGGAGATCCCACATCCGTTAGATATATGGCCAAATTATAGTATATAAATGGGTACAAATCTCACTTTACAGGCTGTTTTGTGAGGTTAAGTTAGGTCTAAATCCACTTTCTAATATGGTATCAAGGCTTATCTTAGTAAGTTTTGTTAGATCTATTGTACTACCCACTATTGATTTGCTATTGGATCACTCACAAATATTTAGTATCATGCTTTGAGATGCTCAGAATTGGGTGAGAGGGTGTGTTATTGATTAGAGATATGGTCAAATTATGATATATATACATGAGTAAACCTCACCTTACAAGTTGATTTTGTGAGTTTAAATTAAGTCTAAATTCACTTTCTAAGGATTTTCCGGGTTACTAGAGATATGTTTAACTACCCTACTTTTAGGTGTATGTTACCTTAAATTGTTCTTTCTATAACTTGATGTAAATATATGCTCATTGTTTGTACTCGTGTTTGGTTTGCAGATTCGTGTATGTGGAACTTTTGGAAATACGTAAAGATGTCCAATGTCCAATTTGCCTCGGTATGCCTTTTGTTTTCCCTTTCAAGATGGCATAATTAGACATTTACTTGGTAGGATATACTCACCATTATCAATTTTCTGCATGGAATGATATGTTGTGAGTAGCAAGTAGTTAATGTTTATTAAAAGATCTTGATGTATGATGGAGAGTCTTCTATTCTAATGCTACTTCTATGCTTTGTTAGGAGGAGAGAGAGGATGGAGTAGGAGTGTTACGTAGGTTATTTTTCATACATGACATTGTTAAAATCTTGTAGATATGTTAAAATCCTACAGATATAGTAATTGTAAATATTAGGATCAATTAGATTAATTATATATTTATGTTTTAAACCTAAAATAGGGTAAAACGAATATCCTCTAATTATGTTTTCTCCCCTATAAATTGAATGGTTCCGCTATGGTCTAAACACACAAAATTCATCATATGCCATCTCGATTTCTCTCTTTTCATCATGATATCAAAACCCTAATGAGAAGGGAACCCTAATTCATGCTTTCCTTATGGGCCCATTGCTCATAAGAGTAGTGAATTTCTTAGAAACTATGTACACTTTATGATTTTATGTTATTTTTCTGTGTATTTCATTGCCTACCACTTTTCAACAAGGTTTTTTTGGTTGGTGACTGCCACCGCTAGCATTACCTTGTTGTGTGATGACCAACTCCGGTAATTACTGTGCCTTTAAGCATTTTTGGTCTTTGATAGTTGTTGCGCTCTCCGAGCATTATTAGCTCTATGGAAGTTGTTGCACTCTTTGAGCATGTTTGCCCTCCGCTACTTGTTGGGCTTGTTGAGCATTTTTTCCTCTTTTATAGTCAGTTGTTCCCTTTAAGCATATTTTCTCCTTGATAGTTGTTGTGGTGCTCTTTGAGCATGTTGTTTTGTTTTCTAGTAGTGGTTGTGTCCTGTAAGCATTTTTTGCCCAATGACAAACCTACCCTCTTGACCATTTTTGCTCTTGTTCAATCGTGACACTCTCCAAATAATTTTTTCTCTCTCCTTCGAGCATTTTCCTTTCCTAACCTGTAGTCAATTTGTCTTGTAAGCATATTTGCTCTTGTGGTGTTGTGGCTTTAACCTTTTTTGCCCTTTGGCAGCCATTGTGCTGTCCAAGCAGTAGTTGCTCTTTAGCAGCTGTCATTACCCTTTTTAGCATTTTTTGCTACCAAAGCTTTAGACAATATTCTAGGTATTGCCATAGTCTACGAGCACACTGTCTAATTGAAGTTATAATTGTCTTGCCAATGGCCTATGATTCCCTTAACCTAATAGCTTGTGGAGAGTGCATTGAGTAAGATGGAAATTATTGTTGTTTGCTACCTTTCTATTGAGATCTTAGAGTCTTTGTACTAATGAATTGTCTTGTGTAGTGTCAGGAGAGTATTGTTACCTAATAACCACATACAACTTACATACAACTTCCATTCAGTCTCTATTTGGTGAATTGAAGTAAAATTGTTAACAATTACCTCTTCAAATCAAGATATGCACTTATAACCTAATTGATAAGTTTTGTTGTCTCCAAATTCAAAGGCATTTCAGGTTTCGTTGTTTCTGAGCCAATCTTCATAGTTAATGTTCGAATCCTTTTGGATACAAAACATTGTAATTGTTAGCGTCAATATTTTTAAACAAAATGAAAATCACCATCCCAGTGCTACCAAGATCTCTGGTCATTTTTGCTCCTCCAAATTAAAGAGCCCCATCTTTGAAATATAAGATTGCAACATTAGTCACTATAATGTCTTTAATGGCACCTTTTGCCATATGGAATTAGGATAATGTGAATGCCCTTTTAGCTAATTGGTACATGGTGGATAACAATCACAATCTGTCATGTTGGTTGTGGTAATGTACCTAGGGATATATCCACGAGCACATGATCATTGTATTTTGCTCTGAATTTTATTGCAAGTGATTGTCCTATGGACACTTGTTTAGCTTGTCCAAGTTGTTGATCTAGAGGTGGTTGATCAAATTGCAATGGTTGTATCTGACCATCATCCAAGATAGGTGAGTGAGGATGATCAGTGCGTCATAAACAAACCAAAAAGCACTCATCTTGGTCCAAGAGAGTATTGAGACCAAATAACCATATACAACTCCCTTTTGGTCACTATGTTTCATCAATCAAAGTAGAACAACCAACAATTTCCTTTTCAAATCACAATTTGCACCTATAACTCGATAATTCATTCTTGTTGTTTCCAAAGTCTCAGGCATTTCAGGTTCCAATACCCTCCACCACCAGTTGACATGGAAAATACCTAGAATGAAGTTGTTGATCAAGCATTGCAATTTGATCAACCACTTCCAAATCCATAGGTTTGCAGAAGACTTAGACCAACTGAACAAGTGCCTAGGGAACAATCACTTGTTATAAACTTCAGAGTAGAATACAACGACCATGTGCTCATGGACGTATCCTCTGGGTACATTGTCACAATCAACATGATAGATTGCGATTTCTATTAAACACATCCCAATGGTATTGTCCCAGGTGAGAGGGCATTCCCATTATTCCAATTTTATATGGAAAACGACATCACTAAGGAGATTATAACGACTGATGTCATGAATCTTATCAGTTTAATCTTTCCAAATATGGTGGAGTTACAAGGTTATTGAACAATTATGACAATCGTTTGGTTGATGTCTCTCAAAAGAACATAATGAATAGATGAGACTCTTTGATTTGGTAGAGTAGAGATGGCCAGAGATCCTGATAACTCTTGGTTTCGTGATTTTCATTTTGTTTAAGAATATTGGGGTGGCTAGCAAGGGTATTGAACAATGAACACTACTACTTCCTCTTCATCTCTTTCACATTTTGGCACCCTCATAAATATAACCTCCTTTGACTAGTGGTAGTAATTTTTGAGAAGTGACTAAGTTTGTTGCATTGAACAATTTTCTCAAAGTTGGGCGTACATGAGGGTTATTATTCTTGTTGGGCTAGTAGATTAGGTTGCAGAGGGGCCTAGTTTCCACCTTGAGTTGACATTGAAATTTGAATTGAAGGTGTGGTACTACCAAAGCTTTTGTGTCTTTCCTTAATCTCACAAAACCTATTTTTAGGGTAAGGACTGCCCAAGCTTTATATGAATTTATTTAACCCATATATCTAATTCGTGCGGGGCTACAATTAAAGTGAACTAGGGGCGACTGCAATTAAAGTGGTTTTCCAATGCTCCCCTCACATCTAGAGAATCCTAGACTGTAGCAAATACAGGTGACCCAACAATAGATATATGATTGATTTTGGTACCATCTTAAAAGTGTGTTTTATGTCTTACATCATTCTCATAAAGTCAACTTCTAAGGTGAAGACTTCTAATCAATGTGAGATTAAACCACCACCTTTGAGGCTGTAGTAAGACAACTCGTAAAGAGGCTCCAACTAAGGTTGGTCAAGGGTGTCCTTAATTAAGGTAGCTTTTCAACAAGTTGGTTATTTATAATTGTTTTGAGGTCACACAATATCTATTAATTTGTTTTTTAACTTTCAATGCGAAATTAAATGCATTGGTCATGATCAAGATTCCTTTAAGAGCCAACAAGTCTTTAATGACCATCTTAAAACCTCAAATTAGTTGGTCTTGTCTTATGTAAATTAACTCGGGCATTTAATAAAAAGTCCTCCATGTACTGGCTCATCTTGTTCTTGGTTGTTGACAATCCTAATATTTCAGTACAACGTTTTCTCAGTTTGGAGGTAGGAATCGTTGAAGTCACTACTAACTACTTCATCATTTCCCAAGTTCTAACGTGTGTTCTTTGACATTGTTGGTAATATAGTAATTGTTAGCACCGTGTTGATGCCCTTTCTTTCAATTTATGTGCCACTAACATAACTGGTTGAGATATTATGGAATTTCTAAGTAGTAAAATACGTTCTCAACATTATGAATGCAATCAAGAAAATTTTTAATGTACAATTGCCCATGGAAGCATAACATATCAATCTCTATCTTAAATCATTGATCATTGTGACCTTAATTGTTATATCAGTAGTCATTTGCTTAAGAGCAATAATCCAATTCTAGTGGTAGCTTCTAAGAAAAGTCTCTCTGTTGTCGTTTTTTATGATTGCCTCCTTGGTTAAATAAAAAGGGACATCACCATTGTTGTGGGGGCCTTAGGTAATATACTTGCCTTAGTTACTGCATTGAGTAGTATTCCATCTCGAATACTGTAAATAAAATTCTTCTAAAGAAATATTCCATCTCGAAATTTCTAGAAGCTTCTAACATATTCTAGAACAAAGTAGTAAATGTCATAAACTACCTTCAACTACTTGTAGTTAGAGCTTAGTTTATGCACCTAACCTTCTCATGATTACATTGACCAAAGGAGTTGCAGCTCCTACCTTAGTTGTTCTTAGGAATTCTCAGCCAAGAAAAACTAGATGAACCACCCTAGGTTAGCTGTTAATCTCCTTTGTACACTTAGCTCTCTTTGTACATTTTTGTTGGCTTCTTAAGCGCACTTGTCTAGGTTCTTGAGCGCGCTTCTATTCTTATAAATAGAAGACTCCTCTCTTGTATTGAGATATATGAAATTGAGTATCATGAGAATTTGATTCTCTTAGTTTCGGTTGTTATCTTGGAGAATTTCTTCAAGTGGTAAATCAACCAACAATGCATTTATCTCTGGTGTCTTCACTATAGTTGGCATGTTTTGCCACTCTCTTTCCTTTCCATATTTGTCTGATTTTTTCTTTGTTCTTCATGAATACTAAAACCACCATGGATCCATTCCGAGTGTTCTGAGTTCCTTGGTTCAAATCCTCCTAATAGTTGATAGATCCTTCAAGTCCCTAGGATGATCTCATCATTTTTGCACTATCTCTAGTTAATGTGAGACTTGGGTTTTTTCCAATACTCCCTCTCACACTCAACGCTATTGGGCTTGGCATGAGTATAACACAGTGAGTGACCCTTATAATGGATCTAGAATAAACTTTGATACCATCTTACAAAGTGGTTTAAGTCTAACTTAACCTACAAAACTAGCTTGTAAGGTGAGTCCTCACTTATATATATTTTTTTAACACTATCTCTAGTTAATGTAAGACTTGGGTTTTTCCCAATACATCTCATGTCCAACACTATTAGACATGCTATGTGTATAACATGGTGCGTGACCCTTTAAATGAAGCTAAGATTGACTATGATATCATCTTATGAAATAGTTTAAGCATAACCTAACCCTATAATATCAACTTATAATGTGAGAACTGTTGCCACTTATATATTATATTTTGACACTATTTCCATTGATGTGAGACTTGGGTTTTTCCCAATAGAAATGGTTACTTACAAAGATGCTGACCTGAAAAGCTGCGTGGAGTTTTGTGGATTGCAGTCACTTGGATGCCAACTCAGAAGGGTGGTGTTGTGATGAAGACTTGGGTATTATGAAAAGTCCAAGTTCAACATCGAGTTATATGAGATGCTCGATAGAATAATTAAAGTCAGGAGAGATCTGATGATAAATCAAAAGATATTATTCGTTATGTGGCCAAACAATTACACCTCAAAGGCTTTAAATAGAATGCATCATAATAAGGAAACTAACTTAAAGAATAAAACTAGGAACCTAATCTGAAAATAAAATCAAAACAGAAAAATAGGAAACTAACCTGATTTTACAATTCCTAGACCTGTGTTGCTGTGTTAAGTTTATACATACAAGTTTCACAGCTCTACTTTGTAAGTGATTCTTTGTGCTCTTAGTTGTACACTGATTTGGTAATTCCTAGAAGCATGCGTTGCTGTGTAAAGTGTTTTGCTCGAAAGGAAACACTGTCAAGATAAAAGAAATCTCAAATTGACTGAAAAGATTAAATATTTTATATATTGTACTTGCACTGGATGTGTTTTTTACATGCACTAGATATGTTTTTTTCAAGTTAACCATGTTATGATTGGCTATTATTTTGGGTACTTCTAGTTCTGCATTTCATTATGAAAAGTGTTTCTGAAACTTAAAGCTCACTTCATGCTTGAATGATGGCTAGCATAACTTGTTTGCTGAAGAACTAACTACTGCTTGAACAGGCATTATCAAGAAGACAAGAACTGTCATGGAATGCTTGCACCGTTTTTGCAGGGAATGCATTGACAAATCGATGCGACTGGGGTAGGCTCCATGAATCCATTCCAGGCGTTTTTTTTTTATTTATGTAATATGCTGCCGATAATTTCTGTCTAAGTCCTTTATGGTGCTCATCAGAAAAACACGTTATACTCTCTGTAGCCACATTCATCATTTATGTATTGTCTTAGGAATAATGAATGCCCAGCCTGCCGCACTCATTGTGCCAGTCGCCGTTCCTTGAGAGATGATCCAAATTACGATGCCCTTATTGCTGCTTTATATCCAGATATTGAGAAGTACGAAGAAGAGGTATAAGTTGACCAGTTTATCACTTCATTTTCTACTGTGTTTACATATAGGTAAAGCTTTCACAGAATTCAACTAATGATACCATTCACTATCCCATTGCAGGAGCTTGAATTTCGTGAAGAGGAGAAGAACCGCAATAAGCAGGTGAATATTTATTGATTAAACCAATTTAAGTTAAGCATAATTTCAACATTCAGATGTGTGTCAAGTACACTAGTGATATATAAACTCCTAAATATATATCTTGTTGATGAACATTTATTAATTGCTAAGGTTTAAGCTTGTGCCTTATTAATTTTAAATTTTATCATTGGTCTGTCAACATTATCTCAATTGTCAAGTCTCAGCATTCGAGCTTTTGTGGCAGATTCAAGCTTCAATAGCAAAAGTAGTTCAACGGCAATCAGAAGCACTTGTTAAGAGGCGCAAAGATACGCCAGGAGTATTTCTAACAAGATCACAGCGTAATCAACGAAACATTCATTCTAGGAGACAAACCCATGCAATTGAAGGATCGGAAGATAATGAGGAGGAAAATGACAATAATGAAAAGGATTCATCTTCAGCTGATGAACGAAGTACTGAACACAGGCAGAAAAGGCGAAAGAGATGGGCTAGAGTTCGCCCATCTCAACCCTCATCATCCATGGCAAGTCCAGATGGAGGCAATGATAGTGATATGGACATAAGCAGAGAAAATCGTGGAATTTCAAGGCAGGTGTCAAAACCTAGAAAGCTTACATGGGGAAGGGGTGGTTTTAGAAGTCACACACGGCATGGAAGTGGTGGTGGTAGCAATAGCAAAAGTTCTCGCAGTAGTCGATTGTCTAAGTTTGTTGAACATCTCCGAAGCTTGGATGAAAACACTGATGAGGTATAGGCTCTTACCCCCTCCCCTTCTCTAATAGGTGACATATGTTACTATTGAATGCTTATATTCTTATTTCAGTTCAATTGAATATAAAGATGCTATATTTTTTTCACAGTTTGATGTCCGTCTCATGCTTGTTTCTCTTGATCATCAAATTACACCAAGTTTGCCGCAACCTTACCTTTGCTGTCGACCAACTTTGTCTGTTGAGCACCTTTACGAAGTAAGATCCTCTTGTCTTTGATCAATTGTATCTGGCGGTGGCAGTTCTTGTTTTATTGGATCTTAAGTTTGTTTAGGCCTCCAACAGAAGGCCTAGTATTGTTGTACACCATAATTGTGAAATCAGTACCTGATTTGGTTGTTTGCTCTTTTGTCAGCAGAAGTTGCAAAAGATGTTTTATTAAGATATAAATTCTCTGTCCGTGTTGATAAAAAATAAAGATGATTGCATAGTATACTTCTGTTAATGAGCCAGTGTTAGTTTCTTCCTTTATGATGATTGTCTGACATTTTTATGTATTATACATAGTATGTTGCTCGTCAAACTCCTTTTCCAGTTGAAGGAATCGAGATACTGTCAGTCAAAGGATGCCAGAATACAAATCGTGACATGTCAGCTGATGAGAATTCAGCCATAATATATGATGAGCTATCAACGCTGGTTATAGAGCCACACAAAGATGAACTGGAAGTTTTACAAGGACATGAGACTCTGGCTGGGCTTAGATCCAAATGCATATCCAAGATGGGGCATTTGGTGAGTATTAAGGTGGTTTTTCCCTGATATTGTTTTAGGTAACAACTTAATTTCACACATTTTTCTACTGCTTCTGTTTCAGATTCTTGCATACAGGCGGAAGGAAGTATCATAGTCTTATTTGATTGGCGGTCGTTTGACGTTAAGAATGTCATAAATTTCTTTAGTATGTACATAAAAAGAACAGTTGCCTATTGCATCCTCAAAAAAGAAAGAATCTTTAGCATACTAATTATAAGAACCTTTCAAAAGGTTATGCAAGCATTGTGATATCTTTTGTAAGTTTAGATTTTCCTTCTAAAATACTAGTTAGGTTTCCCGTTTTACTTCATTTCCTGATCTATCTGTCAGTGTGTATCCAATCTGTCATTATGAGAACTATCATAGTCGTAAGGAGTAGTATTTATGGTAGCAAATTTCGCCTTCACTGTGGAAAATGAACATTTTATCCAAGTATTGGTTTTGTTAAATAAAACATTTAGATATATATCACAAACTGGTTTGGGTACGAAAGTAAAATAAAAATGGCAACCTCAATGAAAAAAATTACGTTCATAAAATGAGAGTAAGCAAAGTTTAATGAGGTTTTGTGCATATTGTCCTTATTTGTTTCAGTGCCTTCTATTCCTCTATCTGCACGTTTACATCTATATTGCTGTCATGGCTTAAACACAATCAAAAGGTGATCACTATCAAAGATGAGCTTTATCTACATCGTCTGTAAATTGAACGCCTGAACTTGGGAATTGAAGATATGATACTCAATGATATGAGTAGTAAATCATTCTTATTTTTGGTTAGTAAAACTTAGCAGAGATAACTGACTCCAAAAATGTTGTTTAGAATCACGCCTACTATAAATAGATAATGAAAAAGGCGCATGTCTAAAATGATGTTTATGTTTCAAGGTTTATGCTCCTATTGTATCATTCTTTCAATTTATCATTAGAAGATGAGTAAACTTTTTGCGTGCTTGGTTGAGACAATTATATCTTCAATTATCTCTCCATAGCATTCAAGCTCTTTGATGTTGATAGAATACTAAGGGTTGGTTACATTGTTAGTAAGGAAGCAAATAATTGGTGTTCCAAAGAAATTTCTCTTATCAGTGTCCATCACTACTATGAGCAATGATGAATGGCGAAAAATATAGTAGTGGGATGGGAGCCTATGTCTGTCCTTAAAAAGAAATTCAAAACTTTTAAGAGGAAAAAAAAAAAACATGGAAGAAATAGTGTTTTGGTGATGTTGAGAGGAGGTACAAGGAAGTAAAATATGAACTAAATGAGATGGATAAGAAGGGGGAGGAAATACGTTTTATTTGAGGATGAATGCATGAAGCAAAAGGACTCACAACAGACAAATTGTCCCACGTGGCTATGCTCTTTGGAGAAGATAATTGGGCTGATAGAGGTTAAATTTGGAAGGTAGGATAAGGATGAGTGATTAGGAGAGGAAGACCTAATAACATTGAAATTGTGAAGAAATTGGTTTGTATGGAAAAGTAATATCCTAAGTGCATTAAGGGGACATTAGGAAGAGTACATCAAGATAAAGAAGAGAATATTTATGATGGTGGAAGGAGGGGAACATAGGTAATTACATAATAAACTCTGGGACAATACAGCTTTAAAGTTTGAAACAATGCTGGAAGATGTTTGGACAACTCTGGAATATGTGACCAAAAGTTAGAAAAATCCTAACAGTTTTTATCTTAGTAACCCACTCAAAGAGACTGTGATAAATCCAATGTTGCTTTATGTGATGAACCATGCCTGTATTTTGTGTAGGAAAATCCATATATGATGTTTTGTGCTATTAGTGCTATTATGTTCTGTTCCTTATGTGTTTCTTTTGGAGCTGTGTACATTATAGGTTCTGCGCATTAGGTGGTGACTCCTTAAAAAGGGATTCTCACATTATGTATTACTCATAGGTAATGGTGGCATATCTTACTTTATATAAATATATTTTATTTGCTGAATAAAAAACAACTATTTTCCCTATTTTATAGTAAATCTTCTTACCACGAGTTAAGGAAGAGCTAATAAATACATATTTTTAACTGATGTAATTCTACAAAATTAATTTTCAGTTTGAAATTTGTCATATTTAAAATTGTTTAATATATATATTCTATAAAGACATGTTTAATTAGATGTAAAATATTTGCAAATACAAAATATTACATATAGAGAGTTCAATAATTTTATGAAAATTAAAATTTTGTTATTTTCATGATGAGATGAGTTAAAGTTTAAAAATCAAAAAGTTTGGTAAAACACAAGAAAATATACAATTATTTTTGACATGCAAAAATCTCGATTCATTTCAGACTTTCTCCAACACGTATTCTTTCTGGGTAGATTCCTGAACAACCACACTGTTCTGCAAATTTCTTCTGACATGCCAAAGAAGAAAACCTGAGGTGATGCCAAATCCATATTATTTAAATATTCTCCTTCAAACTAATAGACAAACACTCTCATACTAAACTTTCAGATCCTCTTCTCACTATGGATCTCATTTTTCTTCTGAAGAAAATACTAACTCAGTTACAGCTATTTACTTCACAAATTACATGATCCTGCACCACTGTTATTAGATGCTAATATTCTTTCTCCATAATCCTCTATGATTCCTCAAAAATGAATTGGTATGTTAAAGATTGATTAATTACTTTTTTTTTCAGACTATACTGTATAATTCTGATTTGGCCATTGACCTACCCTTTTGAAAAAAAAAAATTATCATATATTTAATTGAATTATTTATTACACTTTTTATTGATTAATTATACTATTAAATTGAATGTAAGTATTTTAGAATCCTAATAATAGAATTCTCATTATGTTCATATTGCTCTCCTCTAATAACATTTCTAGTTGAAAATTTGACAAATTGATTAATCAATGCACCAACCAGTAGCAAGTGTAATTGAATCAACTTTTTATGAAATCTTAATTTAGTTTTTTAAGTTAAATCACTTTTAATATTTTTTATAATTTTCACTTTGATATTAATGATTAGTTTATATTTAATCATTAGTATATATAATTATTTTTAAGACATCATTTTTGTATTCTTATAACAAGATCTTATAATATCTTAAATTTTATAATTATTTAAGATTAAGATATTAAAATAGAAAGATCTTATAATATTTAAATCTTAAAATCATTATTTTGTAATGGAGGTTTCCCCAACATATGGGTGAAAGACAAAAAGCAATTAAAAAATTTAGGATTTATTTTATCTTGTTAAATTGTAAGTTATAAGTTAATTGCTTATTGATAAGTCTTTATAAGTTCTAAGATAATACATCAGCTTATTAAAATTAGTTAATAAACTAATTGAAAATGTAAAATAGCATAAAAAAGTTAATCATGTAAAGTTTTATTATATAAATAAATTTTTTATTTTTAAACTAAAATATATTTTCATAAAAAATTGTATTTTTTAATTTTTTATATTCTAACATAATATATTAGCTTAATAAAGATCTTTGATAAAATTAGTTAATGAACTAATTGAAAAATGTAAAATAGCATAAAAAAGGTAATTGAGTAAAGTTTTATTATATAAATAATTTTTTTTATTTTTAAACTAAAATATATTATCATATATTATAATTTTATATTTTAAAAAAATAAAATTATTAAATGATACTTTTATTATTTTTTAAAATATTTTATATATTTTTTT
>Ga0123340_1002213_pt1 | contig 17344 bp, 7 predicted proteins | sample SirMexnodulemix_FD_89961 | JGI IMG/M metagenome (GOLD analysis project Ga0123340, IMG submission 89961) | Root nodule microbial communities of legume samples collected from Mexico - Siratro Mexico nodule mix | ecosystem: Host-associated > Plants > Roots > Nodule | place: Mexico: Nepantla... | reverse complement strand
GAATTATATTGATAAAAAAATAAAAAATCTAGTTGTATACTTTTAATTCTAGTCTAAGGAAATTTGTATTATTTATTTTATTGAGTAAAAATAAAGGAATACGTTAAAAAGGAAAAAAAGAGGATGTTTTCAAGTGAAAAATAAATAATATATTAATCAAAATTATTAATATTTTAATTATTTAAATAAATTTACAATATATTGTAAATATGTAATTAAATTTTTAAATATATTAGTACTTATTTTGTTGGCGTTGAAATAACTCAAAAATGATTTTTTTAAATAAATATTCAAACCAACAAATTCAAATTAAAAAGCAAGTAATTTTTTTAACAATAAAATATCTATTAATTTTTTTAATTAATTTATTTTAATTGTTTATATTTATTAAATAAATAAATTTTAAAAAGTTAAGGATTTTTATCCATTCCGGTTTAAAAGAATTGAAAAATAAGTTTATATTTGGGCATTTTGGGAGCCGAACTCTAACTTATAATGGGCCAAAACATATTTTAGAGTTCGGCTCTCAAGAAATCAAATTATGAACGGAATGCGAGATAGGGAATTGTTGGTTGACACAGTACTACGTGGGAAAAAAAATTCTTTAATTTCTCATTAATTATCAAGAAAAAAAAAAGTTTACACTCATGATTAAAAAAAAATCATAATATCCGACTAATTACAGTTTATTCATTCTAAACGTTGTTGGTACATAAACCTTATATATATGAAATCAGTACAATTATATGTTATCAATTTCAAAATATTATAATTATATTTTGTCCATTTCAAAATATTGTATTATAACAAACCTTTACTCTAAAAGATACAAAATATCACATTTACACCTTTGCAAATATTTGTACTAAGTGTATTTCAGCAAATATAAACATTTAACTTGTTATAAGAACTTTGATATACACACAAACTTCAATTCATAAGTTAGAATAAGTTTATTACATAAATAATCATACATTTCAAATATATATGCAACAATCATTAAATAATCTCTTAATATATGTGTTTTTTACTATCACTTAATCTATGTGATTTTTATTATCAATAAAGTAAAGATATCATTTTTTAATAATAAACTCGTGTATTTAATAATATATATTATTCTTTTAAAGAGAGAATTTAGTTGGCAAAATATAATATGCTGGATGAATTTAAATAAGAAAATAGTTCAATATTCTCAAGTTGAGATTCACTTAGCTAGTTTTTGTCTGGTAGATGAATTATGAAGAAGTAGCAAAAACAATATATTTTATAATATCACAAAAATATCATAATGCCTACAAATTGAACGTTTTCAAAAATTTTAAACCAATCAAAACATCAATAAACAACATAAATAACATCATAATATTAATTTCAAACAATCTAACACAAAATCAACATTATAATATTAATAACATTCAACTGTCATTTTATAAATAGAACTAAATTCATTTATAATTTAAAATAATTTTCCTTACTTGATTGTTTGAGTATTAGATAATAACAAGGTTTTCATCATTTGCATAACCAAATTTAAAGGATTCAAGACGAACTTGTTGAGTTTCAGTTTGATAGGGAAAATCAGGCATATGTGCATCAATTAGTCTCTGGTTACATTTCTTGATCTTGTTGTTTGTTTATTTTTCTTGCTTTTGTTGTCCTTTTAACTTATACTTTGCATTAGAACACTTTTTATGTGTGATTATTATTCATTTCATTTATTTGCCTAATTTGATGAAGTTAAATGTATTGGTGTAGTACTTTTTATGTGTTTATATATTAGTGTAGTACTTTTGGTGCATGACCATTTGTTTTGTGCAGGGATTTGTCTCAAATCAACCCATTTGTGCTTGATCAAATGCTTGTCTTCATTATATCAAATAGTTGTCTTCATTATATCAAATGGTTGTCTTCATTAAATAGAAGGAGTTTGTTGAAGTTATTGTTCATGCATTTGATGAATCCAATGCCTCTCATGAAGAATTTCAATATTAGCAATAATCATGAAGATCGAGAAGTGTGTGTTTTATGATGTGTTACATTGATTAGGAATTGTTGTAAGTTTTCTCTTTTATTATAATTTGGTCCTAAAATTATAGTTAGAAAGCTTTTCTAGATGACATAAAGTTTTGTCTTGATGATATGTTATTTTTTAATTGATTAAAATATAGTTTTAAGATGTTAAAATTTATTAGCAAGTATGGAGTGATTGTAGGAAATATTTTAATCAATTAGATAATGATTTTAATTGATTAAAATGACTTAAAATCATATACATTTTGATCTTTTCTTTTAATATGTTACAATAATTTTTATATTAAATTATAGTTTTAATCGATTAAAACAAACACATTAAAGTCTATATAACTCTCTCATTTCAAAATCATTTGACACGGAATCAAAACCAAAGTTATTAAAATATTTTCTACTATTAAGAGAGTCCAAACTAAGCTAAAAATTGTTCTAAAAGCTTTCTTTGTGCAAGTTCTGTGATTAATATTGTGTTTGAAGAGAAACATAGAACTCTACTTAGTTTATTCTTTCTTGATGTGTTGATATTGTTCCAAGTGATATTATTTTCATTTTTTAAATTCGTTTTGCATCTTTAGACTATTTATGGATAAGGTTTCCATGTATAATATATTAACATGGTGTTACTAGGTGTGTAAACAAATTTTGTAAGCTTAAAGATGTTATTTCTTAAGGTTTTTATAAAATAAGGTTCAGACCGAGTTCAAGAGGGGGGTGAATTGAACTTTCAAAATCTTTTTGCAAATATGAATTGTTCTTGAAATAGAGAATGAAAATTCTTAATTCAATCAATCAACTCGTGTAATTTTGGATTGTTTAGTAAACAATCAATTATGCACAACGAAAATTGTTAGAGATAAATCCAGAAAACAGTTTTCAGTACAGAGATGTGTTAATCCAAAATCAAGATGATTAACCACAGTCCAATAGATTAGAAATAACCCAGAAGCACGGTTGATTCAAATATATTTAAACAGATTCAGAATGCAAAGTTGCAAGAACCTCACTTAAGGATGCTTAAAGATTCACATTCTTGGAGGTTTCTTGTTTTGAAAATCTTTGTCAAAGATGATCGCACAAACTAGGCGTTATTTCTCACTTTAGAATCTCTTAAGAAATGCTTTTTGAAAATATTAGTTATATGAAAATGATGGTGCCAATTCCTTTATATAGCCAAATCAGTTTTAAAACAGCTTAGCTGTCACAATTTCAATTAATTGAATAAACCATTCAATTGATTGAATTGACTATTAGAAGACTCAATCAAAGATTCCATTTGTAACAGAAATAATTGTCACAATTCAATCGATTGTTTCAAGTATTCAATTGATTGAAAAAGATTTTCAACAAAAATTGTTTAGGCTATTTTTCTTAAAACCAGTTTTAATACAAATATTTGTGAATATCTTAGCACCCCAAGAATAATGAACCATGCAACTAATGATTAAGGACTAAGCCAACATTAACACACAAACCCAACTAAAGACCTAAGACCAAATCACCCAACCATCTTCATGTTGGCTCAAAGTCATCCACTTGAACAATTCCGGTCCAGGTTGGTTCCAACAGATTCTTCATGAAGTTGTCTTGATCAACTCACGTGCTAGGCATTGATCTAACATAGTCCAAATTCAATCCATCAGAACTTCAGCAAGCTATGGTCTTTATTGACTTCATCAAATCACATGTTTAGCATTGGTGCTAAAGTTTTTACTTTCAATGCTTTGGTTGTATATTTCTAAAACCTCAAATATTTTTTGTGTGAGCTTACCTGGTGTTGCTGAGTAACTAGATGTAACTCTTAGATAAGAGTAAGCTAATATAAAATTCTATTGTGTAAATCTTTCTCTCTTTCTCTCTCTCTCTCTCTCTCTCTCTCTCTCTCTCACACACACACACACACACACTTTATCATTCCACCATCTAATATTGTTTCTGTGCATAAAATTGAAACAAGAAAATTGTAAAAAAAATAAGAGAAACACAATACGGTAGGATAAATTGTGTTTTAAAATCATGTTAAAACTTTTTTACAAAAGTACCGTGTGATATTAGGTGGTAGACAATAATTGGTATGACAGACGATCTGCCAATGAGTTTTCAGAAATTTCTTTTGCAAAAGTTCTCCTTCTTTAATTAGCATAGACAAAATAACGTGCAATGTAACAGAGATTTTTATACCGGTTTGTCTAATAGCTCAAACTACGTTCAATTCTTAACCAACTAGTCAAGTTCCACTAGTCAGACCAGTATTGTGAAGTACAAATGAGTATTCTTTGTACCTAGCCACTCTTGGATAAAACCTAAGTATTGTTTGACACTCAACCTCTCCTTCTTGGAAACCCAAGTATTCTTTGAAACTCAGCCGTTTTTGGCTAAACCTAAGTAATCTTTGGAATGCAACCACTCCTGACTAAGATTGAGTATTTTTTGAATTTGAGTCACTTCTGGCTAAGGCAAAAGATTGTCTAATAATTTTATCAACAGATCACATGTTTAGCTTACTAGGGAGGGATTACGATAAATACTCTCTCATAGTTTGCTAATGAACGCAAAAAAGTGTTCTTCTAAGGATTTTGGAAAGAGAGAAAATTTGGCAGCATTTTAGCACTTGAAAAATAATGGCGTAGCTTCTTTTTCTTCTATTTGAAACATGTCTTTATATAGGCATTTAAAGAATGTAGCCGTTGAAATCCCTTTTTTGATTGTTGAGTAACTTTGAACTCATTTGAATATCTTTATCTTTCTTCTATCATCTAACGAGCTAGATCATTGAGAAGTATTGAATGCGCTTTAGGAAACAATAATTTTTCTTCTCTTCTTTATGCAACATTCTTAATAGTGGACAGTCGTATTTCATTTGGTAGCATAGTCTTTTACACCAAAATATAATAAAAGTACACACCGTATTGGGCAGATAGTTGGGTCAGAGTTGACATATACTTGTGTCAAGATAGTTAGAAGATAATGCAACTTTACCTCATATCCCAACATATCTTTGATGTTGACTTGACTTTGGTGATCATAGCGACAAATGGTGAAGATATTTTCTGTAACGTAGAACTAAGCCTCAATAATATTCTATATGTTGACTTAAAAATTGTTTGCACTTACCATTTGATCATCAATAACACGTATCAGACAAAGCAGAAAATTTGCACAGTACTTTATCATCTGTCATAAAAAGCACTTGCATGTTACATGATCTGCTATTTTATAGAGCGTCTGTCGGACAAAGCTTGTTTATGTTTCATGCTTTGTTCAATTAAGTACTCAGTTAAAATCATGTGGTTTCCAGGTATAGTATAGTAAGAGTGTGTTACTAGGTGTGTAAACAAATCTTATAAGCTTTAAGATTTGGTTACCTGAGTTGTTTACTTTCACTGCTTTTGGTTATTGCTTTTGGTTATATATGCTTTTAAAAATTCAAATATTTTAGTGTGACTCTAGCTAGTGCTAAGTAATTAGATGTAGCTTTTGTATAAAAGTGAACTAGTATAAAATTTTGTTGTGTACATCTTCCTCTCTCTCATTTTAACATTCAGTTCTTGATACCATTTGATATTGTTTCTGTGTAAAACATTAAAAACAACTAAATTGTAAAAAATAGGAAAAACACAAAAAGGGAGAGCTAAATTGTGTTTCAAAATCATGTTAAATTTTTTTCGTAAAATATCATCTAATATTATGTGATAGATGATAAGTGGTATGACAGATGATCTATCAATGAGTTTTCAGAAATTTCTTTCACAAAAGCTCTCTTTTTTTGTACCAATTTGTTTGATAGTACAAACTATATTTAATTCTTAACCAAGTAATCAACTTTCATTAGGCAAACTACTATTTTGAAGTATAAATGATTATTTTCTAAATTCAACCACTCAAGAATAAAAAAGTCAAGTATTATTTGACACTCAATTACTCCTAACTAGAAATTCAAGCATTCTTTGTTATCTTATTTTTTAAATAACATCTCTTTATAGTTAAATGCTGGATTAATTAAAAAATTTTAAAATTTTAATTAATTAATATATTCTAAAATAACTAAATAAATATTTAAAATTAATGATAATTTTTCTTCCCTAATATGATTTGATAATATAAGTAAATATCATTACAAAAGTTACATTCAACTACTTAAGTTTTAAATATAAGGGTAACTTTTTTTATCAATAATATAAATTACCGATTTATGGTTTTTAACTAACTTAACTAGTTTTCTTAAAAAATGTAAATTAGTAGGAAATTAAACAAATAATATGTGAAGGATGGGTAGGGTAAATATTTTACAATGGTAGCATTATGTTAAATTTTGAAATGAAAGTGCTTACAAAGGTGAAATTTTCACTAAATAATCAATCAACACGCATATATTAAGCACTCAAAAGTCCTTTAATGGATTCTCTAACTTGTTCTATTTATAAAGCACTCCAAGTATTGAGTTCTTACCCTAGGGTAGTATAGGGTCAACCTGATTTTTCTTCTTCATAACTATTGTATATTCTTAGTTTTTATCAAATCGATCAAATTTTTAATTAATATTATGATTTCTTTTGATAAAATTATGCATTCTATTTGTATTTCCAAAGCAAATCTTCCATCTAGCCCTACATAAACCAAATACGCTTTCAGTATTACTTCAAAGGTTATTAGAATGATAATTTTAAAAACTTTAATTGTACTCCTAATTTAAGATTATTTTTAAAAGGTGATACCTAATTCTCTTTTATGAGCCTAAACATCCAATAAAAATAGGGTAGCCAACTTTAATAAGATAATATTTTTCTAAAAAAATAACATCACATGTTAAATATTTCTCTAAGATAAAATATTATTTCCATAAATTAAATAATTAGTTTGGTCCCATTTGTGTAGGTAGATTTTGAGTTCCTCAACTTTTTCGTGTGTAAAGTGATACTCTGAGGGTTACTTTTGATTTAAATTTTTTAATTATTAGCGGCATAGTAGCCGTTGTTTTCACTCTACATGAAATTTAACGTCGAAAAAAAAAACAGTAAAAGACAGAAAAAAAAAAAGGTGGAACAAAGAGAAAGTAGAAGAGGGTTGCATAAGAAAGTTTCACTTTATGTAACAAATCTGTGAAAAGTAATAATGCATGTTGGAGAAGAGGGTGTGTGAGAGAAGAAATGAAAAACTTCATATCTATTGTTGTGTTAAAGCTCTTAGAATGAGAAATGTTTGAGAGAAGAGAGAAATTCACTCTATTTCTTTTTATCTGTCACAATTTTGTACAAAAATAATTCTTTCTTTTTAAGTCATATTTCAAAATTCAAGATGGTCTTAATTTTGTTTTACCAATTATATCCTTGGATTGACTTGAAAGTGAAAATGTACACAATTACAAAAGTAGAAAATTGTATGAAAAATGAAATAGAGGATGATAATGTTTGAAAAGTAGAAAAAAGTATAATGGAGGTGGTTGAAGACTTCTAGATAGCAGATAAAATGGTGGTCCTACATGCTCCAAGAAGATGATTATATTGTTCAAAGTTTCAATTCCAAAATGTGGATTTTATTTGAAAGGATGGAAAGAAGCTTTTATTAGAAAATGTTCAATATTTATCTTCTTCGTAAATTTTATTAGAAGTATAATAGTGTTTTCAGGAAATCAAAGTTCACATAGAATTAACAACTTAGAAGTTGTATGAATTGATCCATTTCCTTTCTTCTATTTTGCTTCTCTCGTTCAACTCCTTTCTCTACAGTTCGTTCATTTCTCTTATTTGTTTTTATCCTAATAATTCATTTTTTAACATTCTCTTATTGTAATTTAAACTATATTTTAACTAAACTATATTAAAATGAAACTTCGGTATTATCTAAACGTAGTAGACTTAATTAAAATTAATATTTAAATGATTTAAAAGTTTAAGTGATTATAGTCTTATTAGGTATTAAGCTATATATTGAGAAATAAATTTAAACTCAACTAACCTATAAAATCTATTTGTAAAGTAATAATTACTCACTTATATAATATAAATTAAATTGGTTATACAATCATTTCAAATCATTTATAATATTCATTTTCTACGTAATAATTTCGTAAATAATTGTTAAAAAAATAATTTTCACCAAATATTTGGATGAAAATTCTAAAAAATGATATAAATCATAGTATATATAAGACATTGTAAATTTTGGCCCCTTCTATCATTAAATTGATGATCAGAGTCTTCCTTCAGACTCGTGGCGACAATTAGAGTAAGATTGACCGATCAAAATCTTGAATTAAGTAAGTTCAATTTGTGCTCATTTTTCATTTGAGTCAGTTTTCAAGTATTCGAAGTTACCCTAGTATAGGTATTTACATATAGCGTCTAAGACTTCAGAATGAGTCTCTGCTATGTTAGGATTCTAGTGTTGTGTTCAGATTATTTATCACAACTTTGTATTATAAATTAGGCTATTCTTGTGATCTTTAGTTTGGAGCTCTTTGTGAGTGCTCAAGTTTCTACCAGGTAAAAGGAGTTAGTCTGTATATTTTTGTAGATGTTAGTTTTACTTTTAAATAGAATCTTAGGTTAGAAGGCATGAATGTGGAAGTGATTTGGTCACCAAGAAAGCAAGTTTATATATCTTTGTAGATGTTAGTTTTACTCTCAAATAGAATCTTAGGTTAGAAGACATGAATGTAGAGGTGACTTGGTCACCATTGTTCAAGTTCCTTATAGGTCTGAATTGGTGATGTAGAGGTGGTTTATGTTGTGATATTAGTAGGAACTGCTGAATTAATTTGATTTGATTTTTGAATTTGATTGATTACGAGAATAATTTTAAAGATTGGTATTGTATATCTTGATATGTTGAATTTTTAAAGTGACAGTATGATCGAATGTGATAAATGTAATGGGTAGATTAAATTCTATATAAGTTAAGATAGAATAATGATTTGAAACAAATTTGATAGTATAGAGAGATTTTATTTTTGTGTGTTATAAACTTGACAGATATATGTTGTAATGAGGTCAAATAAGTCTATTGATGATAACTGATTATTGAATTTGATGACAAATAGAGTTTTTTAAGCTTTTTGTATTGGCATAGAGCATCATACTAGATGCGATGGGCACATTTCAAGAGATTTTCTCTCAAGTGCAATGACGTCGGGTGTAGGCTCCAACACTGGGCTCATTTTTTAGCATTTGCTCTTGGGTTTTTAACACCGAGTGTCACTCCTGGTGTGCTAGGCATGACCCTACTTTGGAGTTATACTCCTATTTTCAATATATATGACCTTTTGAACTAGTTTTCATTAGCCTTTTTAGTTATACATCTATGAATGTTACATATACATGATTAATACATAGTTGATAGTTGACTAATTTATATTTGATGATTTAAATCCTTGAGATACTCTGAGTTGATTGAAATTGGATTAAAATATAGATTTGAAGATAAACATATATATGAGTATGAAAGTAAGTAATATGTGATGTGATATTGAATTATGTTGTCTGTGATTGAGACATAGTATTCTCAAGAAAGAAAATACCCGTGTTGAAACGATTTAGGATATGCATTGTCTAAGGATCTGCTCAATAAGGAGGTATCCTGACTTTACTAGTAATAGGAATCAAATAAATGAATATTACTAGGTGTTAAGAGTCGAAGGAGGTTTGGATTGGGTGATTGCAGCTTGAAATATAGTTGGTCAAAAAAGACCAAAATAAACTATCCTGGTCATACAAGAATGTTGATTCATTGATCAGGAGTTGTGTGGATTCACGGTTTGGAGTTGTATGACAAGTGCAAACTTCTAGGTCTATTCAATACATGAGTCTTTCCAAAGTAAAGTCAATTGCCCATGTTTGTTACTTTTATGAAGTGAATTGTAAGGGTGTGTTAATAATGTGTTATACTTGAATAAATACTTGTTTGTGTGAGCATGAAGTAAGAAGTTTTGTTATGTTTATTGGTGATAATAAATGAAAAAGTTTTAAATTGTTAGCTTACACTATTTTTTTCATTTTGTGTTTTTGTTTTCTATATAGGAGCAGATGTTATTACATATATACTTGTTGAAGATGCTCTTGATTGCGCAAACTTTTGTTTTTAAGTCATTTTAAAAAAAGCATTTGTATATGTATGTATTATAAATGTTTTAAATCTATATGAAGAGGGATATACTCATATTTTGAAGTATTGTATAAATGATTAACGTATACATATGTATAGAGTATGCAATCCTAACTCTAGGATGTTACAACATCTACTCAAACAACTCCTCAAAGGGAGATACGAGTGTCATTCCAGTATCATTCAACACGTATCACGCCCGAGATAGGAAAAGACCAAGTAGAAGGTTAAGGTTTGGGTATAGGGGAAAGTCCAAGTCATTTTTGAACCATTGGATGAATTTAGGTAAAAGGTTTAGGTAGCCTAGAAAAAAGTGTAAGGGAATAGTCTATTTCTTTTACCCAAGGTTTGAGCTTCACTATTTGTAATAATGTTATTTGTGGTCTCCAATATATAGGCAAATTTATCAAAAAAATTTAATGAGATTATAATTATCATAATATTTTTTTAGAGAAAATAACTCTTTTATTATGGTTTGAAATTTGTTAAACAAACTTTGTGTGTTTTCAGTTTCCTCCATCTTAGATAACTCATGTTGTCTAATAAACAAACTAAGTTTGTTTCTTTAGACTGTAGTGGAACCCTCTTATACTATAGTAAGAGTATCCAACATTCCTTCTCTCCTTTGAAAGCATGAACTTTTGAGTACACTTCTTTTGAGAGATGACACATAAGAGTGTTCCAAGCTTTAGAGTTGAATAGATATCTTTACTTTTGTTCGTCATTCTAAGGATGAGTTCGTTGTAATTTTGACTGGAATATAAATCTTGTTCTCTACTATGTCCATCGTATCTAAGTGGCAAGATTCAAAGAACGCAATCATACATTACTTCCAATAATCAAACTTTTCTTCTTTAAATAAAGGAGGTCTATTGATAGCTTGTTCTTTATTATCTATTAGACGATTTAATATTTTCCTTTCCTGATGCAAAGATCTAACTCAAAATGTTAACTTTGAAATCAACTAAAAAGAACAAGTTAGCACTAGAATAAGAGAGGTTGAATAAAATTGAAGTTTTTTTTCACACTTTCCAAAATTTGTTAAAGGACCATCTACTAGTTCAGAAAATCAAATTCAAAATACTTTCATAAAACTTATAATATAATATAATAAGAAGAATGAGAGGATCTTGATCAACTCAAGAATATTTAAAAAGAAAAAATTCGTGAAAGAATAAAAATATAATAATAAAAGCATGTTCTATAGTAACTTTTAATACGACAATAATCAAAATAAACGGAAAACAAGAGAAAGTTAAAAAAATAAAAAAAAATATATTAGAAAAGACTGGTTCTTTGAAAAAACTTTTCAAAATAATAATCAAAGTAAAAAAAGAAACATATACTTTTATTAATTGTTAAGATTTACTAAAAGAAATACGTTAAGAATAAAATAAATAGAAAAATACAAATAAAAAAAAGTGATTGATGTGCGTAAGGTTATTTTATATGTTTCGAAATTTCCTTCTAAGTATTGCAATTTGTAAAATTAAGTATTTAATTAATAATTAATATATTTGGGAAGTTAGGTATATGACATTGAATATATTTTAGTTTAATTATTCATTTTTGTATATCTTTAATTTAATTATTCATTTACCTCTTAGTTAACATATTTAAAAAAAATCTTTTTTTAGTCTCTACATATATCATTTTTAATTCTTGAAGACATTTAAGAAAAATAGAATTTATGTGTAGAAACGAAAAGAAATTAAAAAAGATATGCATAATTAAAAGTATATTTAAAAAATTAGAAACTAAAACAAATTTATTTTAAACTGTATCGACCAAACGAGTAATTAAACCTGTTTTTTCTTGTTTTGGGAACACCCCTAAGATGGATTCAAATAAGAATACTATGATAACAAGCACAAAGATGTATAAGGTTAGAAAACAAAAGGAGCCGAGACAAATGAACTCTTGAGGTCAAGTTCTTCAATCTCCCAATGAGTAACTTCATTTTAGCCTGTAATTGTAATAGGCAAAGAATTTTTCACGAGGAATGAAGGTGAGTTGGATTTAAAATTTGAATTTTGAGTTTGCAGTTGTAAAGTTATTTCTAGTATGTTCACTCACAAAAGTTACACTTTCTGAGGATTTAGGGTTCCTCCTTCTGGTTGTTGCTGAAACACTACTTTGAAGTCCTTTGAGGACTTCATTCCTTCCACCAGAAACCAAAAAATTGTTGATTATGAAATCCTATTAACTTTTCAAGATGCTTTTTGACCAAGGATGCAAGAAACTTTATGATTATTCTTTGTAATTGTGAGAGGTGCTACTTCTTAAAAATCCTATTTTCATCTACATGTTCTTTCTAACCCGAAACAAACTTCTTTAGAAGATGAGATGGTCTCAAGTTCATTCAGAAAGTAAATCTGAGTGCTTTCAAATGAGTCTTCTTGTGTAGCTACTTTGTTTCTTTCATTTTGAAATGTGTCAAGACTCCAAAATGTTTGTTTAATGCGTCCTGTCACAGATCTTCAGGATTCAATCAACCAATGTTTGTTCAATTTTTTTATACAGAAATCTTTGATGATCTTTCAGAGTTTGAACCAGTTCTTAGTTCTCTGTGTCTTAATATCTTTTTAAGATAAAATTATTTTTTAATAAAATAATTAGTAATTAAAATTTTAAAAATATTTGGGTCCATTTATTTTAAAAAATAAAACAAATAGACAAAAAAAATCACAAAATAAAATAAAAGATTGAAGAATCAGATTGAAATAAAAAAAATATATATATACTACTTTTACTAAATTAGTTTGAAAAAAAAAATTGCATACGGGTAAATACTGAATACACAGCAGTGATATAATAATTTCTAATCAAGTTGGTTATTCTTGTTTCTTATGGCTACCTTAAAAGTGTGAATTGGCCATGTTAAAAGGGACTTGAGCAAAAGGATCCAAAGGGTAAAATGATGAGGTTTCTCCACTTAAGATATTTGTGTTATGATCAAGTTATGAGGCTACAAAGAGAGAAAGTGACAGATTGAAGAAGCAAACTATCTAGACCAAGTGAGATATATATGGAGACACTGTTTATTTGCTGTGGTGTGACGTGGTTTACACGAGTAAGAGAAACTATAAATGACGTGATTGCTACGTTGAAAATTAAAGGAGGGAACCACAGCAACTAATTCAACCCATTTTGAAGGTTGTTTGTCATGTGATTGATGACGTGTGGGATGGCCAAGGATTCCAATAATTCAACATCCAAAACATATGGATAAACAGCACAATTTAGTTTTGTTGAATTGCTTCTTGAATATTTCTTCATGTTTTTTATTCTTCACTTGTTTTTCTATTTTCTTGTTCACTTTTTTTCCTTTGATTGTATCCTTATTTGCTGGCTTTCCAACCTATAATCATTGAGGAGTATGAATAGGTTTAAAGATTAAAGAGCCTTAAATCGTGACCCTGGCATGTACATATGAACTTGTTTAGTGTGCAAGACAAGAGATTCATTGACTCATGTGTAAGATACATGTTCTTGTGTTTTATGAGGTAGCTAAGTCAATGAGGAAATGTTAGAGAATGTTATTTATATGATGCATAAGAGATTATAGATCCTGTATTGGATATTATTCCTAATGTCATCTTTTATTGATTTTTGTTTTACGAGGAACATTGTGGCTCTCATGTTTTGTATACAAAGAAGTTGTAGTGATCATCAACATATCAATCATAACCTGTTAAAGTAGACAAATACACCAGTTATATCCCATTTATTCTTTGGGATGTCATCAATCATTGAAAGTCCTTTAGGCCCTCTATCAATACTTCTAAAAAAAAAATTCATTTACTATTTTAATAATCATTTTAAACCAACTCTTTTTCATAATAAAATATTATATTTAAATAATAATAATAAATATAAATAGTTGTATAATGTATCAAAGTTTTCACATTACTTCTTAAAATAAGTCATGAAAGTTTCAAACATTTCAGTTTTAGTTTTAACCATAAAAGTTTAGAACAGATACATGTAGAAGAACTTTTTACTCAGTCTACTATTTATTTATACCACATATTCATTTTTATTTTTATTTTTGCAATTTGAGTATGGATTAAGGTATGAAATACAAATAATAGAAGAGGAAGTCCCCTTCTTGAAAGCATATAACAGAACATATTTTGGATATGGTGTGGGGATAAAAATTAGCGACAAATAACACACATACTCACGCTTTTTTTGTTCCATTTTGGGTATCGATTCAAGTATTAAAAACATACAATAGAAGTGGAAGTTCCCTTTTGGAAGCATACACCAAAAGATATTTTTGGATATAGTGTGAGGATTAAAGACTAGTCACAAACATATAGAGATTCTCCTTTTGAAAGTATACACCCACAATTATTTTTGAAAAGTTATAAGATTATTTGAATTTTCTTAAAAATACTATAATATTAAAGTGGTTTGGTTTGGGATTGAAGAATATTATAATTTTTTTAAGAATTGAAGAATATCACACCAAACACCTGAGAAACAAAATTATCAGCACAGTGAAAATGCTTTGGGATGCAAGAGATGGAGATGCCCCTTAGGTACTAGAACAAAGTTTAAGAAAACTCTATTCTTACTTCTTTCTGGTAAGTGATCTTTAGGAATGAAATTTGTTTTGCAGTAGGGATAATCTAAGATTCGATTTTAGTCTAGTAAGGTATTTCTTTTAAAAGGAGATAAGAGTCATAACATTTATTTTTAAAATTTTTAAAACTAATTTTTATTATGAAATCAATTCTTTTTAAGTTAGACCCTTTTTTATTAAGTTTTTGTTAATAATTGATTTATTGTGTTTAAAAATTTTAAATTACACTATTTTTTCTTATTTTGTTTAAAAAGATAATAGAAAATACTGAATTTAAAAAAATAGATTGAATCTCATGAAGATGCACAAAAGGTCAATAAAGAATGAAAAGAATAAGAGTTAATGTCACACAATTACATTTAATGGATATGAAGTCTAATTCTAACAATACTATATCATTCATTGTTAACTTTATTTTACTATCTGAGATTTGATATAAATTCATAAAAATATTTAATTTATTTAGTATAATTTATCTTATTTCACAAACTACTTAAATTATAAAAAAAATTCATCTAATTTTATTATAATATTGTATATTGCATAAGTCCCTTTGAAAGAGAATAATATATTTATTATTTGTTATATAAGCGTGATTAATACACTTGTTATTAAATATAAAAAAAATACACTTTTTTATTATATTTATATTTGATGTTGAGTATATAGATTAAATTTTTTAGCTATTTAGTTATTCATTTGTATAAACTTTATGATCTTTGAGCTCTTTTCTCTAAACCTCCTTTAACTTTTTTTAAAGATTACGGAGCTGATTTTCATCCTTTTTCAATTGGATAGCACAAATGAAAAGATAGTATAGTAAAAATATTTTCTAATTATTGAAATCTTCTAATAAAGGAAGTTTATTTATGTTTTACAATCTATTTTTCTAGTCTTTTATGAGTTTAGCTTGACATTTTTATTCTCACAAGTTTTCTAACATGAATTATCCGTTGCTTTTTTATTTTTTATTTTGGTTTGGGTGTTTGGAGCTCTTAAAAGTGGATTTATGATTCTAGTTAACCTTGATATTTTTTTTGTAACATGGAAGGAAAACGTCTACCTGATAAGGGGCTAATAATTTCATTTCATTTTAATTGATTTTGGAATTGGTGTCCAGTTGATCCTAATTAATGTTGGGCAAATCATGATGAATTGGTACATTACAAAGGTAATCAAACTGTGGATAAATGGAGTATCTCTATATGTATAGAATTAGTATTGGACTAAAATACATTTGGATTATACTTTTGTTATTTTAAAAATTTTATAACATGTCAGAAGTTAAAAAAAATTGATTTTTTTCTCTAATTTGTGTAGGAGATTGATGAATTGATTCTATATAGTTTTTAATATTCTAGTTAATTTATACTTTGTGTTAATGATGTTGAGATGTTAGAGTTGAGACTAGATAAATAAAACTAGGATTTTGATTGGAATGGGAGGTTGTAAAGAAGTTATGAAGCATGTTAGAATAGAAAGTGTTTGAAAACTACTGTATAATTAGATGTAGTCAAATAATGCAAAAAATTCTTTAAATCATAAAAACAATCCAAATGTTCATACCTCAATGTTCTTGAACTATAAATATAATTGATTTTATTCAATGAAACTCTTTTAATATCTCCTTGTCTTTTGTTGTATTTTTAAGTCTCTAAACTTTTAAAGTCTTATTTTTGCAGTATATCAATTATTAAATATTGCTGAGTCATTTTTTATTAATACAATGACACCGAACTCTTATGAGATCTTAGACTACTGAATATTGAATTCAATTTAGGATTACATGAATTGAATTTACTTTTCTAATTTAAATTAAATGAAGTGGATCACTTTTTAATTTATTTGAGATTTATGCTAAATAGGAATTCATATAAATATTTAGATATTGTTTTGTGGTTACAAATAGTCCTAGAATTCAATAGTACACAGTGAATTAAGGAAAAAGTTAGATAAGTAACCATTAATTTTCATAAATTTTAATATTATACATTAGAACAATCAAAAGTTTTCAAAAATCCTCAAACCTAATTTTTGAAATTGAAAATGACAATATACGAACTAAATTAATCTTTAATATTACATAAATTGTAAAATTTTGTTTGATACAATTGTGACTAAAGCGTTCAAGAAATAAATATGAAAGAGTTGTATATGTATATTTTCAATAGAATTTGAATGTCTTAGGGCCAAGTTTTAAATAAAATGAAATTTTCAATCTCTTAATATATAAGTCGAATTATGGACAATAATGAAGAATTATTAAAATGAGTTTTTTTTTTTATTATGTTGGGTTAATATTATCATATATATGATAAGAGATAGTTGAGTTATTAAGCTATATCTTGAATTATTTATTAAAAGATATGTTAATAATATCTTATTTATAAAATATCTATTTATATTTATATTATGAGTATATTGGATATAACTAGTACATAAATTCTCTGAATTTGAAATATTACTTGAAAGTAATAAGTGTATGTGGATGATATATGAATTGATATTTTTGTAAGGATGAAAAAAACTTTAAATAACTTTTAAGTGATTGATTTATATATATATATATATATATATATATATATATATATATATATATATATATCTCTTTTATACATATCT